>ENA-UOWE01002533-UOWE01002533.1-activated-sludge-metagenome-genome-assembly--contig:-NODE-2533-length-20033-cov-5.259485_pt1 | contig 20033 bp, 10 predicted proteins | sample MGYA00249841_ERZ761562 | MGnify/ENA primary metagenome ERZ761562 (study PRJEB28883, sample SAMN05720200) | activated sludge metagenome | isolation source: Anaerobic digester | place: Japan... | reverse complement strand
GGCAAAAAGCTGCCTGACCAGACGGCAGTCAACGCTTATGCGGCCGCCTTATCCGCAGCGCACCGGGCCTTGCGCCTGTATTCGGATGTCGGTTATGCCGTGGAATATAAATGCAACGGCCTCAGCATACTGCCCGATAAAACGGTCGGCGGCCAAACCGTCGCTTCGCGAGTGACAGAAACCTTCGCTCCCGTCGCCGGATACACCTACAGCCCGGATGCCGGTGATATCGGCGGCACGAAAACCCTCGTGCTGGGTTTGACGAACAATATTATCACCTTCCGTTACGTTCCCAACACCGGCACCGCGTACAAAATTGAGCATTATTTCCAAAACGCGGCGCTTGAAGGCTACGATCTCTACCGGACCGAAAGCAAAACAGGCACGACGGGCAGTTCTGCCACGGCGCAGAGCCTTGACGAAACCGGGTTTTCGTTTGACTCGTCGAACGGCGCTAACGTGCAAACGGGGATTGTCGCGGCGGACGGGAGTCTGGTGCTGAAACTGTATTATACGCGCAACAGTTATCAAATGGTATTTGACGCGGCCGGCGGCAGCGGTACCGTAAGCGTCAGCCTTCCTTATCAGTCGCCACTGGAGGCGCCGGCCGTATCCCGCGAGGGCTATACCTTCACGGGCTGGACACCAGAGGTGCCGTCGGCTGTCCCCGGCGAAAACCGTGTCTTTACGGCTGCCTGGCAAATCAACAGTTATGAAGTCGTTTTTGACGCAGCGGGCGGTACCGGCTCGCAAGTATTGACGATGCCGTTCAATGCGGTTATCACACCGCCAACCGTTGAAAAAACGGGTTATTCGTTCAGCGGCTGGTCTCCGGCTGTTCCGCAGCGCGTACCCGCTTATAACACGCGGTATACCGCTGAGTGGATCGTCAACCGGTACACCGCGGTTTTTGATGCTGCGGGCGGTAACGGCGGCTCGGAAACAATGTATGAATTTGGGGCTCATATCAACGCGCCGTCCGTGACGCGCAACGGTTATACTTTTGCCGGCTGGTCGCCCGACGTACCGCAGACAATGCCTGCGAACGACCTTCGTTTTACCGCGCAGTGGACGCTCAACCGCTATACGATGACATTCAACGCCGGCGGCGGAGAAGGCTCCGCTGTCTATTTGCTGGATTACGGTTCAAACCTGACGCCGCCTTCCGTGACGAGAAACGGTTTCGCCTTTGCCGGCTGGTCGCCTGCCGTGCCTGCGACGGTTCCGGCAACTGATATGGTTTTTACCGCGCAATGGACACAAAACGGCTACGTGATGACATTTGATGCCAACGGGGGTACCGGGTCGGAAAGCAGGGTCTGCGCATTCGGCGTAAAACTGGACGCTCCCGCCGTCGCGAGAACCGGCTATTCTTTCAAAGGCTGGTCGCCTGCCGTACCCGAAACGGTACCGGCTGCCGATATGACTTTTACCGCTCAATGGGAGGTCAACGTTTACACCGTCACCTTTGATGCCAACGGAGGCACCGGGTCGGCAGCCTTTACTCTGTCGTACGGAGCCGCCTTATCCGCGCCCGTTGTTTCGCGGACCGGCTACACTTTTGCAGGCTGGTCGCAGCCGGTGCCGACCACGGTGCCGGCCGGCGATACGACTTATACAGCCGTTTGGGCCGTCAACAGTTATTCCATTGTTTTTGACGCCGGCGCGGGCAGCGGTTCGACAAGCGCCACGCTGGCTTACGGCAGTGCGCTGATACCACCTGCTGTCAGCAGGAAAGGATATACGTTTACCGGCTGGACGCCGGAGGTCGGCCCGACGGTACCCGCCTCGAATATGACGTACACGGCGGGATGGGCAATCAACGACTATACGGTCGTTTTTGACGCCAACGGCGGCAGCGGAGGCGCGACCATCGTAACCCAGTACGGCAAACCCCTTGCCGCGCCGCATGTGTCGAGGGTCGGCTACCTGTTCGCGGGTTGGGACCCGGCCGTGCCCGCGATGGCGGAAGATCGCGACGCGGTCTATACGGCGCAATGGCAGCCGATCAACTACAAGGTTTCTTTTGACTTTGGCGACGGCGAGGTCGTTGTATTTCAACTGCACACATCGGATGAAATCGTTGCGCCGGCCGCCGAGAAACCCGGCTATACTTTCTCCGGCTGGTCTCCGGCTCCGCCGCGCTGGGTGGGTACATCCGACTTGTACTTTTACGCCGCCTGGGCTGTCAACAGTTACCAAATCACGTTTGATGCCAACGGCGCGCAGGGGAGTACAGGCGGCACCTATGTCTACGGCCAGGCGCTCCATGCCCCGGTACTGACCAGAACCGGCTACACCTTCGTCGGCTGGACGCCCGAGCTGCCCGGTACGGTGCCGGCTTCGGATACCGTCTATACCGCCATATGGGTCGCCAACATACATACGGTCACGTTCAGCGCAGGCGGCGGAACGGGAGGACGCAGTATAAACGTCAGTTACGGCGATCAGATTATTCCGCCGGCAGTCCAGCGCGAAGGGTTTATTTTTGCGGGTTGGTCACCCGAAATACCCGGTTCAATGCCTGATACCCCGTTGTTTTTTACCGCTGTATGGACTTCCGCGGGCGGGTATCAAGCTGTTTATCTCTCCGGCAACAGCGAAGTGGCGCGTTATACCGTGCAGCCCGGCGACATGATTCCCGTTCCGCAGGCGCCGCAAAAGCCCGGCAGCATCTTCCTGGGATGGGACCCGGGTATCCCGGCGGTGATGCCTGCAGGCGATTTGACCTTTACCGCGCAATGGTTCGCTTATGCTTACGCGCTTTCCTTCGACTTAAACCTGGGCAGCGGGACGCAGCCGGAAACACGGATTCTCGACGGGGGAGCGGCGGTTGCTCTTCCGGACGGCGGAGGTATCGCCCGTACCGGTTACCGTTTTACGGGATGGGCGATTCATGCCGATGATACGGTTGCGCTGACAGGGCTGCAGATGCCCTGCAGCGATTTGGTCCTATATGCCGTTTGGCGGCCTGTCCTGTCGCTCGCTGCGAGGCAGGGTTCTTCAGCCGCCGTGCATACAGACGGATTGATTACCGGTATTGAGCCGGGCACAAGCGCCGCTGATTTTGAAAATTCGCTGGTTGAGGTGCTGGGAGACGGCCGCCTTTCGGTCATTCCGGGCGACACGGGATTCGGTACAGGCACCAAGATCGAACTGATCGACAATGCTTCGGGCGAAGTGGTATCCGCTTATTTCATCCTGATTTACGGCGATGTCAACGGAGACGGCAATGTCGACAGCGCCGACGCCGGCATCATTGCGGATTTTGAGAATTTTGTGCTGGGCTGGGAAAGCGGCAGCATCTATGACAAAGCTGCGGACATCAATAAAGACGGCAACATCGACAGCGCCGACGCCGGTATCCTTGTCGATTATGAGAACTATTTTCTGAACATCAGTCAAACCGACGGCAGGGTGTGTTGAACTTTTGAACGCATGCGGACGCCGCGGGTAAAAGCCCGCGGCGTCTTGCACAATACGACTTAATCAATGAGTTTGAAGATCCTTTCCGGATTGCGGATCAGCAGCATTTGCGCGATATCTTTGGCTTGTTCAATATCGAAAGCGCCGTCACGCACCTTCATTGCGAGGGCGCGGCTGACATTTTGCCTGGCGATTATACTGTGGCCGACCACTCCGTCAACAAAGCAGTAGTCCCCGCCGAAAGCGCTGATTTTATTGGCGGGCACGCTGTCGAGCCATTCATAGAGGGCGCTGACGCTTGCGGCAGGCGATATGATATGCGCCCAGCACATATCGATATGGACGTTAGTAAAGTTTTTGGCGAGCGCGGAAAGGGTATGCTCGAAAGGATAACCCATATGGAAGATATCAAACACAACGTTCGGGTATGCAAGAAAAAGGTTGTTTAACAGCAACGGATCGGCGTTGCGCAGCAGGTTGCCGTTGCCCTCCTGCAGGCCGGTGTGAATCTGTACGCTCATGCCGCGCTCGTCCGCCAAACGAAGGACAAAATGCGTCATATAGTTTTGAAAGTTTTCGCTGAAAGCGAAAGCGTCCGGCTTTCCGCCGGAACGGAAACGGCGGTATTCGGCCTCCGCGTCGGCGCGCGGGGTATCGGCATAATAAAGAGGGCGGTTATACGCGTCTCCGATCTTCAGCGCGGCGCATCCTGCGGCGAGCGCGGCACCGATCGTCTTTTCCGTCGCTTCCAGCCAGTCGTCAAAACCGGTGGGAGAAACGCCGTTGAGTTTTTCGTAAGCGCTCGCGCTGCCGTTGGCAAACATTCCTCGGTAAAGGTCCAAACGGAACACGGGGGTGAAAAAACGCCTGTCGCAGGGTTTGTCCGGTTGAAAACCGTCAAGCAGACTTGTTCGGATACGGGCCTTTTCTTTCAGCGTCTTTTGGTAATGGCCGGGCTTGCGTGATGCGACGAAGCGTCCGTTGAGTTCCTCAATCGTTGCCGCGCTGATGCCTTCAATACCATACAACTCGCGGGCGGCGATGTCGAGCGAGCGCCCGTAGCCGGTATGCCTTGCCGCGTTCCAGTAAGGCTCGACGAGGCGCCACCGGCCGGCCAAAGGCAGGGACGCGTCCCGGCACCGTTCCAAATCGTTCTTGGACAATCCGGCGGATACGAGGTCGCAGCTGAAATAATGTGTCAGATATTCGCCCAGGACGTCGGTTTCCTTCGGGCGGTCTTCTTCGCGGCCCGGAAGATGTTCGTGCGTGTCGACGATTGTAAGGCCCGAGATAAATTCATATAGCTGCTCATACAGATTTTCCACAAAATACATCTCCTCGACCCATGACGGCTTGGTTTTGCGGGTGAACCGGATGATTTTCGGCGCCGTGGGCAAAATCAGTATAGCATGGCCGCCGTAAGACGTAAACGATACAGGCGATTAGAATTTGCTTGGCACGCCCGCCGATGCGCCGCGGCGCAAACATCGGCAAGCAAGCTCATACGCAAGCGTATATTGCGGCGGCTGCAAAGTATTGCTATAATAACGTTGCGGACGCGGGTATGGCGGAATTGGCAGACGCCCAAGATTTAGGATCTTGTGCCGCAAGGTGTGCAGGTTCAAGTCCTGTTGCCCGCACCATCACGAAACGCTCTTTTACGATAAAAAGGGCGTTTCGTCTTTTGATGATGTTTTTCTGACGCACGAACACGGTTTTAAGAGACATTAAAATTCGATTCGGAATTAAAAACACTTCGCCGGAACCGCCAAAGCGCCGGCAAGGCTGTTATATGCAAAAAAATGTGACATTTGTCACCTTGTAATAAATAGCGTTGCCGTATATTATAAAACTTAGTAAAATGTAATAAAAATTCTTTTTGTCTTAAGCGTATATTCTTCACGAATTAACAATATTTCGGCCCATTCCGATGCGAGCGTAATGAAATTATCACGGTGGTATCAACACATGACGAGCCTCTCCACCCGCTGGGGAAAGCAGTTCAACCCGGACTCGCCCTTATCCGAATATCCGCGTCCGCAGTTTCGCAGACCTCAATGGCTCTGCCTCAACGGACGCTATGATTATACCGTGCTGCCCGCGCATGAAAGCGCGCCCGGGCGGTTCGACGGTGAAATCATCGTGCCCTACTGCATAGAAAGCAGCCTTTCCGGCGTCGGGAGGCCGCTGCTGCCCGGGCAGGCCCTCTGGTACAGGCGCAAGTTCACAACCGGAGCGGCGTTTGAGGGGAAAAGGACCCTGCTTCATTTCGGGGCCGTCGACTGGAAATGCGAGGTCTTCGTCAACGGACGGACTGCGGGCGAACACAGGGGCGGTTATTGTCCGTTTTATTTTGATATTACCGGCCTTATCAAACCCGGCGGAGAGAACGAATTGCTTGTCCGCGCAGAGGACTCCACCGACGCCGGCTGTCAGCCGCGAGGCAAACAGGTCCTGAAAACGCACGGTTTCTGGTATACGGCGACCTCCGGCATCTGGCAGACCGTCTGGCTGGAGGCGGTCGACGAGTGCCATTTGGCGCGGCTTCGCCTTACGCCCGATATCGACAGGCAAACCGTCGACGTGACAGCCGAAACGTCGACGGAAGGCTGCCGCCTCTTCGCGAAGGTTTCCGATGGGGATCACACCGTCTTTTCCGGCGAAATCGGCAGTCACGCAAGCATTTCGATACCGTCGCCGAAATACTGGAGCCCGGAGGCCCCATTTTTATACGATGTTGTTTTAGAGGTCAAAGTGGGGGAAAGGGTGACCGACTGGGTCGAAAGCTATTTCGGCATGCGCAAGTTTTCCGTCGGCAGGGACGGGCGCGGGATTCCGAGGCTGATGCTCAACAATCAGCCGTATTTCTTCAAGGGGCTCCTTGACCAGGGTTACTGGCCCGACGGCCTCTTAACACCCGCGTGCGACGAGGCGATGCTTTATGACATCCAAACCGCAAAATCGCTGGGGTTCAATATGCTGCGCAAACACATCAAAGTCGAACCGCTGCGCTGGTATTACCATTGCGACAAAACGGGCATGATTGTCTGGCAGGATATGCCCAGCGGCGGACCGTATATCGGCAATCTCAAAGCGGGTGTTCTGCCTTTGCTCGGTATCCGGCTCAAAGACACCGACCACAAGCGTTTCGGAAGGGAAGACGAACGCGGCAGGGAAAATTTTGAACAAGAACTTTTCGAGATGCTTGAAACATTGGGCAGCAGCGTCTGCGTTGGCTGCTGGGTGCCGTTTAACGAGGGATGGGGGCAGTTCGACGCCCTTCGTATTGCCGGGGCGATGAAAGAATACGACCCGGGCAGGCCTGTCGACCATGCCAGCGGCTGGTACGATCAGGGCGGTCCTGACTTGAAAAGCATCCATCGTTATATCCTTCCCGTCAAAAAACCGCGACCCGACGCCCGCCCGTTTGTGCTCAGCGAATACGGCGGTTACAGCATGAAAGTCAACGGCCATATATGGAATTGGCAAAAAGCGTTCGGTTACCGGATGTTTAAAACCCAGGCTGCTTTGACACAGGCATATCGCAAATTGCATGATAAGCAAATAATTCCGCTGCTCGACGAGGGCTTGTCTGCGGCAGTCTACACGCAGTTGTCCGATGTCGAGAACGAAGTCAACGGTTTGCTGACCTATGACCGCGAAATATTGAAAATAGATGCGGATACCGTCCGCGACATCAACGTGCGGCTCACGATCGATTAAAGAAAGGCAGGTTCCTATGGCGGGACAAAAAGACTGCAAACTCAAGCTGTTGTACTTGCAGCAAATATTCTGGTATAAGACGGACGAGGAACACCCGATGAATGCGGCCCGCCTGGCCGAAGAATTGAAGTTGTACAACATCAATGCAGAGCGCAAATCGATTTATGCCGATATCGAGACGCTTCGTTCGTTCGGTATGGATATCGTCTGCTCCAAATCGCCGAAAAGCGGCTACTTTCTCGCCAGCAGGTCTTTTGAACTCGCCGAAATCAAGATGCTCGCGGACGCCGTGACGGCGGCGCACTTTATTTCCGAAAAAAAGTCGGAGACACTTATCAACAAGTTTTATACGCAAGTCAGTGAAGCGCAGTCGGCAGAGCTTAGCAGGCAGATTAATATTCGCAACACGCTGAAATGCAAAAATGAGGAACTCTATTACAGCGTTGACAGGCTCAATACCGCCATCGCCCATCAAAGCATGGTCGAATTTACCTATACCAAGCGCGTCCTGACGGGCCGAATGACCTATAAGGCCGAAAGCAAGGCGCTGACGGTCAGCCCCTATGCGCTGCTTTGGGCCAATGACCGTTATTACCTTGTCGCCAACAACGCGAAATATGACAACCTGATGCATGTCCGCCTGGACAGGATCTCGAAAGTCAAAATACTGCCGCAGCCCGCCAGGCCTTTGGGCGAAGTCAGCGAATACCGTGATGCATTCGACGCGGCCGACTACACAGCCAAAGTGTTCAATATGTTTACCGGCGCCACCCAAAAAATCACCATCAGGTGCTGCAACGATTTGCTCGAAAGTATGCTCGACCGTTTCGGGGAAGACATCCCGCTGAAAAACGACGGAGAAAACCATTTCCGCCTCAAAACAAAGGCGGCCGTCAGCGACGGGCTTGTCTGCTGGCTGCTGCAGTTCGGTGAAAAAATCCGCGTGCTCGAGCCGCAGAGCCTGGCGGACGCCGTGAAAGAAAAGGCGGAGAAAATATGCAGAACCTATTGCGGATAGGCTCAAAATCGGCCTGAAAACGCGTGCGGCTTCCCGGTCAATCGATGGCAGAGAAGCCGCCGTTTTTTATTGACAACGCTCAAGGCGGTATGATAGAATAACACGCGTTGCCGCGCGCGGGTGTAGTTCAATGGCAGAATGCCAGCCTTCCAAGCTGGTTGTGTGGGTTCGATTCCCATCACCCGCTCCAACCTTGTGCGCTTGTAGCTCAGGCGGATAGAGCAACTGCCTTCTAAGCAGTGGGTCAGGGGTTCGAGTCCCTTCAAGCGCGCCAATAACACCGGGAAGTCTTCGCCCCCTGTGCGGCCGAACAGTTGCCCGTCAGTATATGCCGATTTGGTGGATATAGCTCAGTTGGTTAGAGTGCCAGGTTGTGGCCCTGGAGGTCGTCGGTTCGAACCCGATTATCCACCCCATAGTCCATTCTATGCGCAAGGCGAAAGCTTTGCGTGTTTTCATAAAAACGATTGCATTGGGGTGTAGCCAAGAGGAAAGGCAACGGACTTTGACTCCGTCACTCGCTGGTTCGAATCCAGCCATCCCAGCCAAAAAACGCCCGCGGACTTGCCGTCCGCGGGCGTTTTTTGGCTTAGCCTCGTTCAAGTTTAGCTGACGCTTGAAGAGCTGCTGTTGTCTGAAGCGATCTTGGTATCAATGGCTTTCAGCGCGTTTTTCATGCCTTTGTCAATGTTCTTTTCGTTCTTGGCCAGTTTGTATTCGGCTTTGTCCGACAGGCCGGTTTCATAAGCGTTGTAATCGTCTTCCGCCTTGGCGGTGCGGATGGTTTCCTCATAATCGAAATCATCCTTATTATTGGCGACGAAATACATAATGTGGTAACCGTAATCGGTTTTCACAATGCCGGTGTCGCCTTTCTTCCTGGCGGGGTCGAAACTCCATTTTTCAAACGGGGCGACCATCGTGCCGACCCTCATGTCGTCGTAAAGACCGCCTTTTTCATTCGAACCGGTGTCTGCGGATTCGGTTTTCGCGAGGGCAGAGAAACTATCCTCGGTAGCGGCGCCCTTCTTCCATTTTGCATAGAGTTCGGCGGCCTTTTTCCTGGCGGCCTCGATTTCTTTCGCGGTAGGTTCCGTGGTGTCCTGTGTGTCTTCTTTGAAGGAAATAAGGATATGGCGAACATCGACGGAATTGGCGGGGAACTGCGCGCGCACGACGTAAACGACGACATAGGCGCTGTCGGTCTTGAATACGCTCTTATCGCCGGCTTTCCGGCCGTCGCCGAAAGCCCATTTGGCGCCCGCTTCGGATACCGAAGATTTCACGCTGTCGTATTTTTTGTAGTAATTGATGGTGGCCGTTTCCGCGTCATAGGCTTTATCGGCCGTATTTTTTGCCGCGAGTGTCAGGAAAGTTGCCTCATCCTTGACGGCGGCGAGCATGGCGTCGGCCTTCTCCTTGACCTTGGCGTCCGCCTCTTTCTGGCGTGCGGCAAGCTGCTCGTCGGTTTCGCCTGTCTTCTTGCTGAGCTTTTCAAGATTAAAACTGAAAAGCCTCAGGCTAACGACGTCGTAATTGTCTTTGGCCTTTTTGTAAGTGTCCGAAATATATTTGTCGGTAACGGCTTTTTCGTAACTCTTGTATTTTTCCTGCGCGTAACGGGAAACCAGCGTTTCTTTTTTCAGTTGGGCGGTCAGGAACTTCTCGGTGATGCCCTTGCCGTAGAACATCCTCAGATAAGCGTTGAGGGAAAGGTTGCTGCCGGCCGCGGTCTTGCGGATCTGCTCGATCTGATCGGCGATTTCTTTGTTTTCCTTGTCGGTCAAGGCATACTTTGCCGCAATGGCTTCGCGGTAGAGCAGTTCATACTGTTTGGCGCGGTCGATGGCGGAAGTGCGGAAATACTCTGCCCATGTTTGTGTTTCATCTTTATCGTTTTTATAGGGGCATTCCTGGTCTTCGGGCGATTTTGTCAGGTCGAGGCCGATCATATCCTGGCCGTACTGCTGCTGGTACTGTTTGGCCTGGTTGACGGTGTAGTTGTACATCAGGCTGTAGTAGTAGGTATAGTCGCGGACGCTGACCTTTTGCTCGCCCAGCGTCAGGGCGGTCGGGCTTGTTTCAAAAATTCCCGTGAACCACAGAATATAGAAAGCAATGCCCAACACGGCCGCCGCGCCCAGCGTGATGGCGATAACCTTTCCGATCAATTTTTGGAGTTTCAACCTTTTATCAAGATTTTTTTTGCGCTTTTTTGCCGCTTTCGCGATGCGCTCTTTGCGCTCGTTGCGGTATTGTTCGGCCTTGTCTTTGCTGCTGGTTTTGTTCGGCATCCCGTTCATCCTTTTCTTCAAAAAGTCATTCACTGTGGCAAACTGTTGTTATTTTATACTACCGGGCCATACTTTACAAGTTCAATTTGTCAATAATCTTTGAACGCAGATTGAACACATCTGCTATCCGGCATCCTTTGCGGGCCTTTCAAGCACGCGGGATGGGAAGCTGTCGGCAAACCAAACGTCCTTCGACTGCAGGCTCTTTCCGTTGAGGTAGCTTAGGATGCCGGCGTCCGTCTTGAAATCAAAGAGCAGCCGGTAGGACACGAGCAGCTGTTTTTTATAACCGTAACGGTTGAAAAGCGCGCGCGGGCAGTACTTCGAGTCGCCGAGCAAGGGGAGGCCCGCGGCTGCCAGATGGGCGCGGATTTGATGGGTTCTGCCGGTGAGCAGTTCCACTTCCAGCAAACTGAGTCCGGCCCCCTGCGCTAGTACCTTGTATGCCGTTTTAATCTCTTTGCAGCCGTCTCGGCTTTCGCCATAGACGGTTACTTTATTGTTTTTTTCGTCTTTTTTCAGCCAGCCCAGCAAAATATTTTCTTTCCGGGCGGGAGCGCCGATGACCGCACACAGATAAAATTTGCGCACTTCGCGGTTTTTCATCTTATCGTTGAGCAGGCGCAATGATTCGGCGTTTTTCGCGGCGATAATAAGGCCGGCGGTGTTCCTGTCAAGCCGGTTGACCAGCGCGGGGGCGAAAGAGTTTTCAGCGTCGGGTGAATACTCGCCCTTTTCGTAGAGATAACGCGTGATACGGGCAATCAAGGTGTCGGCAGTGTATTCGACACCGGGATGGGACAACAGCCCGGGCGGCTTGTCCGCCACCAGGAGGTGCTCATCTTCATAGACGACATCGAGTTCGCGTTTTGCGCCGGCGAAATCATACCGTTTTTCATCAACGGCGAAAAACTCGTCCCGGATATACAGTTCGACAATGTCGCCGGCGCACAGCCGGACGTCGATTTTAGGTTTTCTGCCGTTGAGTTTGACGTGGTTGGTACGGATGTATTTATACATCAGCGCCGGCGGAATGCCCGGCAAAGCCTTGGACAGAAACCTGTCAAGGCGAAGTCCGGAATCGTTTTTGCCGATGAGATACTTTTTGATAACGAACCTCCCGGGCGGTGCCGTTCGACACCGCGCCGGTGCAGATTATACCATAGGTTCGCGCTTTTCAAAATATGCCCTTTCGTGTATAATATCAACAAATTGATTTCGGAGGAAAACGCTTTGCTGAGCACCCAAAGGATTTCGGAAATACTCAAAGAAGCCGGCGTATTAATGGAGGGGCACTTCCTTTTAACGTCCGGCAGGCACAGCGACAAATATCTGCAGTGCGCGCGCATTTTCAGGAATACCAGGTACAGCCGCGAACTTTGTTCGGAACTGGCGTCTTTTTTTGCCGGCGACGGCATCGGCCTGGTTATCGGCCCCGCCATGGGAGCCGTTCAGATGGCTTATGAGGTCAGCGCCCATTTGAATTGCGAAAACTTTTTCACCGAACGCGACGAGAACGGCCGCATGGCGCTGCGTCGCGGCTTTGAAATCATACCGGGCACAAAAACGCTGGTGGTCGAAGATGTCGTCACTACCGGCGGCTCAGTTTTTGAAGTCATCGAGCTGGTGCGCGCGGCGGGCGGTATCGTTGCGGGCGTCGGCTCCATCGTGGACCGCACCGGCGGTAAGATCGATTTCGGCGTCAAATTCAAGAGCGTTTACTGCGCGGACGTAACCTCGTGGGAAGCGGACGAATGCCCGCTGTGCAAACAGGGCGGGATCGAACTCGTCAAACCGGGCAGCCGCAAAAAGCCGTTAGCATAGAAACGTTGCGATAACAGAAGCAATATGAAGCCGGTAGGAGCCAATGGATCACTTTCAACTCAAAGCGCCTTTTTCCCCGACCGGCGACCAGCCCTCGGCCATCGAGAGTTTGGTGGAAGGCCTTGCCAGAGGTTATATCGAACAGACTCTGCTCGGCGTCACCGGATCGGGTAAAACCTATACCATGGCCAATGTCATCGCACGGGTGAACAGGCCCGCGCTGGTGCTGGCGCATAACAAAACACTCGCCGCGCAGTTGTGCGGCGAGTTTCGCGAGTTTTTTCCCGAGAACGCCGTGGAGTATTTCGTTTCCTATTATGATTATTATCAGCCGGAGGCGTATATTCCGCAAACCGACACTTATATCGAGAAAGATTCCGCCATCAACGACGAGATCGACAAACTGCGCCATTCGGCGACTTCCGCCCTTTCGGAGCGCAGGGATGTCATCATCGTCGCGAGCGTTTCATGCATCTACAGCCTCGGCAACCCCATCGATTACCGCAGCATGGTTATCTCACTACGACCTGGGATGAAAAAGAAGCGCGACGAACTGCTGGCGAAACTCGTCGAGATCCAGTACGAACGCAACGACGTCAGTTTTACCCGCAACAAGTTCCGTGTCAGGGGCGATGTGGTTGAAGTCTTCCCCGTGTATTCCAACGACACCGCCTTGCGCATCGAGTTTTTCGGCGATGAAATCGAAAGAATCTGCGAACTGAGGCCTCTGACAGGCGAAGTGACCGGCGTGCTGTCCCATGCGGCGATTTATCCCGCCTCCCACTACGTCGTTTCGCAGGAAAAAATGGAACATTCCATCGCGCAGATTTATGACGAGATGGTCGAGCGTGTCAAGTATTTTGAAAGCTGCGGCAAACTGCTGGAAGCGCAGCGAATCAAACAACGGACGCAATATGATATCGAAATGCTGCGTGAAACGGGCTTTTGCAAAGGCATTGAAAACTATTCCCGCATTATGTCGGGCAGGCAGCCCGGCGAGCCGCCGTTTACGCTGCTGAATTACTTCCCGGACGATTTTCTGCTGTTTGTCGACGAATCGCATGTCAGTCTGCCGCAGCTGCGCGGTATGTACGCGGGCGACCGCTCCAGAAAAGAAAACCTCGTCGAATTCGGCTTCCGCCTCCCTTCCGCGTACGATAACAGGCCGCTGACTTTCGACGAGTTCTACAGCCGCGTCGGCCAGAAAATTTTCGTCAGCGCCACGCCGGGCGAATATGAAAGGCAGAAGAGCGCCTGGGTCGTGGAGCAGGTCATTAGGCCCACAGGCCTGCTGGACCCGGAGGTGTCCGTACGGCCGACCGAAGGGCAGATCGAAGATTTGATTTCGGAAATCAACAGCCGCACGCAAAAAGGCGAGCGTACGCTGGTGACGACACTCACCAAAAAAATGGCGGAGGACCTGACCGCCTATCTGGAAAGCTTCGGCATGAAAGTCCGCTATATGCACTACGACATCGATACCATCGAGCGCATGGAAATTATCCGCGACCTGCGCAAGGGCGAGTTCGACGTACTGGTCGGCATCAATCTGCTGCGCGAAGGCCTCGACCTGCCGGAGGTCTCGCTCGTCGCGGTGCTCGACGCCGATAAAGAGGGTTTCCTGCGTTCGGAGACCTCCCTGATTCAAACCATCGGCCGCGCGGCGCGCAACGAAAACGGCCTTGTCATCATGTATGCCGACTTTGTGACGCCGTCCATGGAAAAAGCCATCAAGGAAACCTTGCGGCGCAGAGAGAAGCAAAGCCGCTACAACGAGGAGAACGGCATCGTGCCCAAGACGATCGTCAAGGATGTCCGAGATATCATCGAAATTACCCGTCACGAAGCCGAACAAATTCAGGTCAAAAAGCTCGGCGCGCGCGAGCGCGAGCAGCTCATCGCGCAATTGACCGCCGAGATGAGGGCCGCCGCGAAAATACTGGAGTTTGAACACGCGGCCTATCTGCGCGACAAAATCGAGCAAATCAGGAACGCGAAATAGATACGTCCGGGAGGGCGGAGATTGATACAAAAAAACATCGTCATCAAAGGCGCGCGCGAACACAACCTCAAGAATATCGACGTCGAGATTCCGCGCGACAAACTGGTTGTCCTGACCGGCCTTTCCGGCTCGGGCAAATCGTCGCTGGCCTTTGACACCATTTACGCGGAGGGGCAGCGGCGGTATGTCGAATCGCTTTCCTCCTACGCCAGGCAGTTTCTCGGCCAGTTGGACAAACCGGATGTCGACTACATCGAAGGCCTTTCGCCCGCGATTTCGATTGACCAGAAGTCCACCTCGAAAAATCCCCGATCCACCGTCGGAACCGTGACGGAAATCTATGATTACCTTCGTTTGCTGTATGCCCGCGTGGGCGTTCCCCATTGCCCGGTCTGTGGCAGGGAGATACGCCTTCAGACGGTCGACGACATCGTCGACAAGGTTCTTGAACTGCCGCAGGATGCCAAGTTTCAGGTGCTGGCGCCGGTTGTGCGGGGCAAAAAGGGCGAACACATCAAGGAACTGGACCAGGCCAGGAAGAGCGGCTTTGTCAGGGCGCGCATCGACGGCAGCCTTTACGACCTGTCCGAAACCATCGAACTCGATAAGAATAAAAAACATGACATTGAAATTATCGTCGACCGCCTTGTCAACGCGGGGGATATCCGAAGCAGGCTCGCCGATTCCATCGAAACCGCAACGGCGGTTTCCGACGGCGTGGTGATGATTGACGTCGTCGGCGGAGAGGAAACCCTCTTTTCGCTTCGCTATGCCTGCCCGGAACACGGTATCGGCATTGAAGAACTGACGCCGCGGATGTTTTCTTTCAACAACCCTTTCGGCGCATGCAAAACCTGTTCGGGCCTCGGCGTATTTATGAAGGTGGACCCCGACCTGATTTTTCCCGACAAGAGCCTGTCCATACGCCGCGGCGCGGTCAAAGCCAGCGGCTGGAGCATCGCGGAGGGCGGAACCATCGCGCAGATGTATTTCGAAGGCCTCGCCGCGCACTACGGGTTTTCGCTCGACGACCCGGTTTCACAGATACCGCAGCCGGCGCTTGAGGCCATTCTTTTCGGGACAAAAGGTGAAAAAATCAAACTGCACCGCCGCAGCGAATACGGCAGCGGAACTTATGTCACGGAGTTTGAGGGCCTTGTCAACAACCTCGAAAGGCGTTACAAAGAGACAACCAGCGAATGGTCGCGCTTTGATATCGAGCAGTATATGTCGAGCGTCCGATGCCCCGACTGCGGAGGCGCCCGCCTGCGCCGGGAATCGCTGTGCGTGACGCTGGCCGATGTCAACATCAGCGCATTTTGCGACATGCCGATTAAAAAAGCGCTGCAGTTTCTGGAAAAACTGAAACTCGGCAAGCGCGAGAAAATCATCGCCGAAAGCATTCTCAAGGAGATTAGCGAACGCATGACCTTTCTCAGCAGCGTGGGCCTGGAATACCTGACGCTTTCGCGTTCCGCCGGAACGCTTTCGGGCGGCGAGAGTCAGCGTATCCGGCTTGCCACCCAAATCGGTTCCTCGCTGATGGGCGTGCTGTATATTCTTGACGAACCGAGCATCGGCCTGCACCAGAAAGACAACGCCAAACTGCTCGGTACGCTTAAAAGGCTCCGGGACCTCGGGAATACCCTCATCGTGGTCGAGCACGATGAAGAAACCATGCGCGAAGCGGACCATATCATCGATATCGGCCCGGGCGCGGGTATTCACGGCGGCCGGCTGATTTTTTCCGGAACACCCGATGAACTGATGAAATGTGAAGACTCGATTACGGGTATGTATCTCAGCGGGCGCATGTCCGTCCCGATACCGGAACGCCGGCGTAAAGGCAACGGCAAAAAACTGGTGATACAAGGGGCCAGAGCCAACAACCTCGCCGATATCGACGTGGAGATTCCGCTCGGCGCGCTGGTGCTTGTGACGGGCGTTTCGGGTTCGGGCAAATCGTCGTTGATCAACGAAATCCTCTATAAGAAACTGGCCAGCGAGCTAAACGGCGCCAAAAAAGTTCCCGGCGAACACCGCGCGATTCTCGGGATGGAAGCTCTTGACAAAGTCATCGACATCGACCAGTCTCCCATCGGCCGCACGCCGCGCTCCAACCCCGCTACCTACACGGGCGTTTTTACCGACATCCGCGAACTGTTCGCTTCCACCGCGGATTCTAAGATGCGCGGCTATAAGGCCAACCGCTTTTCTTTTAACGTCAAAGGCGGCCGCTGCGAGGCCTGCCAGGGCGACGGCATTGTGAAAATCGAGATGCACTTCCTCGCGGACGTCTATGTGCCGTGCGACTCCTGCAAAGGGGCGCGTTACAACCGCGAAACCCTCGAGGTGAAATATAAAGGCAAGAACATCTCAGACGTGCTCAACATGACGGTCGAAGAGGGCTTGAAATTTTTTTCAAGCATGCCCAAAATCAAACGGAAGCTGCAGACGCTTTTCGATGTCGGCCTCGGATATATCAAAATCGGCCAGCCTGCGCCGACGCTGTCCGGCGGAGAAGCGCAGCGCGTGAAACTGTCGACGGAATTGTCGAAACGTTCGACGGGCAGGACCATCTACATCCTCGACGAACCGACCACGGGCCTTCATACGGCGGATGTCAGAAAACTGATTGAGGTACTTGAAGAGCTCGTGGAAGGCGGCAACAGCGTGGTTATCATCGAGCACAACCTTGACGTCATCAAGACCGCCGACTATATCATCGACCTTGGACCGGACGGCGGCGACAACGGCGGCAGGGTGGTTGCTTGCGGCACGCCGGAAGAAATAGCGGAATGCGGCCATTCGTATACCGGTGTGTATTTGAAAGAACGCCTTAAAACCGAACGCGGAAAAAAGTCATAGAGAAAGGCCTGCCGATGATGAAGAAAACGTTGAAAAGCCTGTTATGCGCCATTCTTTGTTTGGCTCTGCTCGTGCCTGCCACCCGCATCATTTCGTCCGGGAAAGCGCCGTTGAGCGTTTTTGTCACGGCGGACTGGCATAACAGACCCCAAAGCATGCTTGTGCCGATACAGGAAAACAACAATCTTCCCGGCGACCCGTTATACCACCATACCAACAGCCAGGGGCAGTTGACTTATGAATGCGGCGCAATATACGATGAAATGCTCAAAATATTTGAAGCATCCGATTCGCAGTTCATGCTTATCGCGGGCGACTTGACTGACGACGGCTATCTGCAGGAGCACCTGACGCTCGCCGCAAGGCTGAAAAGTTTCGAACAGCGCACGGGCAAACAAATCTTCGTCATCAACGGCAACCACGATATCAGGGGCTCCGTCAGCGAAAAATCCATCAACTTGGAACAGTTCAAAAACATCTACAGCGATTTCGGCTATTCGCAGGCGCTGGATGTTGACGGGCAAAGCGCGAGTTATACGGCGGAACTTGCCGGCGATTACCGCCTCATCGCCGTCGACTCCTGCGAAGAACACGGCAAAGATACCGGCGCCCTCAGCGCGCAAAGGCTCGCTTGGGTGAAAACCCAGGCAGATCGGGCGAGGGCAGACGGAAAAAGACTGGTTTGCATTTTCCACCACAGCCTGCTGGAACATTTCAAAAACGAAATCGTCGCTGCCGGCAACCTGCTGATTAAGGATTACCGCAATGTGGCGTCGAGTTTTGCCGACTGGGGTATCCAATACGTTTTCACAGGCCACATGCACGCCACCGATATCACGTCCGCCGTCAGCGGCAACGGCAATAAAATATACGATATTGAAACGTCCTGCCTGATTTCGTCGCCGAACCATTACAGGCGCGTCACATTTACCGGCGATGCGACGAAAATCGAGACATTCGGCATATCGCGCATCGATACGGGTTTGCTGCCGGAGGGATATACGCCGCAGCAGTTGTCGCTGATACAAAACGATTTTCCGGCATACAGCCGCGGCTACTTCAAGGCGGGAATGAACAAGTTTATCAACGATTATATGGGCAGCCCGGGTTCGATCGCGCGCGCCCTCGGCATCGAAAAAGGCACGCCGGAATATCTCGCGCTGGCGGCCGTGATGAATAACTTCGGCGCGGCGCTGAATCTGCCTTTATATGACGTCGGGCATACGGCTGCCGTAGACAGCGTGGAGGAGATTGCCGCTATTGCCGGAAAAACGCTGGAAGCAAGCGGCTATCGGCACCTGCCCGAACTGGTGGGCACCGTCCTGCTCGTCCATTACGGCGGCGACGAAAAAATGGTATTTGACTCGCCCGAGATCAGGCTCTTTACAAGCGCCTTTAAGGCGGCCCTGGTTTATTCTCTTGTCAATATACCCGACAATCTGTTCAAGACCTTGCTGCAATCGCAAGGTCTGACGGTGCCTCCGGGCGAACCCGCCGGCGGCTCCTATACCGCCGCCGCCAAACTGCTGTATGCCGGCAAAGCGGTCGACTATTTCTTTGCGGCGGTTCTCAAACCGCTGATTTTGGGATTTATCGAAGATTCCTACTCTCCGGGCGACTTGAACGAGACGTTCGAACCGTACGGGCAGACGGGAGAACCGGGCAGCCATCCCGCCCCTGTCAATGATCTGGCGTTTATCGCTGATGTGCTGCGCAGAATTCTGACGGATTTTTTCGAAGCAATGCGCCTGCTTGTTATTTTTTCATAAAACCCATTGGAATGCGGAGGTAATTTATGAAACCGTTCCCGATTTCATTCTGGAGCAATATCGGCATGAAAGATCTGGTACCCGATGCGCCGGCGATGTGGAGAGATCTCGGCATCACCCTGGCTATGTCGCCGGGATACGGGCCGGATGATAAAAACGAGCTGAAGGCTCTGCTCGACGGGAGCGCGCGGCTCGGCATCCGGGTGATTCTGCGCGACTACCGCACCCACTGGCGCAAATTGACAGAACTCGGGGAAGACGGCTACCGCGCGCTGTTTGCCGAGGCCCTTGCGGATTTCGGCTCGCATCCTGCCGTTTACGGATTTTTCACCGGCGACGAACCCGACGCGAAAAGCGCGGCTGACGCGTTTCGCGCCATGAAAATTCAAGGGGAAATGGCGCCGCATCTGGTCGCCTACCTTAACCTTCTGCCCTGGTTTGACTGGATTGCGCCGCGCATCGGCGCGAAAAGCCTGGTGGAGTATCTTGACAGGGTGGTCGAAGAGGGGAACGCGAAATTGCTTTCCTACGACTGTTACGTTCAGATGCAGGCGGAGTTCGACGGGCGGGATTCCTATTTTGAAAACCTTCGCGGCTATTATCTGGCGACGAAAAAGCACGGCGTGCCTTTCATGAACATCGCGCTTTCCTGCGGCCATTACCGCTATAAATGCCCGGACAAGTACGAACTGCAATGGCAGTTGTGCACAAGCGTCGCGCACGGAGCCGGCGCTGTCAGCTGGTACGTGATTCAACTGCCGGGCATCAGCGATAATTACCGCAACGCCCCGATCAACCAGTTCGGCGAGCGTACGCCGGCTTTTTACGAAATGTCGGAAGTCAACCGGATATTCAACAGCCACTGCGGCCAAATTATCAGCGGCCTGAAAATCGACGAGTGTTATCATGTCGGCAGGGCTTTCGGCGGTATGCCGCTGTTCGAACCGTTCGGCAATGTGGCCGAGGTGGAATCCAACGATGATGTTCCATTGATATTTTCACGGTTCCGCGACGCAGAAGGCAGAACTTATTATATCGTTTGCTGCAACTCGGCGACCGAGACCACTTATGTCAGCATTACCATGCGGCCGGGCGTATCGCTGGAACGC
>ENA-UOWE01002527-UOWE01002527.1-activated-sludge-metagenome-genome-assembly--contig:-NODE-2527-length-20076-cov-6.720144_pt1 | contig 20076 bp, 16 predicted proteins | sample MGYA00249841_ERZ761562 | MGnify/ENA primary metagenome ERZ761562 (study PRJEB28883, sample SAMN05720200) | activated sludge metagenome | isolation source: Anaerobic digester | place: Japan... | reverse complement strand
CTGCAGGTTATTATCCAGGGCAATAAGTGAAATCATAAGCGCTACAAGTGTTTTTCCACTGCCAACATCGCCTTGTAACAAGCGGTTCATTTGTTTTCCTGAACCTAAATCTTGTCTTATTTCTTTGATTACACGTTTTTGGGCATTGGTAAGCTCAAATGGCAGACAATGCTTGTAAAATGTGTTGACATAATGCCCGACATTGGAAAAAATGTAGCCCTGATGAACCTGCTGCCTGTACTTTTTTTGCCTGAGAAGACTTAACTGCAAGGTAAAAAGCTCTTCGAACTTTAACCTGAACTCAGCTTTAGTAAGCAGCTCTGTCGATGTGGGAAAATGTATTTGCGTAAGTGCCTCCTTGAGCGGGATTAGCTTACACGTTTTCATCAGATATTCAGGAAAAGTTTCCTCTATCTCGTTGATAGTGAATTTTAAACAACTAGCAATCAGCTTATGGATTGTACGCGAGGTAAGAAAATTAGATTTCATCCGCTCGCTGGTATTGTATTGAGGCTGTAACGCTGTTGCAGTAACCTGTTCTGCTTTTGACACCTCATCTATCTCAGGATGGGCAATGTTTAAGATATGTCCAAACTGTGTAGGCTTACCATAAACAATATATTCAATATCTGGCTTATACTGAAGCATAACCCATTTAATACCTTTGAACCATACGAGCTCTATAAAGCCTGTCCCATCAGTAAAAAGTGCTGTCAATCGTTTCTTAGCCCCTTCTCCTATTGTGTTAAATTTGGTTATCTTTCCTTTGATCTGAATATAAGGCAGGTCTGCATTGACTTCTGCAATAGAATAAAACTTTGTGCGGTCGATATACTTGTAAGGAAAATAATAGAGCAAGTCTTTAATGGTAAATACTTCAATGTCTTTGTTCAGTATCTCGGCACGCTTAGGGCCTATGCCGGTGATGTATTTTATCTCAGTTTGAAGTTTACCCATTGAGGGGCGGTTTATATTGTTTTGCCTGTTTCAAAAGTAATATTTTATAATGAAAGAGACAAGAGCCAAAAATTAAGAACAAAGATGAGGCAATGTTGGACAGTTTACTTTTTTATATGCTTCCGACTTTGAAGTATGAATAGCTAATTAAACCCGGGGTCAAATTTTTGAACCTTAAGATCATCCTTACAAACTTGCAACAAATCGGCTACCTTCTTATTTAACTCAGGATGCACAAAATCGGCCGCAATATCACACAGCGGAACCAGAACAAATCTGCGGTGTTGAAGCATAGGATGAGGGATAGTAACATAATCGCCGTGTATTACGTGATTGTCATAAAACAAAATATCTATATCTATTGTCCTGTCGGCATACTTATTATCTACAACCCTTACTCGTCCAAGTTTTGATTCAATATCCCAAATCTTTTCAAGGATTGATATGGGCTTTATGTTTGATTTAATCAAAATAACCTGATTTAAATACATCCCTGAGCTGTTTATACCCCAAGCCTCAGTTTCATAAACAGACGAACAACATATAACTTCACCAATATTTTCATTGATGTAATCGATAGCCAAATTGATGTTTTCGAGCCGATCGCCAATATTACTTCCCAAAGACAGATAAACTTCAGCCAAACGGTTTTAGTTTAAAGGAGAATTACTCAATACTGCTATGTTAAGCCCTTTCTGAACTGCCGATATTTTTACCTTTCTATCCATAATGCAAGGCTCGCCATCGTAATGAAAAACAACATTCTTCTTTGTTTTTATACGAACTTTATCGGTCTGCATGATTTGAACATACCTGCACTTGTCTATTTTCTTGCTCATTAATTTAAACCCAATTCCCAAAGCCCTGAATTTTGGGAATGGTTCGAGGATACAGACATCAATAAGCCCGTCCTGAATATCGGCATTAGGGGCAATATAAGCATTATTGCCATATTGAGAGGCATTGGCAAATGTCACCAAAAAAGCTTTCTTTTTAAACTTGCCTTCTTCGGTTTTAAACTTATACTTTTTAGGTTTATATTTTCTAAACTCAGTAAAAATGCTTCTTAAATAGGTCAAAAAACCTCGTTTCCCGGCACTGGCAAAGGTATGCCCTATATGAGCATCAAACCCTGCGCCACAAGTACAAAAAAACTTTACGTCATTAGCCTTGCCATAGTCCATCTTGATAATTTTACAATCGTTAAACAAGGCTATAGCCTGCTTATGATCAAGCGGAATCCCCAAGTGACGGGCAAGTCCGTTGCCAGAACCGCAAGGGATAAGGCCAAGGGCAGTATTAGTTTCTGTAAGTGCTGAAGCAATCTCGTTCATAGTGCCATCGCCGCCTACTGAAACTACTATATCATAACCTTCAGCAACAAAGCCCTTTGCAAGCTCATGACCATTGCCGGCACAAGTGGTAAACTTGATACAAACATCATATTTGCTTTTATCAATGATGCTTTCAATCATCGAAGGCATTTCAGCCTTTGATGTAGTTCCCGACACGGGGTTGATAATAAATGCAATCTTACGCTTCTGTTCCATAATCTTAATTTGGCTTGGCAAATATAAATGTAATGCCAAAATTAACAAGGTTAAATTTTTGGTGTTATAAATATAAATTTATTTACTTTGCAGCGTCTCTAAGGGGGTGCCTTAAATAACAGGCTGAGATTATACCCTTTGAACCTGATCCGGGTAATGCCGGCGAAGGGAATAAGAGGCAGTGAAGCTTACCTTAATTTTCCATTACTTCATTGCTGTAATTTTTTGTTAAATTATTAAACTTCAAAAAATTATGAAGCGAGTTTTTACGTTTTTACTTTTACCATTGTTGGTGGTTTCTGCCCTCGAGGCACAATTTTCATTTACAGGCACTATAAAAAATGAACACAACGAACCTTTAGCCGGGGCCACGGTGGTTGTTGATAACAAAGGCTTTGTTGCCGACGAAAACGGCGCATTTAAAATAGACAATATCGAAAAAGGCCAGAAGGAAGTAAAGGTTGTATATCTGGGCTATAATACTTATTTTGAGAATATTGACTTTACCTCTGACCAAACCCGCAATATTATCTTAAAAGAGAATGTTACCAACTTTGAAGAAGTGGTAGTATCGGCCATCAGGGCTCAAAACTTTACCCCGACCACATTTACCACTATCAAAAAGCAAGATATAAAACAACTTGCCTTGGGACAGGATGCCCCAATGATATTGTCTTCTCAAACTTCAGTGGTTTCAACATCTGACGCAGGCAATGGCATTGGGTACACTGCGATGCGAATAAGGGGCATCGAAGGCCGCAAAATAAACGTAACCATCAATGGTGTCCCACTAAACGACCCTGAATCACAGGGAGTGTATTGGGTTGACGTACCAGATATTGCAACTTCATCGCAAAGCATACAAATACAGCGTGGTGTAGGAACTTCAACAAACGGCTCCGGGGCTTTTGGTGCCAGTATTAACCTTCAGACAGATTACATATCGCAAACCCCATTTGTTGAGTATTCTGGCGCTTATGGCTCATTCAATACCCGAAAAAACTCGCTTCATGTAGGTACAGGTTTGTATAAGCACCATTTTTTCTTTGAAGGAAAAGTAACAGGCATCAAATCTGACGGCTACATTGACAGAGCGAGGTCTGACCTTAAATCGTACTTTGCACAGGCTGGTTATTACAGCGACAAAACTATTGTTAAGCTCGTTGGCTTTGGGGGGCAGGAAGAAACTTATCAGGCTTGGTATGGCATTGACTCTGTCAGCATCAAAAGCAAAGGCCGTACTTACAACCCGGTAGGCGAATATTTTCTGCCTAATGACACAGTTCCCCATTATTATGATGATATGGTGGACCATTACAGTCAAGACCATATTCAACTGCACGTAATGCATAGCTTTTCAAGCAATCTGACATTCAATGCCGCACTACATTACACTTATGGACGCGGTTATTACCAGGATCTTTCTCCTGGCTGGTATGAACAGAGTTATTTCAAACTCCCCAATGGGATAAATGGTAATGATACCATTTCATACTCAGATGTAATCCAGCGTTTGTGGCTCGACAACCATTTTTATGGCGGTATATGGGGGCTAACCTATACTGCCAACAAATATACCCTTATCTGGGGCGGGGCTTACAACAGATACGACCCTGCAAAGCATTACGGACAAGTAATGTGGGCACGTTACTTTCTGGATGGTATGCAAGGAATGCACTTTTACGACAACCAAGGCCGAAAGACAGACTTTAATACATTCTTAAAAGCAAGCTATAGCATAACCAATGAAATATCTGCTTTTGCTGATATTCAGTATAGAAACATATATTACAAAGCCTGGGGAACAAACAGGGAGTACGCCAATGATACTATTAGTATAAAAAAGCAATACAACTTTATAAACCCTAAGGTAGGTTTGCTTTACCAACCTACAAAATCATGGGTTGTATATACATCCTTTGCTGTAGCAAACAGAGAACCCTCACGCAGCGATTTTGTTGATGCAGAAGTTGGAGAAGAGCCAAAGCCTGAAAAATTATACGACATGGAGCTTGGTACACGTTACAGCGATGATCAATTCAACTTTGAGCTCAACTTTTACAATATGCAATACCGCGACCAGCTTGTACTGACAGGCGAATTGAACAATGTTGGGACTCCAATTCGCAAAAATGTTGGTAAAAGCTACAGGATGGGGGTTGAAATGACAGGCGGAATAAAGCTACTCGACGTTATAAAGCTGGAAGGCAATGTTACCCTTAGCAAAAACCGAACTGGTTACAATGAAAGTGTTGATGACTCAGTAATTTATTATAAGGATAAAATTATATCTTTTTCTCCATCAGTGATTGCTGCAGGAAAAATAACATACCTAACTCCTGTAAAAGGTTTGGAACTGTTCATCAATACAAAGCATGTAGGCAAGCAATATCTGGACAATACTGAGAACAAAATACGCAGTCTCAATGCATACACCGTTACCGATGGTGGGATAAACTATAGTACCATTATCATGGGAACAGACTGGCAATTTAATTTCAGGGTAAACAATATTTTTGACGAAATGTACAACTCCAATGGCAGCGTTGGCAGCTACAGCGTAAATTATTATCCTCAGGCCGGAACAAATTTCATGGCAGGACTGACTGTTAAGTTTTAAAACGTCTACTGGTCTTCATTCATCTAAACGCTTTGCATTCGCGAAATGCAAAGCGTTTTTTTTTGTTACAACATCAATTAAACCTGCCTATGCGCTCCATGATACTCTGGATGCACTCTTCAATGGTAAGGATGGAGGTATCGAGGGTAATATGCGCCGTATCAGGCACCTCGAACTCCTGGCTAACTCCGGTAAACTGACTCATATATCCAGCACGGGCTTTGGCATACATACCTTTAGGGTCTCGCTGTTCACAAATTTCAAGAGGTGTAGAAAGATATATCAGGAAAAAGTTGTTAAAACCTACAATCTCGCGGGCCATATTACGCAATTCGTTGGTAGGACAAATGAAAGCCTGAATGCCAAAAATTTCCTGTTCTATCAGAATTTTTGACAACTCAGCAACACGTCTGATGTTTTCTTTCCGGTCATCCAATGAATACCCCAAATCGCTGTTGAAACCTTTTCGCACAATATCAGCATCCAGCAAGATGGTTGGATAGTTGTATCCCTTTAGTACTAACGTAAGGGCATCAGCCAAAGTGGACTTCCCAGAACCAGGAAGGCCTGTAAACCAAATAGATAGGGGTTTATGAATAACCATTCTAAAAATTATTTAACTCAAATTTCAATTATTTTTTTGAAACAATCCCTGCGAATAAAAATTATTTTAAGCTTTGCAGCAAAAATTTAACATGCGAGCCGTTACGTCCAAACATACCCAACTTTATCAGTTCGAGATATTTGATTATTTTCATGAAGTGAAACACTTTGTTTCTACAAGAATAGGCGGTTACAGCCAGCCTCCATTCCACGGCTTCAATCTTGGCTTTGGTGTAGAAGATGACACTCAGGTTGTCCTTAAAAACCGGATGGCTTTGGCAGAGTCAGTTGGCATACCGTTTGATTGGTTTGTATTTCCAAGGCAAACTCACAGTGTAAATGTTGCAAAAGTTGATACTTCACATTGTGGATTGGGGACAAAAGACAGGGAATCAGCCATAGCAGATACAGATGCCCTGACAACCAATGAAAAGAATGTATTGCTAATTGTTCAGGTGGCCGATTGCGTCCCAATATTACTTTTAGATAGCAAAAACGCCGCTATAGCTGCTATACATGCCGGATGGAAAGGTACTGTAGGCGAAATTGTTGTTAATACAATTAACAAAATGAACCAGCAATACGGGACCCAAGCCGAAGATATTATTGCAGCCATTGGTCCATCTGCAGGCCCATGTTGTTATGAAGTTGGAGATGAAGTATTGGATAAAGTGAACAAAAACAAGTTCGACAAAGTGGTAAAAAAACACAATGAAAGCAAAATTCTTAATTTGTGGGAATATAACCGGATTTTGCTCATCGAATCTGGCGTGAAACCTGAAAATATAGAAGTATCAAACTTATGCACTATTTGTAATGATGACAAATTCTTTTCTTCACGCAAAGGAAAGGGCGTAACAGGAAGATTTGTAGCCGGGATAATGTTGCAGTAGTTGCAGTATTGTTGTTAAAGTCTATTTTTTACTGCTATTTATAATTGAGGTTTGCGTTAAGCCATTTCTCGACTTGGCCAACCGGTACCCCTTTACGTTTGGCATAATCTTCTGCTTGATCTTTACCAATTTTGTCCACAAAAAAGTATTGAGAGCGAGGGTGGGCAAATATTAAACCACTTACAGAAGCCGCAGGAAGCATCATGTTACTTTCTGTCAGGCTAATTCCTGAATTCTTACTTGCCTGCAACAGTTCAAACAAGGTTTGTTTTTCACTATGGTCCGGACAGGCCGGATAACCATGAGCTGGCCTTATCCCTTTAAACTTCTCGAGCAACATATCATCTACAGATAAGGCTTCTGATGAAGCGTATCCCCAAATTTCTTTGCGGACCTTCTCATGCAATAGTTCTGTAAAAGCTTCGGCCAAGCGGTCTGCCAAGGCCTCAAGCATGATAACCTTGTAATCATCGTGGTTTTCTTTAGCTTCGGCTATCAACTTATCAACACCAATGCCGGCAGTAACAGCAAAAGCGCCTATATAATCTTTAATACCAGATTCTTTAGGAGCAATGAAATCTGAAAGGCAGGCATTAGGTTCATTTACATTTTGTTTAGCCTGATTGCGCAGATTCCTGAATACTTTGAAAACTTCTGTACGGCTTTCATCTGTATATACTTCAATGTCATCGCCAACAGCATTGGCAGGATATATACCAAAAACAGCATTGGCCTTAATCAAACGCTTAGATTGTAACTCATCCAACAATTTATTGGCATCATTAAAAAGTTTGCGTGCTTCAGCGCCTTTCTCCGGATCCTGCAATATTTCAGGATATTTCCCTTTCAGTTGCCATACAATAAAGAAAAACATCCAGTTGATATATTTCCGAATATCTTCAATTGGGTAGTTATTCCAAACTTTTGTACCTACAAACATAGGTTTGAAAGGCTTTTCAATATTCCAATCAATTTTGACCTTATTAGCACGGGCTTGTTCAAGGCTGACATAATTCCCCGCTGATGAAGTTATATTATATGAAGTTCGCAAATTGTCATATTCACGGCGCACTTCTTCTATAAAATTCTTATGAAGGCTTTTTGACAAAAGGTTGCTCACTACCGGAACACTCTTTGACGCATCTTTGACATGTATGATAGGGTGTTCGTAAACCGGTTCAAGTTTTACGGCTGTATGTATTTTAGAAGTTGTCGCACCTCCAATTAACAAAGGAATATCAAATCCCTGACGTTGCATTTCACTGGCTACATGTACCATCTCTTCTAATGATGGCGTTATAAGACCACTCAAACCAATGATGTCAACCTTTTCTTTTTTAGCAACTTCTAATATTTTTTCTGCGGGTACCATTACCCCAAGGTCTATGACCTCATAATTGTTGCAGGCTAACACTACCCCAACAATATTTTTACCAATATCGTGTACATCTCCTTTTACAGTAGCAAGCAATATTTTGCCAGCAGAAGAAATGTTGCCATTATTGCCCTTTTGGGCTTCAATAACAGGCATTAATATAGCCACTGCCTTTTTCATTACCCGTGCGCTTTTTACAACCTGGGGCAGGAACATTTTACCTTCGCCAAACAAATCTCCCACAACGTTCATCCCATCCATTAGCGGCCCTTCAATAATTTCAAGCGCTTTGGGATACTTCTCGATAGCTTCCGAAATATCGGTCTCAAGGTAATTGTCAATACCTTTGACCAAAGCATGTTTCAGACGTTCTTCAAGCGAATATTTTCGCCATTCTTCTATTGTCTCAGTTTTATCTCCTGTACTCTTTATTTTTTCAGCAAACTCAATCAAACGTTCAGTTGCATCGGGGCGTTTATTAAGTACTACATCTTCAACCCTCTCCAAAAGGTCAGCAGGAATATCATCATACACCTTCATATTGCCAGCATTGACAATACCCATATCTAAGCCTTCCTTTATTGCATAATAAAGGAATACCGAATGAATAGCTTCCCGAACAACATCATTGCCCCTGAATGAGAATGATAAGTTGCTAATTCCGCCGCTAATTTTGGCATTTGGAAGGTTTGCCTTTATCCACTTCACGGTTTCAATAAAATCAACCGCATAGTTGTTATGTTCTTCAATACCAGTAGCAATAGCAAGCACATTGGGGTCAAAAATTATATCCTGGGCCGGGAAATGGATCTTTTCAGTCAACAACTTATAGGCACGACCGCAAATCTCTGTCCTGCGGGCAAAAGAATCGGCTTGGCCCTTTTCATCAAAAGCCATTACAACAACAGCTGCACCATATTGTTTTATACGTGAGGCCTGATAAAGAAATTTTTCTTCGCCTTCTTTTAAACTTATTGAATTGACAATACATTTACCTTGCAGGCATTTCAAACCAGCTTCTATTACTTCCCATTTTGATGAGTCAACCATGACAGGTACTTTGGCAATATCAGGTTCAGCCATAAGAAGGTTTAAAAAACGCACCATTGCTTTCTCTGCGTCAATCATGGCATCGTCCATGTTGACATCTATAACCTGTGCACCGTTTTCTACCTGTTGGCGGGCAATAGCAAGAGCTTCGTCAAATTTTTCTTCTTTAATAAGACGTGCAAACTTCTTCGAACCGGCTACATTGGTACGTTCTCCAATATTGATAAAATTAGCTTCCTTAGTAATACTTAGCGCTTCAAGGCCACTAAGCTTAGTTACAGGCTCCAATGCTGGTTTTAACCTTGGCTTTGCCCCTTCAACACTTTTAGCAAACTGGCGGATATGATCCGGGGTTGTACCACAACAGCCCCCAACAATGTTTACAAAATGGTGGTCGGCAAAATCGTGGATATGATGTGCCATTTGTTCTGGTGTTTCATCGTAAAGCCCAAACTGGTTTGGTAATCCGGCATTAGGATGTGCACTAATATAAAAATTCGACTTTTGTGACAATTCTTCAATGTAGGGCCTCATTTCAGCTGCCCCTAAAGCACAGTTGAGCCCAATACTCAGCAAGTCAATATGCGATACAGAGTTTAAGAAAGCTTCGACTGTTTGACCTGCCAACATACGGCCACTTGCATCGGTAATAGTACCTGAAACCATTATTGGAAAACGCATATTGCGTTGTTTCAACAGTTCATCAATAGCAAATAAGGCTGCTTTAGCATTTAGCGTATCAAAAATAGTTTCGACAAGCAGGATGTCAACCCCGCCATCAAGCAAGCCTTTTACCTGCTCGGTATATACAACAACCAAATCGTCAAATGACACAGCGCGGTAGCCCGGATCATTTACATCTGGAGACATGGAAGCCGTCTTATTGGTAGGGCCAATTGAACCAGCTACAAACCTCAATTTATCAGGCGTAAGCTTTGAATACTTTTCTGCAGCCTGACATGCAATCTTAGCTGATTCAAAGTTTATCTCATAAGTAAGGTCTTCCAGATGATAATCGGCCTGCGAAATACGGTTGGCGTTGAATGTGTTGGTTTCAATAATATCAGCTCCTGCTTCTAAGTATTGCTCATGAATTTGACGGATTATATCTGGCTGGGTGAGTGAAAGAATATCGTTGTTGCCCTTAAGCGGATACTGAAAATCTTTAAACCTTTCCCCTCTGTATTGTTCCTCGCCAAGCTTAAAACGTTGAATCATGGTACCCATAGCACCATCTAAAATAAGAATACGGCGTTCGAGCTCAGCGTATAATTTTTTACTTTCCTGCATTTTATTTACATTAAGTTGCAAAAATAATGAATTCGTTTGTCTTTATTACATCAACAAACTTTCATTAGAATTTGTACCAACTTCAACATTTGTACCAAAACTTTGAACATTCAATCAAAATAATACTATCTCAAAATTAACATTGGCAGCTTTTAAACTTTACTTTTGAAAAAAACAAACTAAAAAACATGAAAAGGTTATTTTCTTTACTTACAACTATTTGCACTCCTTTCGTTATCCTTTCAGGCACAAATACAAACAAAGGTCATTGGTTTGAAGCTGACAACAGCATGATAAAATATGTAGGCAGAATTGACTTTACAGATGCAAAAGCTCCAAAATTTTCTGCAGCAGGAACATATATAGAAGTTAAGTTTAAAGGAACAACAGTAGATATTGAACTTGTTGACGAGCATAAATATAATAACAACCAATTTTTTCAGGTTTCAATTGATGAGAATGCTCCTGTTAGGTTTCAAACAACTGCCGGACAATCTATTTATCGCATAGCTTCAGGTTTAACAGCTGATACACACATTGTCCGCATTACTAAAGACTCTGAGGCAAGCATCGGGTGGATGCAGTTTAAGAAAATCCGTGTTGACGAATTGCTCGACCATACTTTGCCTTCACGAAAAATAGAATGCTTTGGCAATTCCATCACTTGTGGAGCTGGTATTTATAATGATTTATGCAATATATCTGTTGATAGCAAATGGTATTACTGCACTTCAGCAACCAAATCATACGGAGCCCTTGTAGCAAAAAAGCTCAACGCTCAATACCATCTTACATCATGGTCTGGAATTGGGCTTACCAAAAGTTGCTGTGGCATGACGGTAACTATGCCAACAGTATTTGATTTAACCTTTATCGAAGGTAGTTCTCCACAAAAATGGGACTTCTCCAGGTATATCCCGGACGTAGTAACCATTTGTCTTGGTCAAAACGATGGTGTGATTGATTCTGCCACATTTGTCAACGCATACATCAATTTTATTGACAAATTGAAAATTTACTACCCCAACACCCAGTTTTTATGCATCACCAGCCCTATGAGTGACGATGCATTATACAATTATCATGTAAAATGCCTTACTGCCATTGCGAACCATTACTGTAATAAAGGCGATAACAAAGTACATAAAGTATTGTTATCGCACAGCATGAACAATGGATGCACTACACACCCTGATGGCGCCCAACACGAGATAATAGCAACAGAGCTGGAAGCTGCTATTAAGAATATCACCGGGTGGTAGCTATTTATAAAATTTATGAAAGCCGCTTGAAAAATAATCTTCAAACGGATTTTTATTTTCAGTTGTCAGCAAAACAAAAAACTCCCAAAAGTTTTATTACTTTGCTAACAAGCAAAAACAAAAAAATGAAAAATATAGCCCTAAGCCTCATCGTCTTTATTATGCTGTTTGGTTTTATGTCGTGTAGTGACAATGGGGCCCGCATCCCGATGGGAGGCATTGAGGTTTATTTTTCGGATGCCCCGGCAAATTATGATGCTTTCAATATTGATATACAACTAATCAGGATAAAATACGACAGCCTTGAAACTATTGAATGCAAACCCTACCGGCAGGGCGTTTACAACGTATTGAACTTTTCTAACAGTAATGATACGTTGCTTTGCAACACATATATCCCTGCGGGTAAGATAAAATCAATAGAAATTGTTCTTGGTACTAATAATTCCATCAAATATAAGAACAACACATATATATTGACTCCCAAAATAGTAGCAGGGACAAAGCATATAGAGATTAAGGAAAATTCAAGTACTCGAATACACCTTGATTTTGACGCAGCCTCTTCTGCAAAAATAATAAATGATACTGGTGTAGATTTTACTCCGCTAATGTATGTCCATATTGACAACACAGGGGGCAGCATTCAGGGTTACATTCTTCCAAAAGGCTACAGGCCATTCATTTATGCCATCTCCAACAAAGACACTTTTTGCACTTATAGCAATCAAAATGGAAAATTTCTGTTTAAGAGACTTCCCCCAAACAGCTACCAACTATATTACCAGTTTGTTCAGGAAAATGGGCTTACGCTTTTTATCGAAAAAATAGAGGTCAAACCCAACAGTTTAACTGATGCCGGCAATGTTTTTTGTACTAAACCCGGCAAAACAAGATGATTCAAAAAAAGTATCTCTGGCAGGTTTTTTTTATTGGCCTTATCTTCCTCAGTCCATAAGCATAAAAAGCTTATGACCCTGTTAAAAAAACATTGTTGTCTGGTACAAACAGTTCGCAGCTACGCTGCTATTATTTAGTCGCATAGCGACATCCTGTTTGTAGTAAAATTAAACAACGTTAAAATTAAGCCCCAGCGGGGCGAACAGTTTCAAATTAACGATATTACGCAGTGTTATTAAGCATCTATTATACTTTACCAGACAAAAATTAACAATTAACAATTAAAAATCAAAAGCATTATTTGCTATTTCAAGAATTTTATCTTTGTTCAATGGCTTCGTCAGTACTCCATTAAATTCGCTCATGTCAAACTGTTCATGAATAAGTGCCTTGTTGTGGGCTGAAAGGGCAAATATTTTAATCTTATTCTTCGGTATGTTCATGGTTGTACGAATATAATGTACAGTTTCAATGCCATTCATTACAGGCATTTCAATATCCATAAAAATCAGTCGGATTTCATCTTTCAATATAAGGTCTATGGCTTCTTTGCCATTATTTGCTTCAACTACAGCATATCCGGCTTTTTTAAGCAGCTCTTTTATGATATAGCGGTTAACAACGATGTCATCAACAATTAATATTTTCACAATGTTTTCTTTTTTAACCAAGCTCACTCAGCGTCCGGACAAGGTTCATACTTTTTATTTCTACCTCAGAGCCTTCAAGTTCAATAATTTTATCATTTTTAAACTCTGTTAGTGTACGAATAAAACTTTCCTTAGTTGTCCCGGCAAGCTCTGCCAGTTCGCGCCGGGTCAATGGGAACGAAAATCGATGGCTTTTGTATATTTTATCCGAAAAATAGAGCAATACATCGGCAATTCGCCCCGGAAGCTGCTTGTGCGTTTGGCTCATCAGCCTGTCAAACAAATCGAGCCCTTTTATACTGATTAACTCAATGATTTTTCTTGCAACATTGGGATTAGATGCTATGATCTCTGAAAAACAGCCTGCTTCAATAATTTGAATATCGCAGGGTTCTATTGTCGAGGCTGAGTATTGGTGGACATCACTGCCAAATACCGAAAGCAATCCAATAAAAGAACCTGGCATGGCAAGTTTGAGAATTACGCTTTTATTCATTCGCCCTTCACGATATATTTTTACAAGCCCCGATTTTATGAACATAACATGCGATGCCGGCGTTTTTTGCATAAAAATAATATCTCCTTTTCTGTAATGAACTGTAGTACTGCACAACTGCAGCTTTTTATTCTCAGCCTCAGAAAGCAAATCAAAAATATCCTTTGTTGTACTATTGATGGCCATTTTTAAGTTTGATATTTATTACTAAGATAAATAAAAATATCTTTTTTGATGATATTAATCATTATTTATATTATAAAAATGAAGCTTATACTAATTTTGATAGCTAAACATTTTTATAATTATATTTGACATTCGGTTTCGGATGGCAAAAAAATTAAATTTACTATAACGTTTTTTTATAATAGTCTGACTTTTTTAATGAATGACCCAAATCTGTTTAAAATGAAACAATTAGATACTATACTTGTTATCGACGACTCTAGCACAAACGTTGTACTCATCGAGGCAGTTTTGAATAACAAAGGTTATCAGATAGCTACAGCACTAAGTGTAAAAGAAGCTTACGCTTTGATGGACAAACACAAACCCAAGCTCATATTGTTAGATTTGCTCATGCCCCGTATCAATGGCTTTGACTTTTTGAAAGAAATAAAAGAAAATAAAAATTTTCAGGATATCCCTGTTATTGTAGTTTCTGCTTTAACAGATATTGAAACTATTAATAAAACCAAAGAACTTGGAGCTGTTGGGTTTATTAAAAAGCCTATAGATATTCACCAACTACTTGAATTGGTTGAAAATATTTTTGTTAAAAAATAAATTTTGTACATTCACACTTTAATATAATCTTTTGTTTTATTTGCATAATGAAGGAGTTAGAAGATAAAAATTACATAGAAACCCTCTTAAATGCTATTACTATCGAAGAGGCAATAGCTTCATTTTCATTGATAGATGATAAAATCATTGACCTTTTACAATGTTCTTCTGACGACTTTCTTACACTAAACGACCATTTCAAAGTTTACCATAAAGAGTCAAAAAATCTTTCGGGCAACGCAAATGAAATTATTGAAGCATTAACAGACAGAAATTTAATCTGTTCTTTTTCAGAACTAAAGAAAATTGCAGACAATTTCAACCAAATATCAAATACTTTTGCTTCAAATATCGAGAATTTTGATATTGAGCTTAAGAAAATAAAAAACAAAGTAGAGTCAATCGTTATCATTCAGCAAAGTTACAAGCAAAATATCCTTTCTGTAAATGTATTGCTTGCCAATGTTGATAAAAATGAAAGCCTAAATATAGGGGCTTTTGATAAAAAAATTGTTAGCTTTTCAAATCTTATCAAAGAAGATTTTTTACAAACAGAAAAACTAATTAGCGAATTTGCTTTATTGGCATCTGAAGGCAATAATTTTCTTGATAAGGTAAAAAAAGAAACATACAGTACCCTGTTAATTCTCAATGATCAGATTGATTCAAGCTTAAAGCTTTTTAATAAAAAAAACCAGGAAGCATCACAGCTTATCGATTTCTTTAAAGGCCTGAATGAAAAAAACTCCGGTAAAATAGCCAATATCATTACCAATCTGCAATATCATGATATTATAAGGCAAAAAATAGAACACATTCAGAATACTCATAAAGATATTATAAAAGAGCTAAAGTCCATTCAAAACAATGAAAGCGAAGTCATACAGCTTCATAATAAGGTAAAAATATACATAAAAATCAGGGATGTAGCAGGTTTACAGGCAGCTCAGCTCATACATGCCAATAACCAATATCAGGCAGCAATCAACCAGATTTCGGAAAATCTCGAAACTCTTGGAAATGAGATGATTACTATAAGCAGCACCTGCAATAACTTTGTAAGCAGATCTGAACACGCCAAAGATGTTTACCTAAATACAATAGTAGAATTGCTTAACAATGCCCTGAAATATATCAGGCAGATGAACCAACAGCTTGATGCTATAAAAGATAAGATAGCTACACTGAAGCAACGCAAAGGTGAGATAGATGCCGTTATGCAGAACATTCATCAGCAAAAGGTCAATATTGAAGTTGAATTAAAAAATATAAATATTAACAATAAATATTTAAGCCAGGCATCAGAAGTTCTAAAAGAAACCGATGATTTATTCAAGAAATATTCAACGCTTTCAAAAGAATTAAATCAAAAACTTGGCCTTTCAGAAAATATAAGTATCCTTGGACAAGACAAACTTGTTGAAGCCTTTGGCCAGATGAACAACAGTTTGCCTCTAATGATTGATTTGCTCAAAAAAAGCGCCCAAACAGTTGAAGAATACTTGTCGGTAAATACAAACATTAGCCTTAATGTTTCCGAGAGCATAAAAAAATCACTGCACAATATCAAGTATTATGAGCTTTTCGAGAAGTCCAGCGAAGTAATAATCCAAGAGCTCAATACGCTCAATGCCCGTCTCAATAGTGGCTCAGGAGAGCTTAATAAAATCAGCAAAGAAGAAAATTTGAAACTTTTAAAATCCAGATATACAATGGCCAGTGAGCATTATATCCACGATCAAATCTCAAACCTTGAAAATGGAAAGCTTACAGAAGGAGACATGGAAGAGATTGTAAAGCAGGCCAATGAAAAAAATGAAGAAGACGATGATAATTTGGAATTATTTTGATTAACTTTAAAATAAAAAAATGAAAGCCAAAAGTTCTAATAAAGAAACTATTACAAACGACAAAAAACATACTATTGTTATCGAGAAAGATTTTTCATTAAACACCATCGAAACAATAAAAGCAGACATTGATACCATTTTGGACAACAACAAAGAGCTACATTTAGAATTCAAAAAAATTGAAAGTTTTGATTTGAGTTCTATTCAATTTTTATATGCACTAAAGCAAAAATTAGGCAACAATCTTAGTTTTAACTTAGATTTAAAACCCGAAATAAAAACAATAATTAACCATAACGGTTTGGATAAAATAATAAATTCTTAATATTTTTAACAGCAAATACCATTACCATGGCAAAAACAATTTTAATAGTTGACGATTCAGAAAGCATTAGAGAAGTAGTAAGCTTTACCTTGGAAAATGAAGGATATAAGGTATTAGTTGGTGTCGATGGAAAAGATGCCCTTAAATTTTTAGATGGCTCTGAAATCGACCTTGTAATTACAGACTTGCACATGCCTGTAATGGATGGTATAGAATTGATAAAAGAAATCCGAAAGATGGAAAAATATCAACGTATCCCAATCCTTTTTCTTACTACCGAGTCTCAAGCTGCCAAAAAAATGGAAGCAAAAGATGCCGGCGCTACCGGTTGGATAATCAAACCTTTTGTTCCGGCAAAACTTATAGCTGCAATAAATAAAGTAATACGCTAATGGATAATTTCCGAAAAAAATTTATTGAAGAAGCTTATGAGCATATCAACGAAATAGAGCAGGCGTTGCTTGTGCTCGAGCGCGACCCCGAAAATAAAGAACTGATAGAGAAGGTGTTCAGGGCCATGCACTCACTCAAAGGCGGAGGGGCTATGTTTGGCTTTGACAGGGTCAGTGAATTTACCCATAACTTAGAAAATGTATACGACTTGGTCAGAAATGGCCAGATGTACGTTTCAAAAGAACTTTTGGATGTTACCCTTCAGTCTGTTGACCATTTAAAAAACCTGCTCAATGATGATAATGTTGAGGATGAAACTGTTGTAAACCAACATGCAGCATTATCAAACCAGATTCAAAAAATTATTGACGAAAAAGTTGCTTTAACTCAAAATACTGAAGCAAAAAAAGATATTTCTGCCGCAACTCAGGCAAAAGATGTGGATTCTCAGTGCAATACTTTTTACATCCACTTTTTGCCCAACGAAAGCATTTTTGACAATGGCACAAACCCGCTATACCTCATAGATGAATTGCACGCCTTGGGAGAATGCATTGTTTTGCCCCATTTTGACAAAATCCCCCCTTACGATAATTACAAACCTACAAGCTGTTATATATATTGGGAAGTTTATCTGGCTACCAAAAGCAACATAAACGCCATTTCTGATGTTTTTATATTTGTTGAAGATGAATGCAAGATTGATATTCAGAAACTGAGTGACACCAATCTGCTTAAGAATAAAGAATTTGTTGACAATATACATGCTCAATACAACAAAGGAAAAGAAGCAGATGTATTGCAGCTTCATCAATATTCGGCTTCTGCTGAGATTCAAGATGCCAAAGAGTCCGGAACTGCAGTTAAAACTTCTGAGAAAAACGTTGTAAGCGCAAAAAGTAATACCATTTCGAGTATCCGTGTTTCATCCGAAAAACTCGACAACCTGATGAACCTGGTGAGCGAACTGGTTACCACTCAAGCCCGGCTTAGCCTTTATGCCGATCAGGATAATAATCCCGAACTTATCGCCATTGCTGAGAATGTCCAAAAACTTTCACGTCAATTGCGGGATACAGCGTTTAGTATTGTGCTTATCCCTATTGAAAACCTGATGACCCGCTTTCAGCGGTTGGTACGTGATTTGTCCCAGGATTTGAGCAAAGAAGTACAATTTATTGCCGAAGGGACAGAAACAGAGCTTGATAAAACCATTATAGAAAACCTTACCGATCCTCTTCTCCATATTTTAAGAAATAGTTTAGATCATGGTATTGAACCCCCTGCCATACGTTTAAAAAATGGTAAACCCCGGCAAGGGACAATATTATTAAAAGCTTTTTATTCGGGGGCAAACGTCCATATTCAGGTATCAGATGACGGGGCGGGTATTGATGTTGAAAAAATCAAACAAAAAGCAATTTCTAAGGGTATAATAAGTGCTGATGCTAATCTTTCTAACCGCGAAATTCTGGACATTATCTTTATGCCTGGCTTTTCAACAGCTACTAACATTACTGAAGTTTCTGGCCGCGGGGTAGGTATGGATGTAGTCAGACGCAAAATTGCCGATATCAGGGGTGAAGTCGAAATTGATTCTAAACCCGGACAAGGAACTGTTACCACTATCAAGTTACCTTTAACTTTGTCTATCATTGATGGTCTTTTGGTCAAGATACATGACGTTTACTATGTTATCCCGCTTACCTCGGTGGACAAAATCTATGCTGCTGACCATAGTAAGGTGTATAATACATTTAATAACCTGATAGTCCTTGATGGTGAGCAAATTCCATTCTTTTACTTACGTAATGAATTTGAACTTGAAGAAAACACTTCCCTGGGCGAACAAATCATCATTGTAAGATATGAAGACAAACGTATCGGGCTTGTTGTTGATAGCGTTGTGGGCGAATATCAGGCAGTATTGAAACCTTTAGGTAAATATTATAAAAATCAGGAAATAATTTCTGGCGCTACAATTTTAGGGGATGGAACTATTGCACTTGTGATAGATACAAATAAAGCAATCAAATTTTTCTCACAGAAATTTGCAAAAATGGAGGAAGTAAAATAATGACTGACAAAGTATCAAAAATCAATTCGTATTTGACTTTTAAACTTGGGGACGAGTTTTTTGCCACTAATGTAAGCAAAGTGTTGAACATATTAGAAATGACCAAAGTAACCAAAGTGCCCAAAGCCCCGGTTTACATGAAAGGGGTCATTAACCTCAGAGGTTCGGTTTTGCCACTTGTGGATACCCGCATCAAATTTGAAATGTCCGAAACGGTATATACACCCAATACCTGTATTTTGGTACTTGATATACTTCTCAATAATGAATCTGTCCACGTGGGTGCTTTAGTAGATTCCGTACAAGAAGTGGTAGAAATTGATGATAATGCCATTCAGCCTGCCCCAAGTATTGGAACCCGTTACCGTACTGAGTTTATTGAAGGGGTAGCCAAAATAAACGAAGAGTTTGTGATGATCCTTAATATGGACTTGATTTTTTCGACCGAAGATATGAGTATTTTGAAAGAATCATTTGCTGAAAATAAAGAAGAAGCTACGGCATAAAAATACTTTTAGAGTCGTTGCTAATATTTAAGTTTGAGGAATTTGATTAACCTTTTGTATTAATGTAATCAAATTCATTTCACAGGTATTTTTTTGACATAAATAACAGTAATGTCATTATAAAACTTTTATCTTTGAAAGTTACAGGGATTTAATAAATCTAATAGTCTGCTGCCACAAAAAAGAGAGACCTTAAATATCAGGAAAAATAAAGAACAAAGCCGAAAAGCTTTGATTAAAGGTGCATTTTTTGATGAAAAATTAAGCTATATACTTATTAACCATTACGTTAGGTTTTTTATCAGAAAAATTAACTAAAGATAGTAGTATAAAAATTTGCTATCTGTAAAGATTGTTTTCTGTTTGTTTGTCAGCGAATTATTAGGTACAATAATAGCTAATCGATTTGAGAAATAATACTAAAAAAATAATAATATGTCTATAAAAAAAAATTCTCGATTGGCAATTAGTATAATTTGGATAATTACTTTTT
>ENA-UOWE01002520-UOWE01002520.1-activated-sludge-metagenome-genome-assembly--contig:-NODE-2520-length-20117-cov-68.270711_pt1 | contig 20117 bp, 11 predicted proteins | sample MGYA00249841_ERZ761562 | MGnify/ENA primary metagenome ERZ761562 (study PRJEB28883, sample SAMN05720200) | activated sludge metagenome | isolation source: Anaerobic digester | place: Japan... | reverse complement strand
ATAGAAATTTTTGCGGTTATAAACATTGATCAGCTTTGTCTGGATTCTGGTCCCCTTCATTTCGACAAAATCTTTGTTAGCTGGAATGATGAGATTCCGGTTGCCTTTTTTGACTTTAAGCACGGGATTGTCCGGATCGGTAACTGTGTCAAGTTCAACCTGAGCTCCTCTCGCTTCGAAGGCGGCCTCAGCTTCAATGAAATATTCTCTGGTTATAGCTTCAAGATTTATCTGCATTAACCCCGCCACATAACGGGCAATATCTATATTTTCGATTACACCGGTCGGCCTGAGCCCTTCCGGGTGATAAACGGCCAGGGCAACTTCCTCTCCTGTATGGCCGCCCGTTGTCCAGTCAATCATGGCCCTTTTACTCATCATCGAGCCGACAATAGATTTAAAGTTTCCTGACTGCTCTGGATTTCTGGCGGCTTCAGCCAGATAATCCATGATCGCTTTAAGCTCGTCTTCAGTCAGGTCGCCAAGGCCATAACGATCACCAATGATGGCTTTGACTTCAACTTCAGTCATGCCCGGCCGAAGAAGCTTTTCCAGACCTTCGGCACTCAAGCTGGCTGCTTTTAAAGGATTGATGAAGTCGCCAACTTTTTTTCCATCGGATTTTGACGAGCTCCTGTCATTGCCAATGGTTAGCCCGCCTGTTGAATGGTCGGCCACTACAATTACCGCCGTGTTCCTTTCTTTGAGAGCATAGTCAAGAGCCACTTTGACTGCCCGGTCAAAAGCCATCATATCCGCCACTGAGCCCACCGGGTCATGATCATGGTTAGCCCAGTCTATTTTGCTGCCTTCGACCATCAGGAAAAAGCCCTTTTTGTTTCTGGATAAATTTTTAATGGCTGTCTCTGTCATTTCAGCCAGAGAAGGCTCTCTGGTCGGATCGCGGTCAAGGTCGTAGGACAAATCTACTTCAGCAAAAAGCCCGGCCAGCCGCGAGCTGCTGGCTGACTTCAACTCTTCCGGGCTTGTAATGATCATGTAACCTTTCTGCTTAAGTACCTGGAGCAGGTCTTCTCTGTCCTTTCGCCCGGTAAAATACTTCAGCCCGCCGCCCAGAAGAACATCGACCTGGTTGTAAACTATCTGTTCACAGATAGTTTCATAATCAGAGCGGCGGGGGTAATGAGCAGCAAAGGCAGCCGGGGTGGCATGCTGGAGATTACAGGTAACGACCAGGCCGGTTGATTTACCGCTCAGTCTCGCTCCTTCCAGGACAGTGGCCACTGGAGCTCTATTCATCTCATCTGGCAAGACGCTCAGAAAGCCGGTCTTCGTTTTGTGCCCTGTAGCCATGGCCGTGGCGGCGGCCGCTGAGTCGGTAATGGGCTCATCAGCCGAATAGGTCCTGACCAGACCGCATACATATTGATCCCAGCTCAAAGGCTGACCATCTTTATACCAGCGAGCCAGGCTCATGGTGCTGACGCCCATGCCATCACCGATAAGCAGGATGACATTTTTAACCCTGGCCGCTTCGGCCGGAACCAGGATAAACAAAACAGTCAGCATGACCGTGATGAAAATTGACCTGACTTTTGCTTTTAGCGCCTTAACCTGCATTTCTTGCTACCTCTGGTGAATTCTAAATTTAAATAGGATAGATTTTATTATTTATTGAATCGATTTGGTAGATGACCTGGATCATATTTTTATAGCCAACCTGATATTTTGATTTTTTTGTCATCTCAGGCCAGACCTCAATTAACCGTCTGCTTTTCAGACTAAGCTTTGAGCTTTAAACTTAATTCCTTTCTATTATTGGCTAATGAGTGTATGATTAGGGAGAACCATTTAAAGAGTGAGGTGTAAAAGCCAATGTTTTTTTTACCTGTACTCCTTTTTTTCCTGATTGGCTACTTTATTCTTCTGGGTGGGTTGTTCTTTTTCCTGAAACTGGGAGTTATTTCCTTTGCCTTCCAGAGGCTGGGCATTCCGCCTGATTTAGTTTTTACCCTCCTTCTTCTGACTTTAATTGGCAGCGGTATTAATATCCCTATAAAGAAGCTTCACTCGGGTCAGGTGATGGAGCAGCAGGTGGTAAATTTCTACGGCTGGAAGTTTCAGGTGCCGGTGGCTGCTGCCACCGAAACGACCGTTCTGGCGATCAATGTGGGCGGTGCAATTATTCCCTCACTGATAAGCCTATACCTCATCTTCCGCTGGGGAGGCCTTTTCTGGGAGTTTGTTATAGCCACGGCCATCGTAACTTTTCTGGTCAATAGAGTCGCCCGTCCGGTCAAAGGTCTTGGTATAGCTACTCCGGCTCTTTTTCCCCCGCTGGTGGCAGCTCTGATGGGTTTTCTTGTTTCTCTCATTTCACCTGATGGTATTCAATCTGCTCCGGTCATAGCTTATGTTGCAGGCACGCTCGGAACTCTGATCGGAGCCGATTTGATGAACCTAAAAAAAATACCTGAGCTGGGAGCACCGGTAGCTTCTATCGGTGGAGCTGGAACTTTTGATGGTGTCTTCCTGACTGGTATAATTGCCGTCATCCTGACTTCTATTTAAGGGCGAAGCAGGTCAATCGACAGCTATCAGCGATTAACAGCCTGATTTAATTTTTTCTTTCTGTATCTGGCTTTGACCTGTTCGACGAAAGCTTCCAGCCGGCTGCTGGCAGCGCTGTTTTCTGTCTCACCATAAATCAGAGTCGGTATGGGCAGATTCTCAAAATCGCTTTTGATTCGGGAAGAAATAGCAGCTGAGGTCAGGCCTAACATACAGTTAAAGCAAATTACATTGATCAGGCCATCCGCTCCCTGTCGGGCAAAATCAACCATTCTGGCCACGTTCAAAAAGAGGCTCTGGTTGTTATCATAGTTGAGATAAGTCGTGGTAAATTTGACCAGCTCTTTAAAATCAGGTTCTTTAATCTCGAGGTCCGTCACTTCGAGCTTCTTCTGTACCTCGCGCCTCTTACGCTCTTTAATTAGATTCAAGCCAGCATAAGCCAGGCTATGTAGCAATTTCCCTTCGGATAAAGTTTCATACAGACCGCGGCTAAAAGTAAAATCGACTTCTTCAATGATAAAAGGAGATGGCCAGACTTCGCAGCCCAGTGCTTCCAGCCTTTCAAACAGGTAATTATTGGCGAAATAGTTCTGACGGGTGTAAATATCACCGGCTACCCCGATGATTGGCCTGTCTTCCTGCCTGACTTTTATATTTTTGAAGTCAGCTTTTATTTCTGCCAGGTTGGCCTTTAACCGATCGGTGGCCAGTCCATCCTCGATCAATTTAAGCCCTCTTTTATAAGCCCTGGCCGTCTCCCCGTGGTGGAGTTCATAGGGACGCAGGTGGCAGGCAATTTTATTCAGCCGATCAATAGCTACCAGCCCCTGCCAGAGGCTTTTCAACCCATCAAAACCGACCAGTTTCCAGATGTATTCGAGGCTGGGTGTTAAAACCAGAATATGCTTTTTGCCAAGTTCCAGCAGCAGATTGCGCATGGCGGGGCCGTATTGCTGGAGAAGACAGGAGTAACGGGCCCCGGGGAAAAAGAAGATCTGCGGCTCATGATCAGTGCTTTTAATAGCCAGTTTTAAAAGATCTCCGAGTAGAAAGGAAAAGGCATGACATTCTTTGCCGGAAGTGTATTTCTCGCCCAGCTCAAGACTTTTTTCATCGGGTGGCGGCAAAACCTCAGCCTGCATACCCGATTTTTTCATAGCTCCGGCAAAAGCCAGGGCGTGGTCAGCAAAATATGGAATCTTAAAAGGGTATTTTCTGAGTTCTTCTATCGGCAGATTTTCCGGGTCAACTGCATTTTTTATTGAAGTTGATTTTCTGGACTGGCTGCCAGACTGGCTGATTTCATCAGCAAAAGCTTCCAGGCGGGTAATGAGTCCCGCCTCAGCCCGATGCTCATCGAATTCCAGCAGCAGATAAGGGATATCTTCCATAAGGTTTTTCAGATGCTTGACTGCAAAGCCATCCACTCCGCAGCCGTAATTGCTGAGAAAAACAGGAAAAACTCCTGCCTGACGGCGGCACCAGGTGGCTGTTTTTAAAATGTTCTGGGGGTATCTCCAGGGCGGAATATCAGAGCCAGTCAGTGGAATATCGGCCGGGCTGATTTCCTCCACTGGCAGGTAATCCATCGGGATAGCGGTTATCCCCAGCTTTTCTAAATGAAACCAGAGATTAAGGTTAAAAAAATTGTCGTAAAGAAGATATGGCCGGCCAGCAATAACCCAGATCTGCTTTCCGGACAGGGTTGCTTCCCTGAAAAGAGCTTCCCCCTGTTTTTTTAGTTTCTGATTAAATTTGATTTGAGCCTGCCAGGCTGACAGCCAGGCTTCCTTGATTTTTTCTTCGGGGAGTTTAAGGCTTTCGGACAGATTTTTGAAGGTTGTTTTCCGGCTCCTGGCATCCGGCGCTAAGTAAATCGGGACCGTCAGCAGTTTATTCCTTATTTCTCCTGGCAGCATGTGGGGGAGATTTTCTGTGTATGGACAGAAATAAAATGATTCCTTTTTCCAGTTATGAAAGTCCACCAGACTGGGTACAAAGACCAGGTCAACTTCCGGATCGGCCTGAAGAAATTTAATCTGGCCTGAAATTATTTTTATTGGAAGGCAGATTTCTGCCGGCTGGAGCCTGAGCCCGGCTTCCAGGATTTCAGAGTTAGTTTCGGGCGACAGCTTGACCCGATAACCCAGATTGGAAAAGAAACATATCCAGAAAGGCAAAAACTCTTGCAGGGCCGAACCACACGGCAGGCCGATGGTTGGCCCGCCGCCAGACCTGGCAGCCAGGAGTTCATCCACCAATTTCTGCCTGAAAACAAGAGGGTTGTGAAAATCAGCAGCCGGGTTTTCCCCGGCCAGGGCTGAAGTGTAACGCTCGCAGATATCACCGAAAAAGACTTTTTCCTGGCCTGTTTCAATCGAAATAACCTGGCAGCGGTTGGAGCAAATCTGACATTCAAAACTTCTTGGTTCAAAAGACTGCTGAAGGATCTGGCGGATAGCATTGAGGTCGGGTGACTTTTTCCCGGCCTTCTTGACGGCTTCCCGGGCTTCGAGTGCGGCTCCGATGGCCCCCGATAGCCGCTGATAAGGATGGACTTTGATTGGACGGTCGAGCAGAAGTGAAAAAGCTTTAACCACCGCCGGGTTAGAGGCTACCCCTCCCTGAAAAATAATGTGCTGGCCAACGGGCCTTCGTTCGACCACTTTTTCCAGATAATTTCTGGCTATGGAATAGGCCAGACCGGCCACCAGGTCAGGCAAAGGCTCATTACGGGTCACTGCTTGCAGAAGCTCTGATTCCATAAAAACCGTGCAGCGGCTGCCCAGATTATAAGGCCGGGTGGAGAGGGAAGCCAGGCGAGCAAAATCATCTTCGACCTTAAAACCGAGCTGGCTGGCCTGCTCTTCTAAAAAAGAACCGGTACCAGCCGCACAGATTTTATTGAGATTGAAATCAACGACCCGGCCGTGCTCCACCTGGATGAATTTGGAATCCTGTCCGCCGATTTCAAAGATGGTGTCAACTTCGGGAAAATAGTGAACTGCACTTTTCATCTGGCTGGTGATTTCATTTTTAATGATATCGGCTTTGACGAGCCGCCCGGCTAAGTAGCGGCCGCTGCCGGTAGTTCCGATACCGAGGATTTCCAGGCCGCCCTGAAATCTTGATAAAATCGTGGAGAGGCCTTCTTTAATCACTTCCAGAGGTTGCCCTCTGGTGGGAAGATATACGCCGCTCAGTATTTCACTATCTTCAGCCATGACCACCAGATTGGTACTGACTGAGCCAACATCAATCCCGAGATAACCTTTGACCGGGGTGGTAAATACCCGGTCAGGTTCGGTGGCCTGAACAGTCGGTAATTCACCCAGGGGCTGGAGATTGAAAACCTTCATTTCCAGGCGCGGCCTGATTTTTCGAAGAAAATCAGCGATTGAAACAGGTTCAATATTTTCTTTTTTAATCTCGGCCAGAATGGCTCCACCCATAGCGGTCAGGTAAGGTGACAGGTCAGAATAAATAAGTTCCCCTTCATTTGTTTTGAGGATCTGTTCAAAGGCCCGGATAAGGCCCTGATTTCTGATGGTGTTACCGGCCAGAACAACAGGCAAGGGGCATGATTTGCTTTTAAGGAGGGAGGAAGTAACTGATCTAACCAGAGCCAGGCAAACTCCATAGGCAATCTCCTCCACCGGTACGCCTTTCTGCTGGAGATGAATCATGTCTGATTTAGCAAAGACACTGCAGCGACCGGCTACCGGTGCTCCTTTCCTGGCCCGGGCAGCCAGGGCAGAAAATTCCTCTATGGTCAGATTCAAGCGATAGGCTTGTTTTTCCAGGAAAAGACCGGTGCCAGCGGCGCATCTTTCATTGAGTGAGAAATCGATTATTTCTGGAAATGGCTCCTGAGATGAACCGGGCTTGATTTCCACCCAGCGCGCACTTTCTGCTCCGATATCAAAAACAGATCTGGCCTGAGGGAAAATCAGGCTCGAGCCATAAGCCAGAGCTGAAATTTCATTGACCTTAATGACGTTTTCGGGAAAGGAAAAACTATTCTGGCCAGCTCCGGTCACGGCTACATATAATTTATCATCTGCGTCCTCGATAAAATTTCTATCAAGAAGAGTATTCAGTGCCTGATGAAGCTGACCTTTAACCGGTTCCAGGTCTTTTTTGATCAGCTGATGGTGATTATCCAGAATGGCCAGCTTCACCGACTGAACGCCGAGATCAAGTCCGACCAGAAACTCTGCCACCCGGTCCTCCATGTCTCACTCTGCCTGCTTTCTGTTTTTCTATTTATTTATCTATTTATCTGCTTCTCTTTGTTCGAATTTTTTAAGGAGCTCGGTATAACGATTCTCAAGGGAGACTTCTTTTCCATCAATAAAAACTTTCTGAATTTTTGTTCCGAGTTCGAGAAGGTCTCCGTCAGCCAGAACAATACTGGCAGTTTTGCCTGGTTCAAGGCTGCCCAGCAACTTATCCACTCCAAAGATTTCCGCCGGGTAAATGGTCACTGCTTTCAGGGCTTCTTCCGGCTTTAATCCGAAGGCTGCCGCCTTGGCTGCATGATAGGGAAGATCCTTGGCGGTGCTGGCACTGGAGGAGGAAAAAGAAATTTTTACTCCGGCCTGATTGAGAATGACTGGATTCAAGAAGAGGGCATCATAACCATCTTCCCAGACAGGTGGCAGGCTGTAGAGGGAACCAATAATACAGGGGATACCTGCTTCTTTGATTTCTTTAGCCACCTTAAAGCCCTGCTCAACCCCGTAAAAGATGGCTTTTATCTTTTCTTCCTGAACAAATTTAATGGTCTGGAGGATATCCTTATCGGCATGAACCGAGAAAATAACCGGCAATTCACCTTTAACCACCGGTAGGAGAAAGTGGCTGGCCTCATCAAAATCCGGTGGTGGGAGAAGGATGTTTTTCCGGGCTGCTTCTCTCCTTTTTTCATACATCCTGGCTTTCTCGAAAATTTGCCGCAGCTCATCCAGGGTTTTCTCGGTAGTGACCTGAGGCTGCTGGCCTCTGAAGCCGGCAAACTCGCCCCGGCCTCTTCTCAGGGCTGGAAGTTCAATGATCATGGCCAGCGATTCTTTGATGACCATTTCCCGGTTGGTCCAGCCGTCCAGTTTGACTAAGGTGCTTTGACCGGAGATCAGACCGCCAGAAGGAGCCACCACCGCGGCCACAATGCCGTTGGCCCTGGCAATTGGAATGTGCATGGAATCATAGCGGAGGGCTTCGATGGCTTTGACCTGGGGATTAATCCGGCCGGTTTCGCGGTTATCAACCGTTGCCCGGACGCCGCTAATTTCTTCCAGGCCAAGCCACGAATAGCTGTCAATCATCCCGGGATAAGCGACGAGACCTCTGGCTTCAATGACCTTTGCTCCAGAAGGAATGGAAATATTAGCTCCGAGGTCAGCGATCCGGCCGTTTTTGATCAGAATCGAGCCTGATTCAATGACCGGGCCGGTGACCGGAACTATTCTGGCTCCCACAATGGCTACGACTTCCGTTCTATCTTCGGTCTGAGCGGCAGCTGGTAAAGGAAAAGAATAAATACCCAGTAGGGTTAGGCCAAGCAGCGCTGCTAGAAAGACCAGCTGATTTTTATTTTTTAATAAACCTGGTTTTATCCTGTTTACCTTCATGTTTTTTATCTTCATAACAGGCCTCCTTTTTTGGTGGAAGCAGCAGCCCTTTCTTTGAGAAGCGCCTCCCGATCGAAGTAAACATCGCCTTCGATAATTGTCATTTCACAGCGGGTGTAAGCACTCATGGGATGCTGGCTGAAGAGGGCCAGATCGGCCTGTTTGCCAACCTCAATGCTTCCTACCAGGCGGTCAACGCCGAGCTGTTTAGCCGCATTGATGGTGATAAGTTTCAGCGCTTCATCCTGCGTCAATCCATATTTAACCGCTTTTCCAGCTTCATTAAATAGCCTTCTTATTCGCTCGCCGCTATCGGAGTTAATCGAGACCAGGATGCCCTTCTGGGTGCAGTAGGCGGCGTTATAGGCAATGCCCTCGGCAGCTTCCATTTTATAAGCCCAGCTATCAATAAAGACCGAGATACCGACACCGGCGGCTTTTAGCTCGTTGGTTATCTTATAGGCTTCCCAGGCGTGCTCAAAAGCGCCTATTTTGAAACCAAATTCTCTGGATAGGTTTAAAAACTCAATCATTTCCGGAGCGACATAGGCATGGCAGCGAGCAATGAGCTTGCCGCGCAGAAGGTCGGCCAGAGTCTCCAATCTGAGGTCTTTTCTGGGAGGAAGGAGATTGGCCGGCGGGTTTTTGGATTTTTTAAGCTGCTCATAGCGGTCCCAGGCGGCCATATAGTCTTTCGCCCGCATTAATTCGCTTCTGATCAGAGCATTGGCCCCCATGCGGGTGGCCGGGTAGCGTTGCGGCCGACCAGGAAGCAGCGTCCGGTTCGATTGTTTGACATTTTCGCCCAGGGCAAATTTAAGAGTGGGGTAGGCTTCTTTGACGATTAATTCTTCCGAAGGTTTACCCCATTTGAGCTTCAGGACAACATTAGTCCCCCCGATGACATTGGCGCTGCCGTGCATGGTGTGAACCATGGTCACGCCGCCGGACAGAGCGGTAAAAATCGAAGTATCATCGGCATTAACCACCTCAGCCATGGTAACTTCCGGTGTGACGGCATCAGTGCCTTCGTTGGTGCCGGAAAGAGCGATGTGGGTATGGGTATCTATGATGCCCGGCATCAGATATCTGCCGTTAGCTTCGATAATTCTGACTCCGGCCGGGGCGGTGAGATTCTGACCGATTTGTTTTATTACCCCGTTGATAACCAGAACATCGCCATTGGGAATAGTGTTGCCGGTGACGGTCAAAATAGTGGCATTTTTAATCAAGAGATCGCCACCAGCCAGAAGCCAGCTGGCTGAGGACAGAAAGAAAACTAAAAGGGACAGAAGCAGGCCCGTTTTCTTTATCTTTTCTCTCATTGGCCTTTCTCCTCATAGGTGAATAACGTTCCATCAACCATGACTTTAACTATGCTGGTTTTTTCATCGAACAGCTCGCCTTTAGTTAGAATCAGGTTGGCGATTTTACCTGGTTCGAGAGAGCCGAGCTGTTTGTCGAGACCCAGGGTGCGGGCTGGTTCAATGGTCAAGGCTCGCAGAGCTTGATCGGCAGGCAAACCGGCCTTGATGGCGGCTCTGAGGTTTTTTACGAAGTTTGTATCGTTCAGGCCGAAGCTGGTCAGCGAGAAATTTATCTTTTCTTTGGCCAGGTTAGAGGCATTGGCTGGATAAAGCTCCTTTTCGGCTTTTTCTCTAATAGCCTGACCCTGCTGAGCATAAACACTGCTGGCCGGTGCTCGAAAGTCGAGTGTCACCAGCAGGGGAATACTGGCTGATTTGAGCTGCTGGCTGACTCGCCAGGCTTCATTACAACCGGTGAGAACAGCATTTAACTTGAATTCTTTGATGAGTTTCAGGGCGCGCTTTATTTCCTCCAGATTATTGCACTGAAAAACGATCGGCTTTTTGTCAATGACAAAGGGAAGAAGGGCTTCGAGAAAGGGGTCATATTCGGGCCTCTTTAAAAATTGAGGCGACTGGCGGTATTTTTGAAGATGCTGGCTATAGTGCTGCGTATCATAGAATTTCTGTCTGAGGAAGGCCAGGGTACCCATCGGACTGGAAGGATAAACTCCTCTTTCAGTCGTGAAGTTGATATGGAGGGCCCAGGGCTGAGCCAGGACCATCTTACTTACCTGGTCGCTGTTTAAATTGAGGACAACGCTCTGTCCTTGAAAGATGCCTTCATGAGGAGCGACAACCACCGTCGTAATGCCAGCTCGATGATAGGCTTCGACTGTCTGCTTTTTCGGCTTGATTTTTTCAACGATCTGAAGCCAGGGGAATTCTTTGGGTTCAGCTGGTTGACTTAAGGCTTCCAGATATTCTTCAGGGGTGGCTGTTTGAGACTGTTCTTTTGTTTCAAGGAAGAGGTTGGTGTGAGCAGAAATCAAACCGGGGTAGGCATTTAAACCGCTGGCTTCGATGAGTTCAGCGTCTTCCGGAATCTGGATTTTCCCGGCTGGCCCAACAGCCTCAATCAAACCGTCCCGGATGACGATTGTGCCTTTTTCTATGACTGGTTGAGCCACTGGAAATATCCGGCAATTAACCAGAGCATACGCTGGCTTAACTTCCGCCCTACCAGCCTGAGCCATGTTAATCGAACTGGCTACCAGGACCAGGATCAAAAAAGCTGTGGTCAGCGGCCGGACTGAAGCTGGCTGTCTTTTTTTAAAATGCTTGTTCATAGGCCTCCTTCCGCCAGAAGATTTGATATTTATAGACAAAAAATAGACAGGCCATTTATTTTCCGTGGTTGTTAGTGGATTTTTCTACCAGACTGTTCATTGGAGCCAAAAACCTTTAGAAAATATATCTTAAATCCGGCAGTTTTTTTGTCAACTTAAATATTCATTGGAAATTTTTAATAAGACCTTTTTTTCTTCAATACGGTATAATCGACGGCTTAACCAATTAACAAAAAATGAAAAGAGAAAAAAGAAAAGGAAAGGAGACCGCATGAAAAATAACAACAGATAAAAGTTATTAGCCAGCTTGATGATTTTTTTCCTGGCCGGTGTTCTAGGTTTTTCCTGTACTTCTATTATCGTGACCAAAGGTGCCTCAGCTGATGGCTCGGTAATCATCACTTATTCCTGCGACGGAGAATTTTTCCCTAGACTGAGGCTTTATCCAGCGGCTGATCACAAGCCCGGTGAAATGGTGGAAATTATGGGCTTCAGAGGGAAACGCGGCGAAATTCGCGAGGTAGCCCACACTTATAAAGTGCTGGATCTGATGAATGAATTTCAGGTGGCGATTGGCGAAACGACTTTTGATAGCCGCGAGAAATGGGTTATCCGGAGGAGTGGCTGCGAGAAGAGTTAAAAAAGAATCCGGAGAAGTTCCGGCTGAAAGAAAGCTCCGGGTCAGGAAAAGAGCTCTGAAGACCTGGTATTTCAGCCTGGATCTTCTACTGAGAAAATAAATCGCTCTGGTCTAAATCAATAATGGATTGGCGTAGAGAAGACTGGATAAGGATTTTAAGCAAGAGCAACGAATAAATTTCGTCCACATTGTCCGGCCCGGAAGGGAAGTGAAGGGCAAGATCCAGCTCAAAATAGGAAATATAGTAATATAGATTGTGCCCCGGTTTTTCTTCCCTGTTTTCTTGACGGACAGGGAGGTTTTCGGTATTATAAAATCACCCGGTGGGGCTGTAGCTCAGTTGGGAGAGTACGTGACTGGCAGTCACGGGGTCGCCGGTTCGAGCCCGGTCAGCTCCACCAATAAATTCTTCAAAGTTTTCATTTTACCAGGGGCTCGTCCTGGTCTTATCAATTCGAACGTCGAGCCAGACAATTTTCTCTATAAATTACACAGTTAATCTGGTTTCAGCCATGAAGGTCCGTTCACAAATTTTTCTGGCTCATAGAGGATATTCAGGCAGAGGTTAAGGTTCGGTTTCAGGATAAAAACAAGCCAGAATCTGCCTGATTACAGGCTCTGCTTTTTTTCAAGCGAATATTCTGACTGCTTGTGTCTTTTTGAGGTGATGAAAAAGCTTTCCCGCCTTAAAAAGATTTCTGATCACTGCCTTTGTTCACTTAAGTACCAGGAGTACCAGGCGAGGAGCAGAGATTTTATCGGCCTTTAAAACTGCTGGTTTTGTTTTTTCGTATCTTTGTTAATTCCAGGTCAAAATCCGCCTGGAGTTACCCGCCACAAGAGATCAAAAGTAACCTGCCGGGTATCAAAGATCAAGCTGCCGTCTCTTTTTATGATTCTGGAAGCGGCTTCCTGGTTCTTAATGGTGTTATTTTCTTTTTGCTATGGATTATAATAATAAAGGTTAATAAAACCGATCAAAAAAATGAAGATTAAAAGAGGGAGGTAAAAATGAGTGTAAAAAAGATTCTAATGCTGGTTGGGGATTATGTCGAGGATTATGAGGTCATGGTTCCTTTCCAGATTCTGACCATGGTCGGGCATCAGGTTGATGCTGTCTGCCCTGGCAAGAAAAAAGGCGAGACAGTCAAAACTGCTATTCATGATTTTGTCGGTGATCAAACTTATAGTGAAAAGCCCGGGCATAATTTTCTCCTGACCGCAACCTTTGATGACGTTGACCCCAGAAACTATGATGCGCTGGTCATCCCCGGCGGACGGGCTCCGGAGTATATCCGTTTAAATGAAAAAGTAATTTCGATTGTCAGGCACTTTGCCGAACACAACAAGCCGATTGCAGCCATCTGTCATGGCCCGCAGGTGCTCGTAGCGGCTGATGTCCTCCAGGGCAAACTTTGCACCGCCTATCCAGCCTTAAAACCGGATGTGATCAGAGCCGGCGCTAAGTGGGGAGAGCTAAACGACAGTCTGTCCAACGCTCATGTGGATGGTAATCTGGTGACGGCCGCCGCCTGGCCAGCACATCCTGAGTGGATGCGCAAATTCTTAGAGGTGCTGGGCACGAAAATTGAACCATAAGTGGTGAAACATCTAAAGAAGCGATAAAGGCCTTAATCAGGGCGAAATTTACAGTAGAAAGTAATCCAGCTCAATCCTATTAGCCCACAGGCTCGCAGCCAGTTTTTCATGTTCTCATGAAAGTTATAAAAAAGCTAAAAGCATGTTTATGTTGTTCAACTGAAAATAAATATGATGTATTTGCAGGCGAATGAGCTGAGGCAGGCAGACAATCTCAGCTTTTTTGCTGCCAGTTGAGCTCGGGGCTTCTTTCTCCGCTGATTACATCCTGATATGCCCTGAGCATAAGAAGGGCAACCTGGCTAATATCGTATCGTTTTCTGGCTGATTCCTTAGCTCTCCTGGCCAGAGTGCCCAGAAGGGTCGGGTCAGTGGCCAGCCTGACCAGAGCTTTTTCCACTTCCGGTGCTACCGGCTCAACCACCAGTCCAGCCCCATCCTGCTCGATTTCGACCCAGTTGGCTACCCGGTTGGTAATAAGGAGAGGCAGCGAAGCAGCCATCGCTTCGGTCAGAGCCATGCTAACTCCTTCTGCCAGACTGGGCAGAACCATGAGATCGGAAGCTGAATAATAAGCAGGCGTTTCCTGATGCTCGATGAGCCCCACCCAGATAACCTGTTTTTCGAGACCAAGAGTCGAGACGAGATTCTTTAAATTCTGGACATATTCTTCTTTGCCCGGTGGACCGACCAGTAGCAGGAAAACATCCGGCCGATGTTTTAAAACGGCGGGCAGCGCCTTGATTATTAAGTCAATTTGCTTTTTGGGGTGAAGCCTGCCCAGAAATAGCAGGACCAGAGCTCCAGCGGGCAGATTCAGTTTTTTTCTGAGTTCTGCCCGCAGCGTTTCGTTTCTTTCATAGCGTTCGGTAAAAATGCCATTAGGGACAATAAAACTGGCCGCACCGCGGGTAAAAGTCTCAGAATCCTGTCGTTCTCCCTCGCTTAGAAAATGAACCGCAGTAGCGTTTTTAATAGCTTTTTTACCGGCTAAATTCCAGTAAAGTTTCTTAGTCCGGAGCGAGCCAACTCCGTAGAAGGAAGCAGCCATCAAACTTGAGTGTGGAGTGATAATGGAAGGAATGCCCTGTTTTTTTACAATGGAGGAAGCTGCTACGCACAGATATTGCCACAGGCCGGCTAAATGAATGACATCGAAGTCAGAGGCGGTCTTTTTCAGGTGGTTGAGCAGGCCTCTTGAATAAAAAGCCCGGACACGGCCCAATTCTTGTCGGAAATACCAGACTTCAAGACCATCTAAATCAACTGGCTGTTTGGTAGGGACGTCCAGGCGGCCGCCTAAGCCATCAACATTACTGGCGTAAACGGTCACTTCGTGACCCAGGCGTCGTAAAGCATGGCAGAGGTTGCTGTGAGCGGTGATTGATCCACCGACTGCCCAGGCCGGCTCAAAGGAAGTCAGAACATGAAGTATCTTCATCAGTCTGGCACCTTTCTCCCGATTTTTTATTTATATTAAGACAGGCTCCTTCTCTTTTTAGCCGGAGCTGTCTGCCAAGAGCTTTTTATTTTTTTCTTCTTCAGTCAATTTTTATTTCAGCTGCTGTCTGTTGAACCAGCTTTTTCTGAACATAAAAATGGAAATAAACTGATTCAATGAGCCAGCCAAAGCTTATGATATAAGCAAGAACAGGAGCCTGCTTCAGGGCCAGGAGGACAAAAACCAGAGTGGCAAAAAAGTCACGCCGGACAGTAAAGGCCAGCCTGGCCGCCACTTTATCTATGAAACTCAGCTTTTTTTCTTTTTCAGGTCTGGTTTCTATTTCTTTGGCTACCAGGAAAATTTTCTTGCCGATACCGGAGCTGCGTGTATAGCGAGCCAGATTGAAATAATACCAGGAAGCAGAAAGAAGAAAGATAACCATAAGAGTAAGGTAGCTACCATCCTGTTTTAGACGATAAAGTCCCAGGTCCAGGCAGCTGAAAAAAATAACGTAGCTTGAAGCATCGAGGATGACATCGGATAGAGCACCTTTATCAGAGGTAGTATAGGTCAGGCGGGCGACCTCGCCATCGCAGCCATCGAAAATGCTGGCCAGCTCAAAGCACAAACCGGCCAGAAAAAAGCTCCAGTAACCACTGCCCACTGCCGCCAGCCAGGCCCCAACCAGGCCTACCAGAAAATTTATAAAAGAAAGGAGGCTGGGACTGGCTCCCAGTCTTATCAGCCTTTGGCTGAAGAAAAGCGAGATAGGTCGGTTGATGTGTTTGGCGATAAAACCATCCTGCGGCTTGCGGGCCGTGGCCAGAAGGAGTCTGGTTGCTTCCTTCTCGGTCTGTCTGGAATTTACTTTAAGAAAGAAATGCCCGGCGGGCAGAATCTGATAGCTAACCGTGGTGGTCGGGGAAAGGGCTCTTAATATATCATCTTCTCCTTCTCTGGCTGAAAGGAGGCCGGTCAGAAGTTCAGGTAAGATTTTTCCTGCCCCCACCGCCAACCCTGTCCAGCGAGAGTCGGAGGTACTATCAGCTGAGGGCTTAAAGACTATGATTTCTCGTTCCTGAGGTTCATAAAGTTTCAGCTCTTCCAGCAGCAAAGGATCAAAAATCGCCTCGCCATCCAGCAGGAGAAAACTACCCGACCAGGTAAAAAGCTCCCTGGTTTTCATTCTGTCTTCAAAAGAAAGATTTCCGGCTTGAAAATAGTGCAGGCTATGAGAAAAAGGTAGAACACGACTGTCTTTCTTTACTCTTTCGACCAGTCTTAACTCCTCCTGGCTGCCAGAACCGATTAAATAAAAAGTTTTCAAACCGGCCTGGTGGCAGGCCAGAATTGCCCTGAGGAGAAGTGGCAGGCCAAGAATATTTTTGCCCGAACCAGGGCGGAGCATAATGATGGTGTTATCTGACATGATTAATCTCCGTGGCTAATTTTTCTTTTTTTTTACCGGCGGAGGTCAAAATTACAGTCAGGACAGCAAAGATGATTTTGCGGACTCGCCTCATCAACCCAACACTCAGTCCGATGTTTGGCGGATAACCGACAGTGGCAGCAGCCAGCAGACTTCCGCCTTCGGCTGCCCCCCACTGACCGGGGATAATAAAAAAGGCAGTGTTAATGATAACGGTAAAGACCGAGATGAAAACAACTTTGACCAGGCTGGCCGGCCAGCCCATCGCTCTGATAATTATGTATATTTCCAGAGCTCCAAGACAGCGAGCGGCAAAATGAAGCAGAAAAGCTACCAGCAGGCCTGTTTTGGAGTGGCTGAACATCAGGCGCATATTCCTATCGAAATCTTTCAGGCTGGCTTCCTTTTGTTCGAACCAGCGTCGGCTGCGGCGAGAAATACCTGCCAGCCGTCCGATAATCGAATGAACGCCTTTAAATTGAAGAATGATCATAATTACCAGAACCAGGGTTATAGCTCCCAGGGCCACCAGCGAAGAAATTTCCAGCTTCTGGGGGATTTTAAGATAAACTAAAGACAAAAATAGTCCGACCGCTAAATAAGCCAATGAAGCCAGATACTCAATGGTTTTATCAAAAACAATGCCAGGAATGCCCTCATTTAAAGGAGAATGAGATTTGATGATGACTGCTCGGGCTGCTTCCCCGCCGATATTGGCTGCTACCGGCACAAGTGTCCCCAGACCATCGGCTATGATTTTCGCCCGGAAAAGGGTCATAACAGGAACTTTCTGAAAGGCCCCCTGGACGATAGACCAGGCAACAGCCTGAAGAAACATCCAGAGAAGAGCTGTTAAGCAAATCAGAGGAAGATAATAACCCGCTTTGACAATATTATCCCAGACGACCTCAGGTCCAGCCCGCCAGATAAGAAGGCCCAGCAGCAAGAGGCCAAAAGCGGTTAAACTTACTCTGGCTAACTTCTTTTTCCGGCTCTTGCCTTCGGTTTTGTTGGAATTGTTATTTTCCATTGGTTTCCGCTCGGTGCTCGAACAAGTTAGGTTTAGTTTATAACCTCAGTTAGCTTTTTATACGAAGCTATCTTGAGCCTTACCCCGGACCTGAAATCGGGCTAAACAACAGGGAACCGAGGTCGGTCAATAAGTCTTGTAAGTATAAATGATACCAGGAACTATGTCAAAAGGGGCCAACCTCAAGATAGGACTGTACATTTTGAAAGAAATGCAAAGCCAGTTTAATCCATCTTTAGCTGGCAGGAAGCCAGACTAATTCACTCGGGATAGCAGACTACAACTTCACTGATAATTGACAGTCGCCCGGCAGACTGTTGAATTTTAAAGACTCAGATTGACCGTGGCTTCGGCGGTTTTATCCGGCTGGCTTTCAGATCTAGCCTTTAAAACTACAGTCGCTTCTCGAGCAGCGCCTTTCGACGGTAAAACGTAGACGGTTATATCCGAGGTCTGACCGAACTCAACAGAAGCCAGAGCATTTGGTAGCTGAACCTGCCAGCCCTGTCCGTTGATCGAGACCTCCAGCCGGTATAAATCACAGTTAAGATGGCCAGAAGCATCTGAGGGATGAAGCTTTGGATCGACTTCCGCTGGCTGGCCGGTATTTTTGAGCGAAAAAGTTACCGGGGTCAGCCCTGGGGCAGCCTTGATGCTGGCTGAAGGCGAGGTTAATTCCACGCCCCTTATCTGCGGGCCAGAGCCATCCAGTGACCTGATAGCCAGGGTGTAGGTTAAAATCCCATCCTGATTTCGATCGACAGACACAACATAAAAATGGAGGCGGTTTGGTTCATCCTGATATTCAAACTGGCTGCCTGAGTTAAGGCCGGCATGAAAAAGAGCATCATTTAACTGGCGGTAGTCGGCGATCGTCCTCATGACCTTTTCGCCGGTTGGACTCACATAGTCAACTACATTGATGTCTTCAGGGTGGGCATCAATGACCCAGATATAGCTATTGAAGGCATTAGGTCCACCGTTATTTCCACGTAAGTTATCCCTGTTTTTAGCCAGGAGAACACCATTATCCGGGCAGAAAGAATCAAAGCCGATCCGCTGGACAACTTCCAGGGAATAAAAATTATAGTCAGGATTGCCTGAGGAGAGGGGGTCAGTGGCTGGGTCTGAAAATGGAGTTCTGTCACCTGGCTCTGAGCCATCCAGCCGGACATTTATCCCGGTGTAGCTGCCAGGTAAGGGATCAACTTCCCGGGCGGTGACTCTAGCTACGACCAGTCCTGATTTAGCCAGTGCTTCTCGGCTCAGTGTAAGTAATTGGCCCTCTGGAATAAAGCCACAGGCCATTCTGTCTTTTATCATCAATCCAGCTGGACCGGCCCCACCGGCTATGGGTGGAACTACCCAGCGCTGATGGGGGCCACCGGGGCCATTGAAGCAGGCTCTATCCATCAAGTCCCACGGCCCGACAGCTGCCCGTCGATAGGGCTGGACATAAGGGTTGTTATTGAGGTCGGGCAGACGAAAAGCAAAGTGTCCCAGCTCATGAGCAATAGTACCTGAGTTTTCTCCCTGGCGCATCGAGGAGAGTCCCCACTGCTGTGAACCAGCCAGCCAGCTGGTCCATTCGACATAACGGGTAGGGACCCAGCGTGGCATCTCTGGATTGGGATTACCCCATTCGGGAGGAATGTCATCCTTGCTTTTAAACTTCATCTGGCCAAATTCCATCCAGACTCCAGTCTCATCATATCCAGCATAAATTCTTAAAATGGCATCATAATTTTTTCTGATATCCTGACCAGCACTCTGCATCCACAACTCGTCACAGTCTTTTTCCAGACGTCCTGAAGCCACACTGCCATCGGGCGTATATTCATTCTGGTGGTATTCGTTGAGACCATACCACCAGTGAGGTTTAGGCAGCTGGTAAGGTCCAAAGGTGTCAACCTGAGTTAAACCAAATTTTCCCCGCGATTGCCACATCCAGTAGTGATGGATGTCAAGGCCATGGTTAACCGGCAGTGATTTGGTGAAAAAGTCAGCGTAGAATTGAGGTACTTTGTCTCTTGCTATGGGGTCAACCTGCGGGTTGCCGAAGGGGTCGGTGCCCTTGGCCCGGGTGATGACAAAAGGCTGGTTGGGAAAATCAACCGCGACAACAGCCAGCCTGAAACCACGCTCGGGTTTGAGCGACGGATCAGCCCAGTTCAGGCCGGGGAGAGGCCGGTAATCAGCCCAGGTCATCTCGTCCTGATCCTGAACCTTTTGCGGATCAATCGGCGGTGGGAAGGATGAAAGACCAGAGGCAGCGGGTGATTTGGCTCTGTTGTTAATAAAGACTAAAAGAACCGCTGCCACTAAAATCAAGATAAGAATCAGCCAGAAACCGGTTGATAAAGATCTCCGCCTGACCGGAGTTTGGTCGTTAGCCATCGGGCACCTCCTGGAAGACCGAAAAAAATAAATCTATGAAGTAAGGTATATTAGATATCAGACGGAGTCAACAAAAATATTTTTCCTTATTTATTTGGTTTTTGAGTTTTGAGCAAAAAATGTGAAAAGTAAAAATCTCAGCCGGTTTCTATTGCTTTTTGTAACTGACCGGATGATTTAGGAGCGGTAGCTGTGTCTCTTTTAGTTTGAGCAGCTCCCGAATTTTATCTCTATCCATACCAGATCTTGGCCTGGTGTTAAGCCCGACGCCAGCGCAGAAAATGGAGATATTCTGAGAAACAATACCGGTATCAAGAGCTGCCCATTCTTTTTTCATTTCATCACTGCCACCCCTGAACCTGGAGATATCAGAGACGAGGAGGAGAACAACTGGAGCCATGGTCATCTGTGGCTGGGGACCGGGAGCTCCGGCCGGCGGGGTCGGTGGCTGCTGCGCGCGTTCTACCGGCTTTGGTGGCTGCTGTCCCGGTTGTCCTGGTTGTCCGGCACCGGCTGGCCGTGGCGGTCTTGGCTGGAAGAACAGCGACCGCTGATCGCCGGCTACCACTTCTACCAGGCTGTGGCTTTTTGCCTCATACAGGTAAACACCGTCTTTCATGAAAACATAGATATCAACATCCTGAGCATTCATGGCTGAGGGCGCGGTCTTTTTGCCGCTATCCGGGCGGTTAATCCCGTTGGCTGCCCACAGCAAATCAGACAGGTCCTGCGCGCTTAAATCCTGACTGGTCCA
>ENA-UOWE01002519-UOWE01002519.1-activated-sludge-metagenome-genome-assembly--contig:-NODE-2519-length-20121-cov-6.853035_pt1 | contig 20121 bp, 17 predicted proteins | sample MGYA00249841_ERZ761562 | MGnify/ENA primary metagenome ERZ761562 (study PRJEB28883, sample SAMN05720200) | activated sludge metagenome | isolation source: Anaerobic digester | place: Japan... | reverse complement strand
CCAAAGATCGATTACCGCCGAAAGGCAGGTCATCGCCAACAGTACACCAGATTACTGGTTCAATCAATCGTAACGGAGTAGAGAAATGGCCCATAAAAAAGGTGGCGGGTCATCCCGCAATGGTCGTGACAGCCAGGGGCAGCGCCTCGGTATTAAGAAATTCGGCGGAGAATATGTCATCAGCGGCAATATCCTCGTTCGTCAGCACGGCACTAAAGTGCATCCGGGCTGGAATGTAGGTCAGGGACGCGATTACACACTCTTTGCGACTAAAGAAGGCTACGTAAAATACGAAACTCTCGCTGGCGGACGCAAGCGCGTTCATGTGGTAGATCAGCGTGAGGAGCCCGCGAAAGGCAGCAACTAAGCATGAAAACTAAGATTCAACCCAAATACTATCCAAACGCCAAGGTCTCCTGTGCGTCTTGCGGTGCTGAATGGACCACTGGTTCAACGGTGCCTGAAATCCGAACTGAAGTTTGTTCCAATTGCCATCCCTTCTACACCGGTCAACAGGCACGCATCCTCGACCGCGAAGGCCAGGTGGATCGCTTCTACAAGCGTCTCCAGGCTCGCCAGGAATACGTTGCTGATCAGAAATCTGCTTCCCAGGCCAAAACTTCTCCCAGCCGCCCGGTCTCCGAGCTCAACCTCAGCACTAAAGCAGTGGCTGCACTCAACCGCGCAGAAATTGTGACGGTTGGTGATGTTCTCACCAAACTCGAGGGCGGCGAGAAAGCATTGCTCGAAATTGAAGGTTTCGGTCGTAAATCCTTGATCGACCTTAAGAAATCTTTACGCCAACTGGGATATCAGCTCCCGGCTGCAGCTCAGGAAATTGAGATCTAAATTGATCTAAAAGAAAATCAGGCAGGTTGCAAAACCTGCCTTTTTTTATTCTTCGCGTTGCCAGTCAACCATTAAAGCTTTATACTTTTCATCGTTATTATTACCTGAAGCAGGAGGCGTTATGTTACAACTAGCCGGAATTGTTGAAGTCATCACCGGATCCATGTTCTGTGGGAAAACCGAGGAACTCATTCGCCGTCTTAGGCGCGCAACCATCGCCAAGCAAAAGGTGCAGGTATTCAAACCTGTGATTGACGATCGTTATGCTTTTTTTAAAGTAAAGTCACATTCAGGCATGGATTACGAGGCTGTTCCTGTTAACAGCTCCGCTGAATTGCTTGAAAAGCTCGATCCAGAAGCAACCGTTATCGGTGTGGACGAAGCCCAGTTTTTTGATGACGGCATCGTTGATGTGGTGAACCAGTTGGCAGACCGCGGGCTGAGAGTGATTGTGACAGGCTTGGATACAGATTTCCGTGGTGAACCGTTTGGTTGCATGCCAGCGATGACTGCCAAAGCAGATAAAGTCGATAAGCTGACTGCGATTTGCGTTGTCTGTGGCGAGCCTGCCACGCGCACACAACGCCTGGTAGGCGGCAAGCCGGCCCGTTATGATGAGCCCATTGTGGTGGTTGGCGCTGCTGAGATGTATGAAGCCCGCTGCCGCCGCTGCCACTGCGTCCCGAAAGAGTAGGTGAATATGCCTCAGCCATACCAGGAATACATCGACAAAATCCTCATTCCAGAAGATAAACTTCAAGCTCGCGTCCGCGAACTTGCGGCAGAAATCAACCGTGATTATGCCGGAAAAGAATTGCTGGTGATCTGCATCCTGCGCGGTGGGGTAATGTTCCTCACGGATCTGATCCGCCATATTGAAGTGCCTTTGGCGATCGAATTCATGGCGGTTTCTTCTTATGGAACCGGCGTGCGTTCCTCGCAGGGCGATGTGCGCATCACGTTGGACCTAAACACTAACATCTATGGCAGGCATGTCATCATTGTTGAGGATATCATCGACAGTGGTCACACGCTTTCCTCTGTCATCGACCTGCTGAAAACACGCGATCCAGCTTCAATTTACGTCTGTACGTTGCTCGACAAGTATGAACGCAGGGAAGTGGAAGTGCCTATCCGCTATTGCGGGTTCAAAATCAAGAACGAGTTTGTTTTTGGATACGGACTCGACATGGACGAATACTATCGCAATCTACCCTTTATAGCGACTGTCGATTTGGACAAATATGGACCTCCGGCTGGATAGCGAATTGCTGCAGCTCCTGGAATTGGTTCGGGAGTTGGCGTCCGGCACACGGGTGTACCTCGTTGGCGGTGCCATCCGCGATTTGCTGCTTGGTCGACCTACTCAAGATCTCGATTTCGTTCTTCCCCACGGCTCAATCCAGTTGGCGAAGGCAGTAAGCCGTCGCCTGAATGGTGCTATGTACACGTTGGACGATGTACGCCATTCCGCGCGGGTGATCCTGCGGCAAGGTGAACAAGATGAGCAAGTGCTCGATTTTACCTCCTTCATTGGGGAGAATCTCGAAGAAGATCTGCGGCAGCGGGATTTTACAATCAACGCCATGGCGCTTGATCTGGACGCGCTAGCGGAGTTAATTGATCCCCTGGGTGGGGAAGCTGACCTGGAAGCCAGGCAGATAAGACTCTGCGGACCAGATTCACTTACCACCGACCCTCTGCGCGTTTTGAGGGGAGTACGCCTGATAAGCAGCTACAACTTGAGGTATGAATCGGAATTAACCGTAGCGATGCGCGTAGCCATAAAGAGATTGGGGGTCGTTTCTGGTGAGCGCATTCGCGATGAATTGTTTAAATGTCTTGCAGTTCCCAATTTCGAAGTTGTAGCAGCACTCTTAAGTGAGTTTGGGGTGTTTGATGAGCTGCGTCTGCTTACTTTCGGCGTGGATCCTGCTAGACCTCAAAATCTGCAGATTGAGACTGAAACATTGACCTTCTTGACGAGATTGAGCAATAAGCCTGAGGGCGGGCAGCAAGTGGCTCATGGAACACCTAATCCTGATTTTCAGCACTTGCATGCTTATCAGGTTATGCTGGATGAACCCCTGCAGGGTGGGCGGAAGCGCTGCCATCTACTGTTACTGTGCTCCATCCTGCTTCACATCCATCCGGCATTTGACGTTGGTGAGACGAGTACGCCTGGACTCCTCCCCGAGGAATTTTCGGAACAGATCACCCAGGCATTGCTGATTGGTCAGAAAGAAAAGGCTTACTTCAAGGCAGTTTCAGGCGGTTTTTTGAGGCTTGCGGATCTTTCCAGATGTCAAGCCGGGAAGCTGGATTACTATCGATTTTTCCGTGAATTTGGCTCATACGGGCTTGATAGTGCGCTACTGGCGATGGTAGAGGTCCAGTCGCAAAAACCGCTGCTTCAATTTAACCCTGAAATCTGCCGTGAAGTCTTTCATGCCTGGTTTACCGAGCAGGCTCGAACGGTCAACCCCCCGCGACTGGTCGATGGTGATCTTTTACAGCGCGAACTTGCGATTGGTCCTGGGGTAAAAATCGGTATCCTGCTCGAAGAAATCCGTGAGCAGCAGGTTTTAGGCAAGATCAACACAACGGCTGAAGCGATAGCTTTTGCGCAGGAAAATACTGAAAGGAATGCTTAAAATGATTGCACATCTGGAAAATCTTGATATGTTTTACGAAATCCGCGGGAGTGGAAAGCCTGTTTACCTCCTGCACGGTTTGGCTCTGGATCACAGCATTTGGTTGGAAATGGCGGAATACTACGCAGATCAGGCGCAGTTCATCATTCCAGATTTGCGTGGTCATGGCCACACGCCGCTTGGAAATGCGGATGGAAGCATCGAGCAATTTGCCAGGGATGCGCTTCAATTGGCTGACCATCTTGGTCACGAACAGTTTATCCTGGCAGGTCATTCCATGGGTGGGTATATCGCCCTGGCACTGGCTGAGACCCAACCAGAGCGGTTGGCAGGGCTTGTGCTGGTCACCAGCAATGCCCGCGCGGACACCCCTGAGAAGCGCGAAAGCCGGCTTGAGGAGGTCAGTCGGGTGATGGTTGAAGGTATGCAGAACATTGGCAAAACCCTGATCCAGCGTATGATGCCTGAAGGGGAGTTTATTCAACCGGACGAGCATATGTGCGATGTCGTTTTGAATTCACCATCAGCAGGATTTTCCAATGTTCAGACTGCGATTGCCAACCGTCCCAACCGCCTGGACGTTGTGAGGACTTTGACTTGTCCGGTTTTGGCAATTGCAGGCGGTAAAGATCAGCTTATGCCAGTGGAGATCGCCCTGGAGGCAGCAGAACACGCCAGGCAAGGTCGGAAAGTATGCCTTCCTGGAGTTGGTCACCTACCAATGCTCGAAGTTCCATTCACACTCGGCGCTTTGCTAGTAAGCATGTGAGGTTCTATGACAGACCTGGATTTTATCTTCAGCCGACGCAGTATTCGCCGCTTTACTGACGAAAAGGTTAGTGAAAATCATGTAAAGCTGCTGCTTGAAGCCGCTATGGCTGCGCCAACTGCGATGAACATGCGCCCCTGGCATTTTGTTGTGATCGATGATCCTGGCAAGCTGGCAGATCTTCACCGGATACTGCCTTTTGGCAAAATGCAAACACCCCTGGCAATCAGTGTTTGTGGAAACTTGGGATCCGCTAAAAAGCTCGTGACGGAGCGCTTCTGGGTGCAAGATTGCAGTGCAGCCACCGAGAATCTACTCCTCGCTGCAAATGCGTTGGGGCTGGGAGCTGTTTGGTGTGGAGTGCATCCTATTAACAGGCTCGAAAGCGCAATCAGCAGCAGCCTCAACCTGCCATCCCACGTGATTCCCCTTAACGTGGTGTTCATCGGTCACCCCGCCGAGAAGAAGCCTCCCCGAACACAATATGATCCGGCGAAAATCTCGCACAACCTTTTTGAGGTCCGCTGGGAATCTTCGGTGGATCAGGATTGACTGAAGGAACTATAATGTGCGAAAATAATTGCCAGCATAATTGGCAAACAAGACTGCTGGAACCCGATTTGGATCCATAGTTATTCCATTTTCTTGGAATAAATCTATAATTTGTTCAAAAGAACAAGAAATTGCCTTGTACAGTTAATTTGAAAGTTAATTTGGAAAGCGAGTCTGCAAAATGAATATGGTAAAATTAATGATTGTGGACTTACATAATAATAAAGATCATTAGGAGGATCTATGTCAAAAAAATGGGTATATTTATTCGATGAAGTTGATCAGGCTGAAGCGTACGCCGGAAACTGGGATGGCGTTCGTGGCCTGCTTGGTGGCAAAGGTGCCAACCTTGCTGACATGACACGCGCTGGTGTGCCAGTGCCTCCCGGATTGACCATTACGACCGAAGCCTGCAACGCTTTTCAGGTTACCCGCGAATTCCCGGAAGGGATGTGGGACCAGGTTCTTGCAGCCCTAAAAATTGTTGAGGAAAAGTCCGGCAAGAAATTTGGTGACCCCGTCAATCCGTTACTGGTATCCTGCCGTTCAGGTGCCAAATTCTCGATGCCTGGCATGATGGACACTGTCTTGAATATTGGCTTGAATGATGAAGTGGCAAAAGGGTTGGTAGTCCAAAGTGGTGACGAACGTTTCGTTAATGATTCGTATCGCCGCTTAATTCATATGCTCGGCACCGTTGTGATGGGCATCGATGACGAACATTTCGAAGAACCTCTGAAAGCCTACAAACAGCAAAAAGGTTACAAGAGCGACCTTGAAATGACCGCAGCCGACTGGGCAATTATCACCGAAACCTACAAGAAAGTTGTTCGTGAGCAGATGGGTTTTGAATTTCCGCAGGATCCTTACAAACAGCTTGAGCTGGCTGTCAAAGCCGTGTTTGACTCCTGGAATTCCAAACGTGCTATTGACTATCGCCGTCGTGAGAATATACCTGACGACCTCGGTACTGCCGTGACCATCCAGACGATGGTTTTTGGCAATATGGGCAGCGACTCTGGTACTGGTGTCGCGTTCACCCGCGATCCCCAGACGGGTGAGAAGGTCATGTTTGGTGAATATCTGATGAATGCCCAGGGTGAAGACGTTGTGGCTGGCATTCGCAATGCCTCCAAGATCTCTGGCTTGAAAGAGGAATTACCGGAAGTCTACAATCAGTTTTCTGAAATCACCGCTCGCCTTGAAAAACATTACAAGGACATGCAGGATGTTGAGTTCACCATTGAACACGGCAAGCTCTGGATGCTCCAGACCCGAAACGGCAAACGCTCCGCAAAGGCCGCTATCAAAATCGCTCACGATATGGTGGAGGAAGGTTTGATCGACAAGCCCACCGCACTCAATCGGGTCACCCCTGAACAGATCGATCAAATGCTGCATCCCCAGTTTTCGCTAACAGACATAGAAAAAGCCCGTTCAGAAGGACGCTATTATGCTAAGGGTGTTAACGCATCTCCGGGTGCTGCGGTAGGTCGGATCTATTTCGATGCAGATACGATTGAAAAGATGCACAATGTTGAAAAACAGGATGTCATCATGGTGCGGCCATTCACCAAGCCGGATGATGTGCACGGTATGCTGGCAGCCAAAGGTATCCTCACAAGTGAAGGTGGTGCCACCTCGCACGCTGCAGTGGTTGCCCGCCAGTTCGGTGTCCCCTGTGTGGTTGGTGCCTCGGATATTGTGATCGATTTGAATAAGCGCGAGATGACCTGCCATGGTATCACCGTCAAAGAAGGCGAATGGATCTCTCTCGATGGAACCACCGGTGAGGTTTTTGTTGGTCAGCTTAGTCTTACCACTCCGGATATCTCAGAACAGAAAGAACTCATGACGCTCCTGGGTTGGGCAGACGAAGTTGCCCGCCTGCAGGTCTGGGCAAATTCTGACTATCCCGCTGATGCCAGGCGCGCCCGTTCTTATGGCGCCAAGGGAATCGGTCTTTGCCGAACTGAGCATATGTTCTTTGAAGTTACGCGCCTGCCAGATGTACAGTTGATGATCATGAACGCTGAAGCCACCCAGCGTATGTTGAACAGCCTTGAACAGCTCGAAAATGCATATGCTGCTGGTCGCCTTGAAGGACGAAGCCTCAGCGAGCAAGACAAAGTCGCTCTGAAGGCTGAAATTGACGCACAAAAGGACAAAATTGAGAATTCGCCTGAATCAAAGGCTTACTTTGGCGCGCTCAAGAAGATCCTGCCTCTACAGCGCAGTGATTTCTACGGACTCTTTGAGGCGATGACCGGTCTGCCAGTGATCATCCGCCTGATCGATCCCCCGTTGCATGAATTCCTGCCAAGCCTGGAAGATCTGCTGACTGAAGTTGCCACCCTGAAAGCCAAGGGTATTACCGAAGGCCTGGCAGAAAAACAGCAGATGCTTGACATTGTCCAGGGAATGCACGAAAGCAACCCCATGATGGGCTTGCGCGGCATCCGCTTGGGCATCGTTTACCCCGACATCATGAAGATGCAGGTTCGCGCGATTTTTGAAGCTGCCTGCGATGCCAAACTTAATGGTTTTGATCCACACCCCGAAGTAATGATCCCCCTCACCGGGCACGTGAACGAGCTCAAGGAAGTCCAGCCTACATTGGTGAAAATTGCCAAGGACGTGATGGCTGAGAAGGGTGTGGAGGTCAGCTACAAATTTGGTACCATGATTGAAATCCCTCGTGCTGCGGTAACCGCTGCTGAGATTGCCAAATATGCCGAATTTTTCTCCTTTGGCACCAACGATCTTACCCAGATGACCTTTGGCTACAGCCGCGATGACGCGGAGCGCACCTTCCTGGGTGTGTATGTTGAGAAGGGTATCCTCGAAAAGAACCCCTTCCAGCAGCTTGACCGCGAAGGTGTTGGCCGCCTGATGAAACGCGCGATTGAAGATGGTCGTGCCGTTCGTCCGGAACTGGAAGTCGGAATCTGCGGTGAACACGGCGGTGACCCAAGCTCAATCGAGTTCTGCCATATAATTGGCAACAACTACGTCAGCTGCTCACCATTCCGTGTGCCTTTGGCTCGCCTGGCAGCTGCGCAGGCTGCGCTGAAGCACGGCTAAATTTTGTTTTATACAAAAAACGGCCCCTGAGAGAAGGGGCCGTTTTTTGTTACTTAATATTCCTGGTATTACACCTGTAAATCAGTTGATGGCTGGTCATTGACCATAAATTAAAGAGTAACGATGGAAAATTTCAACAATATTGCGGATATAGACTCTTGTTTCCAGGTAGCGTATAGCATTCAGGAAAACATCCGGGTCCTCACCAGATACATTTGCCCAGTTTATAACGTTTCCTGGGCCGGCGTTGTAAGCTGCCAGCGCCTGGTAATGATCTCCCTCAAACACGTACAACATCCTGGAAAGGTAGTTACTTCCAAGTTCGAGATTGTAATAGGGAATGTCCAGATCGTCAGCTGTAAAATCTGTCAGAAATCCGGTTTCAGTAGCGATTTGCTGTGCGGTGGAAGGCATCAATTGCATGATCCCGCGCGCGCCTGATCCTGAGGAAGCCTGCGCTCCAAAGTGGCTCTCTTGGTAAATGACGCTCAGCAGCAGCAGCTCCGACAGGTCATACTTTTCTGCAGCAGCTTTTATCCAGGGTGGGTAGTACGCACCATATTCAATATAGGTGAAATAGGGCGGGTATGCTGCCGAAAATGGTGTATCCGCATAGCCAGAGAGTTTGGCGATGAGCTTGCTTGCCTCAATGGCAGAGTTGTAATAACCTCGTTCCAGAAATACTTTGATGAGCCGGAAAATGTCCAGCGGGTCGTCCTGGTTTTCATTGAGCAGCGTACTCAATTCAGAGGAAGCATTGCCATACATTCCAAGCCGGTCAAACTCCATAGCCCGGATAAACGTTGGTTGATCGAAAAGCTCCGAACTGTAATCCAGATTGGTCCCCATCGGAAGATTGAATGCAGTTTTTAACCACTCTCCTGCGGGGATGCGAAGATCTGCCAGGTCCACATCAAGCTTCAATTGCGCCGGCTCCTGGAAGGGCGTGCGACCTTCGAGCAACTCTGCTGCGCGGATGCCGTAGTAGCCATAAGGAGCCTGGTTGATCGCAGCCTGCCAATTCAGCCTGGCTTCTTCATCCTTTCCTTGTGCCTCGTTGATCTTGCCCAGCCAAAAATAAGCTGCCGATAATTCAAAAGGTTCGGCGCTCATGGGGATGATGCGATTGAAATTGTCCGCCGCTTTATCGAACTGCCCCAGTTCAAAGTAGACGGAACCACCAAAAAACAAACCATTGAAAGCTTTCTCGGAGGCTGGAAACTCGAGTGCGATGCGAGTCCATGAGTCCGCAGCGGCCTGCTTCTGATTATCAAACAACAGGTAGCTTGCGGCAGTATCCAGCAGATCTGGCGCTTCCGCCTCGGAATGAAGCTCTGCTGCCAGGCTGAGCGCCGTGTCAATTGCCAGCTGGATTTGCCCCAGGTAGCTGTTTTGGGTTTCAATGATTGCCTGAATTGCGTCCATTCGATAGGGGCTGGCAGGATAAGTGGCAATTAGCTCGCTCCAAAGCTGGATTGCTGCCTTATCTTCGGCGGTTCCACCTGCGAAATTAGCCTGCAGGCGTTCGTCGGATGTGAAACCCGCCAGCACCAAACCTTGTGCCCTTGTTGCCAATCCTTTGTAGTAGAGAGCTTTATCAAGATCGACATTGTTATTCGCAAGGTAACGGTCAAACGCCTCGATAGCAAGCGGATATTGCCCGATATAGTAGTTGATCAACCCGCGCTGAAGCTCATTGACTTCCTGCCCGGCATCCAGCAGTGCCAGTAAGGCTGAGTAACTGTCGTAGGCGTAAGGGAAATTGTTGACAGCATCCTGATAATAAGCGTAAGCTTCTTCTTCCTGGCCGTCATCCATCAAAATACGGCCAATTAGAAGGTCCATTTGTGCCTTCGTGTAATCGCTGTCGGTTTGAATATAGATTTCCTTGTAAATATCGATAGCAGCCTGGTTTTCCCCCATGTTTGCATATCCAGTCGCAACCTTCTGCGCGATGGACAGATTATCTTTTGTTGGGGCCGCCAGGTAAGCCGTTTTATATGCTTCAAAGGCTGCCTCAGCCTGACCATCATCGCTTAGCAAGTCGCCGATTTTTTCATAGACATAATGGTCAATAACTCCAGGTCGGGCTGCGGAATAAGCCTGGAACTCAATTAAGGCATCATCCTTGCGATCCTCCGCCAGGGCAGCCTCACCGAGGATAAAGTGGGCTCTGGCAGCGGGCAGTGTTGTGGGGTATTTGTTGACCAGATCTTCTAAAATGCGATTGGCTTGGTAATAATCTTCCTGTTTAAAGTAAGTCAACCCCTGCCCGAAAAGCGCAGTTGCTTTAAATTCATCGGTATCTTCGGGCAGCGTGCCTGAGTAGAGCTTGTAAGCCTCGCGATAATCGCCGAATGCCAGCGCCAGATCAGCCTCCGCCAGAGTTGCCTCCGGAGTAGGCGCGCTCTCAGGGATCCCGGTGGGCATAGAGGTCTGTTCAGAACCCGGAACGGTAGTCGTGGGAACAGCAGTCTCGGTTGGCGTTGGCGGGGTTTTGATCGGACCACAGCCACTGGCAAGCACAATGCTAAAAATTACTGGAAGTAATAACCAACGGGAAGCAGATTTCATTCCTGACTTATAAACCAAAGTGCAGGGCTTGTCAAATAGGCTTGTTGTAAAAATACAATAGGTTTGGCAGCCGGTTTTACTGGTCTTTTAGCACAGATTTTGACCTAAACCGGATAAGGTTGAATATAATCAAAAAAAAAACAAATCTGGAGTTCGGATGAAAAGTTGGCAGCTCTACTTTGAAGTTATGCGGGAAGTCGTTGAGGATGTCCTCAACACACAAGAAGCCAATATTATGAAGGCGGCAGAGATCCTCACAAATACTACCCAGAACAATGGAATCATTCACCTGTTTGGGTCAGGGCACTCCAGTCTGATAGCTGAAGATGTGTTTTGGCGGGCTGCTACGCTGGCGAACGTGCACGCGATTTTTGAGTCAGCTGTGGCAGGTATCAACGAAGTCACTAAAACCAGCAAGATCGAGAAACTCGAGGGCATCGGCAGAGTCATCCTGGAATACAACCGCGTCCTGCCTCCGGACGCAATCATTTGTATTTCCAACTCAGGCAACAACGCTGCTACGGTGGATGTGGCACTGGGAGCTAAAGAACGGGGAGTGCCAGTGATCGCGATCACAAACGTAACATATGCCGATCAGCTCACAACTCACCACAGCAGCGGCAAGAAGCTGAAGGACGTGGCAGATGTTGTCATCGACAACTGCTCCCTTTACGGTGATGCCGCGGTTGAGATTCCGGGTTTTTCTCAGAAAGTTGGAGCTACCTCCACCATCCCTGTGGCTTTCATAGTGCCTGCGCTGCTTGTGCAGACCTGCGAGAACCTTGTGGATTTGGGGATCCAACCTGATGTTTACTACAATGGACATCTGGCGTATGAAGACCCCGCCATCAAACTGCATAACGATGCCCTGGTTGACAAATATTTTTACAGGATACGCAACTTGTAGGTCGAAATAAAATCTACTCTGAAAGCCAGAGCAGTTTTTGTATCTATTGATTCGTTGTTCAAGCAGCGTACTTGGTGAGTAAAGAAGGGATGGTAGCGCGCATGAGGGCAAAAGTCTTGCGAAAAACTGCCAATTTTTGCTCATCACTGCCAACAACCGCTGCAGGATCTTCGAAACCCAGGTGGATTTTCTCACCTTGTTTGAGCCAAACCGGGCAGGTCTCGTTCGCGCGGTCACAGACAGTGACTACAAGGTCAAAGGTGTCATTTGAAAACTCGTCGACCGATTTTGACCGCCCTTGATGAAAAATGCCAGCTTCCTCAATGACCTTTTGTGCAAACGGGTTCACCATACCGGTAGGTTCGGTGCCGGCGCTGAAGGCCACCCATTTATCCCAGCAGTCGTTATTTACGATTGCTTCAGCCATCTGGCTGCGTGCGGAGTTGCCTGTGCACAAGAAAAGAACTTTTTTCCGACCCTTTAGTTCGTCATCTTCTGCATCGGAGGGCTCAATGTGCGGTGCGTTCGTTGCATTTTCATCTTCGACAAGGATCTCATTTGAAAAATCGCCTTTGTCCATCGCCGCCAGAAGGGCTTTAGCTTTGTCGGCATCTTCAGGGGGCACCTTTATGCCCACCTCGCCGAGGTCGCCAACCGTAAAGCTATAGATCAGCCCCAACGTGTCCTGGTCGATGTAAACAGAGACGCCCTGCGCCTCGAGGAACGCCTTAATCGTTTCAGCGTCCAGTCTGCCATGGGCGCTGTAGACTGTTACGTAAGAATCCAAACCTTCGTTTGCCATTAAAAGCTCCAGTCCTCAGTACAGCGCTTCCAATCGACCAGTTCTTCTGGTGTGAACCACAGCGCGATTTCAATTTCAGCGTTTTCAGCAGAGTCAGAGGCATGGGTGAGGTTCTTCTGATTTTGGATGGCATAATCACTGCGGATTGTGCCGGGGTCTGCATCCGTACCGCGTGTTTTTCCCATTGTCTGGCGTATGGCAACAATTGCATCCGGTCCGGTCCAGACCATTGCCATCACCGGTGAAGAGGTGATAAAAGCAATCAAGCTATCAAAAAATGGTTTTCCCGCATGAACGGCATAATGCTGTTTTGCCAGCTCCGGGCTAACCTGCAGGAATTTCGCAGCCACAAGACGCAGCCCGCGGTTTTCAAGCCTTGTGATCACCTCACCAATCAACCCACGCTGTACGCCATCGGGTTTAACCAACACTAAGGAACGTTCCATGCCACACTCCAATCAGAGTTTTTTCTCAATCCAATGCGCTATTGAGTTCGTCGTAGATGTCCCAAAGATCGCTCGCGTCCGAGGAGAGCGTCAGTTGGGAGCGCAGGATTTGCTTCGCGGCTTCCGCAAAACCAGGATCCGATTTATTATCAAGGATTAGCTTGATAGCTTTTTCGCGTTGTCCTTGATTGAGGAAGTCGCGGACTTCCTGCCTGAAAGTTTCTACTGCCTGAAGATGCAAGTCTTCTGCGATAGGCTCCCCGTCATTTTCGATCAGGTTTACATCCATACCAGCTTCGGGAGCTTCGAATGTTTCCGCCGCTGATTCGATCTCCTGGGTTTCGCTGGCTGGCTCAATTTCCAGTGTTTCCTGCTCCTGGAAGTCACCTATTTCCTGCCATTCATTTTCGACAGGTATTACAGGTGGTGTGAATGCCTGCTCCTCTTCCAGATCCTCCAAGAAAGGAGCCTGAAGATCCTGGGTGCCACCAGTCTGGGTATCCTCCCCAGACTGCTCCGGGCTTGCCGCAAACTTTAGTAACCATTCCGGCACCTGTGTTTGGGGCGCATCCGACGAGACTTTGACTGGCTGCGTACCCTCTTCACGGGGCGGTGCTGCAGTGGATCCATTCACGACGACTGGTTGAGTAATATCATTTTCTTGCTCAGACACGGCTAGTCTCCGAGGTAATCGCGCAATTTTCGTCTCACGCTCGGGTGGCGCAGGCGGGTGAGCGCCTGGGCTTCAATCTGACGCACACGTTCGCGTGTGACGCCCATTTTCCGCCCAACTTCTTCGAGGGTGTATGCCTGTCCATCCAGCAAACCATAGCGCAACTGCAAGATACGTACTTCGCGGGGAGGGAGTGTATCCAGCACTTCCACGAGGTGTTCGCGCAACAGGTTAAATGTGGCGGTTTCATCCGGTGGCGGAGCTTCGTCATCTTCGATGAAGTCACCGAGCACGGAATCCTCCTCATCATCCGTTGGTGTTTCCAGCGAAAGCGGCCGGCGGGCAACCTGAATCATGTTCTCGACCTTCTTGGGTGGCACATCAAGTGCTTCAGCCAACTCTTCGACCGATGGATCCCGACCCAATTTCTGGGTGAGCTGATGCTGGACGCGCAGAAGCTTGTTGATCTGGTCGCCCATGTGCACCGGAACGCGGATAGTTCTGCCCTGGTCCGCGATGGCACGGGTGACGGCCTGGCGGATCCACCAGGTGGCATAAGTGCTAAATTTATGTCCGCGTTGGTATTCAAATTTCTTGGTAGCGCGGATCAAGCCAATGTTTCCTTCCTGGATCAGGTCAAGGAAAGGAACGCCGCGCCCCATATATTTCTTGGCGACGCTGATCACCAGGCGGGAATTAGCGGTGATGAGGTGGTCACGAGCCTGTGTGCCATCCTCAATAAGTTGCCGCAGTTCCATGCGTCTCTTGTTACTCAGGTTTCCCTGGGCGAGCTCTGCCCGTGCCATTCGACCTCGTTCGATCCTCTTCGCCAAAATGACCTCTTCTTCGATATCATTCAGCAATGGCACACGGCTGACTTCCTTCAGGTACAGTCCAATTGTGTCATCGGTATCAATACTAGCCAAATCGTCGACAGCTGGTTCTTCATCGATGGTATCTGAAAGCTCCTCATCTGAGGGTTCCTCTCTTGGCATATCATCGTCGGTAATAGCGATGCCAGCATTGTTTAAGGCGTTATAGACTCCTTCGAGCTGGTCGATATCCTGCTCAGCTTCAGGGAAGAAACGAAGAATGTCATCATTAGTCACGTACGACTTTTTTCGAGCAAAATCCAAAAGGCGAGTGAGAGATGTTGATGGGGGATCTTCGTCGAGTATAGGTTGGTTGTTCAATCTTGCCATAGATAGCAGTGGACCTTTTCTGTATTGTTGAATTACGTTTCAATAGAGTACGATATTTTAAGACAAAATTCAAGAGCAAAATGAAAAGGGCTTGTGAAAAGGGCTTGTAAATAGGTCAAAATGAAACGGGGTTAAGAAGGAATTAGCGCTAAAATGATATTTGATCGGATAAACTCACAAAGAAACAAAACACCTTCATGCGAAGGTGTTTTGTGTGGTCGTATTAGAAAATCTACGAGTAAGAAACTTTTATTTAAGAGTTTGTTGCTTCACAGTTACTGCCGGCAAGGCGGGAATTTCCAGATCGGCTCCTCCTGTTGGGGGTTGAACCTCTTTCTTGAATTGCGTCCAGGCATGCATTGCCAGCGAAAGAGCAATAACGCCGTAGGAAACAAACACTCTGAAGTACTCACCAATCTGAGCGTTGTCGAACAATTGCTTGCCTGCTTCCGGGGCTACAATAAACAGTGTATGGAAGAGAATGACACCGATGATGGCCTGTTTGTTGGTGGCTTTCTGCACCGATGCGCCTCCAACCAGTAAGGCTGCAATGGCAAATTGCGCGATTTGCGTGTGAGCGCCGTAGGTTGAAAAAGTACCGATATTTTGCAGGAAGATCAACTGTCCCCAGCTTGCTAAAACGGTAGAAATGATCATTGCAATCACGCGGGTCTTATCGACATCAATGCCCGAAGCCATTGCCACGCTTTGGCTCTGTCCAACAGTGCGCATATTCTGGCCTAAGCGGGTGGATAGAATCTTTTGATTAAACCAGCACAAACCTGCTATCAAAAGAAACGGCAAAACTGGTAACTTGACGTACGAAAGCACTTCTTCAATCTCAGGTATAAAGGTTAGGGCGTAAATCAGACCGTAAACCAGCAGCGTCACAATGGGTTTGACCAAGGTTTTGAGTGGTTCTTTATTGATCCAGATCGACTTAATAATTTTTATTAACTCCAAGATCGCCAAAACAATCAGCACCGCCGTCAGGGCATCCAACAAAATTAAGCGATCTGTGGAAAGGAATTTCTCAATTTCGGGGATATACGAGATGCCAAACAAAAGCCCAAAAATCCCAAAGAAGATGAAATCTCCCTTGTTCAACTGATACTTTTTGAGAAGGTGTAAGATGATTTTGATGAGAGTGACAGCCAGAACCACGTAAAATACAACCGTGACGATGTCCACCATACGCACAGAATCAATTGCGTATTTTAGATTACCCGTCAAGTCGATCGTATTTTTAACCCCCATCCCGCCAGAAATGATTAATTTGGGATTGTCGACTGGAATGACCCCGCCGATAATCACCAGGAACAACAGCTGGTATAAACCATCAGCAAAATAGCCCAAAATAAGCCCGGCAATCATCTCCGCGCCTTTCATGCGGTTGAAAAGTTTTCCTACCAGATAGCCAAACAGCACAGCCAGTGGAGTGGCTATCAGGACGCTCAAAAGCATACCGCCAAAACCGCCAAGCCCCCAGTAGACAACGCAGAACACAGCAATTTGGGCAGCAATCGCGCCAATGACGATGCCAAAGTTCAAGCCTAAGCCAGCCAGAACCGGAATGATCAAAGCCAGTACGGTGAAGGTATTACGGGTTATGCGAGTAAAAACACCATCCACAATAAAAGTCATAGGACTGCCCGAGAGCAAAATGGCAGCAAGACAAATAGCCGCGAAAGCAATCATGACCTTATTGTCAAAGAGGAAAGAACCGGCTTTTTTGAAGAAATCAGTTTTTTGGTTCATTGGTTTCCTCCTTTCGTCTTGGATAAAGCATAGAGGATAATGCCATTGGAAATTATGATTCTCAACACTTCTGGTAGCGTTCCAATTTTAATCACTTCATTAGCGACAGGTAAGGCGGTCACAAGGATTCCCTGGAAAAGCAAAGTTCCAATCAGGACATGCGAAATTTTCGCACGCCTCACCGAGGCGCCTCCAATCAAGATTGAAGCCGCGCTGGCAAATCCCATCATGAGGGGTGCGTTATAAAGCTGCAAAAAGCCGTAAGTTTGGGCGTAAAGAATAATCCCTACCGCTCCAAGAACAGTCGAAATCGCGGTACCCAGAATGCGCATACGGTCAACATCGATGCCGCTGGAGGTGGTGAACAGTTGATTCTCACCTGCTCCGCTCATGGCTATCCCCATTTTGCTTCTGAAAAAGAGCCAGACAAAAAAGCACAACAGAGCAAATACCAAAATCAACCCAAGGGGGAGAGTAAAGTCTCCAATTTTGAAGGCTAACCAATGCAGCCATGCCGGCTGCGTTGACTGTACTACGTCTGGATTACTCAATAATCCCCCAAAGCTGCCTGAAAGACTGGCTGTGTTGCGCAAACCCTGCCCCTGTAGAGGCCAGCTAAGTTCACCGTTTTTGAAGGCGAGTGAGAGCCAAACGATGTTCATGAAGGCAATTACCGAAAAACCAACATAGGTGGAAACCGTCATTTCTGAGCCTTTGACTCGGTTGAGAAGTAAACCATAAAGCGTTCCCAATATCGTCGCCATGATGATTCCAAAAATGAGTGCGAGCAAAAGTGTCAACCAGGGCGCGCCAGCTCCTAAAACCTCGTTCCAGTTTCTGAGAAAACTGATTTCCATCGCAAAAACAGAACCTAAAAGTCCTGCCGAAATTCCCAAAGAAACGCCAAAATTCAATCCGATTCCACTTTGAATGCCCGGAACCATTGCTAATACCAAAGTTCCGTACATCAGCCAGCGCCTGACAACATCGCTAAATAATGCGGCTGGTGAAAACCCCAAAATTATGGAGACTACGACGAGGCAGATGAAAAACAGACCGATAATTAATCTTGGTAATCCGATGCTTTCGTAGATTTCTTTTATGGTTTTCATACGGCTTCCTCCTCTCTGACACCTGCCATGGCCAGACCAAATGCAGCATCAGAATCATCGGGTTTCATTACCGAGAAAACTTTTCCTTCGGAGACAATTGCTATGCGATCGCACAGAGATCTGAGCTCTACCAATTCTGAACTGATCATTACAATCGTTGTTCCCTGTTCACGATTAATTTTCGTAAGATACTCCAAAACCAATTTTTTCGCACCAATATCAATACCGCGTGTTGGTTCTGACACAATCAGAATTTTAGGGTCCATTGTTATAGCCCTGGCAAGGCATACTTTTTGCTGGTTGCCTCCCGAAAGACTGCCGGCTGTCTGGGAAGGACCAGTGCAGCGGATATCAAACAATTTGATCATTTCCCGGGTGTGTTGATCCGCTTTGGCTTTATCCAAAATTTTCATTGGGCCGATGCGTCTTAGAAATTGATCCTTTATTTGCATTGCTGTAAATGTGATATTCCGCTCAACCGATTCGCCAAGCAACAAACCGACACCTCTGCGGTCTTCTGAAACAAAAGCAATATTATTGCGGAGGGCTTCACCCAATTTGCTGAGATCCAAGCGTTTCCCAAAAGCGAAAACATCCCCTTGCGTGTCGAAAAGACCTATAATGCCGTTGACAATGCCTATTTTGCCTTGTCCTGCCAAACCACCGAACCCAAAAATTTCACCTTCCCGGATTTTAATGTTCATGCCTTTCACGCGTTCTCCGGGCATGTCCACGTGATAATCTTTGAATTCGAGCGCAATTTTGTTATCTGACAAGTCCCGGCTTGCTAAAAGACTATCATCAACCAATTTATCGATTTGACGGCCGATCATAAGTTCGGCGATTTTTGTCAGAGTAATATCCTTGACATCTTTTCGAACGACAAATTCACCATCCCGTAAAATAGTCATGCTATCAGCCACAGCCATAACCTCGGTTAACCTGTGGGTGATGAAGATGATAGCAATTCCCTTTTTGGCAATCAATCGCATGATTTCCAACAAACGGTCCGCTTCTCCTTCGGTCAAAACCGCAGTGGGTTCGTCAAAAACAAGCAACTTTATGCCAGTTTTATCGATTTCACGGGCGATTTCGATAAATTGTTTATAACCAATCGGCATTCCTGCCACTTTAGCATATTCATCAATGTTCATCATCCCGATGCTATCCAAAGCCTTTCGGGCTTCTTTGGACATTTGTGTCCAATTCATCTTTTCAAGTAAATTGCCAAAAATCTTACTCAACGCGGTAGGTTCACCAATTTCTCTACCCAGCTTGATGTTTTCTGTGACATTGAATTCGGGGATAAGCATAAATTCCTGGTGAACCATGCCAATTCCACAGTTCATGGCAGTATGCGGACTGTCAATGGAGATTGATTCTCCATTTATCTGGATTTCGCCTTCAAATCCTCCTGTGGAATAAATAACGGGCATTCCAAAAAGAATATTCATCAAGGTGGTTTTGCCAGCGCCGTTTTCTCCGACCAGGGCATGGATTTCACCAGGCTTCACATTGAGGTTAACGCCTTTCAAAACCCGATTACCAAAATATTCCTTGGAAATATTTTTCATTGACAGCAAGTATTGATCGTCCAATGCTGTTTCTCCTTCTCTAATTTTCATAAAGAAGTGCCGGCTTGCAAAGCGCAAGCCGGCACTTTGTGGAGTTTAGTCGTTAATCAAAAGTGGTGTTCTTTGAGAAATCATAGTAAGGAGCCAGTAACATCAGGAAGTTGGGCAGATCAACCCCATCTTCATTGTAAGATGTTATGGTGATATCACCTACGTTTCTCGCTGCGGCAGCTTCGTTCAAGGTTTGCTTGAAGGCTTCCACGTCCCGAGGATTTGTGACCTCACCTTCTGCGAATTTGATTGCGTAGCGTACACCCGCGTCTATCATCAGCATATTGATGGGAACACCCCAGGTTGACATGCGGCCTTCCTGCCCCTTTTCTTTCAGCTTGATCGCGATTTGATCGAGCATGTACTGCACATCGCCTTCATGACCCTTGACATCAATGTTCAATGCCGCGGGATAGCCATGATAGGGGCTTGGGCAGCACTGCTGCGGATAAATCGCACCGTTTTCCCAGACGGTCCGGATCAGAGGTTCCTGCATGGCACAGTTCGTGGAGAAGAAGGCTGTGTCTTTGCCGTAGGTTGCGATCTGCCGTGGAACATCCTCAGTAATAAACTGCTGTGCGCCGGAGACGCCAGCGTCGCCGGTTGGATCTGGCGCGTTGACTTCAACCAGTTCGATCCCTAATTCTGCACAGGTTTCCTTCATGATCTCAAGCCGTCGCGCGATGGTCGCATAGGACAGATGGCGCGGGAATGAGTAGTGGATGAGGGTTTTTGCTCCCATTTGGGCTGCTAATTCGGGGATGGTTCGACCCATTGAAATCTCGTCGACCTGTAATACGATGTCTGCTTTTTCCGCGATGATTGGCGGATCTTCTGCAGGTACTCCGGCTATGAACAGCATGTCAGGTCGGGTTTCGCGGACCTTCTCAATGGCTGCCGCAGCTCCGGGGATGGCCTGCACAAAAACGATCGCCTTCACCTCAGGATCAGACGCCATCTGCACTACCTGTGAAATGGTAGTTTCTGTTTCAGTTGAGAAGTTGTCAGGATAGGTGGCATGAACGATCATATCGCCATACTTGGCGATCTGGTTCATCGCTTCCTGATATTCTTCTTCACCCTGTGAGACAGTCCCGGTCATAATCCCAATTTT
>ENA-UOWE01002517-UOWE01002517.1-activated-sludge-metagenome-genome-assembly--contig:-NODE-2517-length-20130-cov-4.864757_pt1 | contig 20130 bp, 15 predicted proteins | sample MGYA00249841_ERZ761562 | MGnify/ENA primary metagenome ERZ761562 (study PRJEB28883, sample SAMN05720200) | activated sludge metagenome | isolation source: Anaerobic digester | place: Japan... | reverse complement strand
CTGTGGGGTGGTTGTGCGTCTCGTTCTTGAACATCAGGAGCCAGGGCTCCGAGCCCGTGACGCGGCCTTCGCGATCCGTGATGACGGCGTCGACGTAGATCGAGCACGCGTTGATCTCCGCCGACTCCTCGAGATCGTCGAGGAGCCCGCGCTTGCGCAGGGCTTTCGCCCCGATGACGGCCATGTCCATCAGTGTTACCGGCTTGTGGTCGGCGGCCCCCGGTTCGGCGCGCCCGCCGTAGACCTCGGCGCGGAGCCCTGAGTACGAGGCGACCGCTTCGGCGAGGGCCGCGCGGTACGGACCGTCCGGCACGTCGATGCGGTCGAGCACGGTGTTGAACGTCGTGTGTCGGCAATGGTCGGACCAGTAGGTGTCGAGGACGCGAAGCTCGGTCTCGGTCGGGTCGCGGCCCTCTTTCTTGAAATAGGATTGGAGGAAGGAGAGGTCCGCGACGTCCATCGCGAGGGAGGCCTTCGCGTGGAAAGAGGCGAGGCCCGCGGCGTCGAGCCCGATGAATCCGCCCAGCGTCGCGATGGGTCCGGGCTCCCCGACGTTGAGGGCGAGGGTTTGGGGAAGGTCCGGGGAGGCGACGCGGGAGTCGACGGGGTTGATCAGGTACCCGCGCACCCGGTCAAGGTCCTCGGCCGAAAGTTTTCCTCGTAGGACGTACACTCGGGCGGAGCGTACGGCCGCACGGCCGCCCGCGGGGCCGGTCAGCAGGGCCAGGCACTGCTCGGCGGAATCCGCGCGCTGGTCGTACTGGCCGGGGAGGTATTCGATCGCGATCGCCGTCTCGTCCGGCGCCGTCGGGAAAGATCCCCAATGGACGACGTCGCTTTGCGGCTCGGAGAAAATCTGCCCCGCCGCCCGGCGCGCCGTCTCGGGGTCGATTCCCTCGACGTCGTAGCGGTTCAGGTAGCGTACCCCCTCGAGCTTCGGTATCCCGAGAAAGCCGACGAGCTCGGCGAGCGTTCGGGCCGCCTCGTTCTCGAAACCGTTCTTGCGCTCGACGTAGAGCCGGGTAATGGGCGATTGCATGCGGGGTCCTCCGGTGGGTTCTTTTCCCGATTCTGCCATAAATGGGCGAAAATTGCTACGCGGGCTTACGCCGCGTTCGCCCCGGCGGGGTCGTCCGACAAGGCTGTCCCCTTTATTCGATCGCCCGAGTGTGCTATTACTGAAGGGCCTCTCGAAGGGGCAAATATCGCCGCAAGGAGCCGAATATGCAGGAAATTCTCGAGCTGTTGCAGAACGACGCGCGCTTGACCGCAGAGGACATCGCGACCATGACCAAGAAGTCCGTGGCGGAGGTCCAAGAGGCGATCGCGGCGATGGAGCGAGATGGCGTCATCCTGAAATACACGGCGATCGTCAACCAGGAAAAGGTGCGCGCCGAGAAAGAGACGGTTCGCGCGGTCATCGAGATCCAGGTGACGCCCGAGCGCGAGCACGGCTTCGACGCCCTTGCCGAGCGGATCTACCGCTTCCCGCAGGTGAAGTCCCTTCACCTGATGTCCGGCGGTTACGACCTTCAGGTCATCATCGAGGGGAAGACCCTCAAGGACGTCGCCTTCTTCGTCTCGGAGAAACTCGCGACCCTAAATGGGGTCAAGAGCACCAAGACCCATTTCGTCCTCAAGACCTACAAGGAGAACGACATCGTCTACGTCGACGGGAAGAAAGACCGGCGCGAAGGAGTGACCGCTTGAACACGAGGGAAGACCGCTTTTCGCGGAAGATGCTCAAGACGCCGCCGTCGCCGATCCGGAAGTTCTTCGACCTGATCATCGGCCGCGACGACATCATATCGCTGGGGGTCGGCGAGCCCGATTTCCCCACGCCCTGGGTCATGCGAGAGGAGGCCTATTACCACCTCGAGCAGGGACATACATCCTATACCTCCAACTGGGGCCTGACCGAGCTGCGCGAGGGCATCGCGCGATACCTCGCGAAGTTCGACCTGGACTACGACCCCAAGAAGGAGATACTGGTGACGATCGGCGTCTCCGAGGCGATCGACGCGGTGTTGCGCGCGATTCTTAACCCCGGCGACGAGGTGATCGTCTGCGAGCCCTGCTACGTCTCGTACCAGCCGCTCGTCGAGCTTTGCGACACCAAGCTCGTCAGGCTCGACACGATGCCCACCGGATTCATACCGACCGCCGCGGCGATCGAGCGGCTTATCACGCCGAAGACGAAGGCTATAATGTTCTGCAGCCCGAGCAACCCGACCGGTCGCATGATCCCGGCCGACGAGCTCGCCAAGATCGCCGAGGTGGTGAAGAAGCACCAGATATGGGTTCTTTCCGACGAGGTTTATTGCGAGCTCGTGTACGACGGGCACAAGCACGTCTCGATCGGCTCCTTCCCCGGCATGAAGGACTATTCCATTATCCTTAACGGCTTCTCGAAGGCGTTCGCGATGACGGGCTGGCGGATCGGGTACTTCGCGTGCCCCGCCGACCTGATGTCCGAGGTGCACAAGCTGCACCAATACTCGACTATCTGCGCGCCGATCATGAGCCAGTACGCCGCCCTCGAGGGGCTCAGGAGCGGGGCGGATGAGGTCGAGCGGATGCGCCTGTCGTACCAGCAACGGCGAAACCTGATGATCCACGCGTTCAAGGAGATGGGCCTGCCCGTCAACGAGCCCGAGGGCGCGTTCTACGTCTTCCCCGACATACGGAAGACCGGTCTTTCGTCCGAGGCGTTCGCGACTAAGTTGATCAACGAGTACAAGGTGGCCGTCGTGCCGGGGAACGCCTTCGGCTCGGGTGCCGAGGGGTTCATCCGCTGCTGCTACGCAACCGAGATCGGGAAGCTGAAGGAAGCCCTGCGGCGGATCAAGCTGATGGTCGAGGGAAAACCCTACGATGGGGCGTGACGCCTAACGCGGCGCGACGCCGCGCGGGGAATTAGTTGTCCTGGCCGCCCTCGAGGGCGGCCAGTTTTTTTTCCGCCGCGCGCGCCGCGTCCGCGAGGAAGGCCGCGCGGGCTATCTCCGCCGAGCGGCGATACGCGGTCGCGGCCTCGTCGCGCGCGCCCGCCTTCTCCTCGACCGTCCCGAGGGCAAGCCAGCTCGCGGCGAGCCCGTTCGGGTTTTCGGCTCGGCGGTCGAATCCTATCGCGGCCCTGAGCGCCTCGCGCGCGCCGGGGTAGTTCCCCGCCTTCGACCGTATCGACGCGAGGAGGAACCAGTCGTAGGCTGCGTCCTCGAGATATCTTCCCTTCTCGTGTATGGACGCCGCCTCGAGGGCGGCGACCTCGGCCGCGCGCGCGTCGCCGAGCTCCTTTTCGGCGAGCGAGAGGGCTCGGTACGCGAAGGCGGCGAAGAGTTCGTTGCCCTTCAATGCGGGCATCTCGGCCCGGACGGTCTCTCTCGCGCGGAGCGCCGCCGCGCGTCGCGCGTCCGAATCCATGTCGGGCGCGGGCGCCCCCTCGGCGAGTCCGCCGCGGGCTAGGTACACGCGCGAGACGGCCGTGAGCTCGGCGTCCGCGGACGCCGTCGCCTCGGCGAGGGCGCGTTTCCAGCAGTCGTTCGCGCGGTCGCGGTTCCCTTCGTTAAACCACGCGTTCCCCTCGGCGAGGAGCACGCGCGTTCGGGTCCCCGGCGAGTCGGCGGCGACCGCGAGGCGCCACGCCTCGGCGAGGAATAGGCGCGCGCTGTCGTATTCCCCTCGGAGTGCCGCGCGGTTCCCGAGGTCGATCTGGCCGAGCGCGGCGTTCCTGCCCTCGTATATCTCTACTGGCCGTTCCGGCGCGGAAGAGCACCCGGTCGCGCAGGCGAGCGTCGCCAACCCAATCGCCGCGAGGGCGATTAGGGCCGCTTTTCCATGTCTCATCGCGTTCGTGTTCATCGCGCTCTCCTAGAATTCGATATTCCGCGAGTTCGTCCCCGACGAGTCGGATTGCGCGCGCTCGGGTACCCCGTTCCGAAGGAGCGGGTTGTTCTTAAGCGCCTCGAGCACGTCCTGTCCCTTGCCGAGTGCCAGGCGCAGGTCCTCGACCAGGCGCGCGATCTGCGGCATCTGTGACTTGAGGATGGCCGTCGACGCCTCGACGTTGTCGAGCGTGCCGGCGAGCGAGCCGAAGGTCGATTCCACGTTCGCGAACATCGTCCCGTCCGGGTCGATCAGGGCAGGCACGAGACCCTTCGAGTCCGCTGACGCGCGCTCGAGATTGTCCGTAATGCCCTGCACGTTCGCCAGGATGCCCGAGAGGGACGACTCGAGCTCGGCCGTGATGCCGGAGACGCTCGTTAGGGTGTCGTTGAGCGGGCCGGGCGAGGTGCCGTTTAGCTGGCCAAGGGTCCCGCTTAGGTTGGAGAGGATCGGGTTAAGCTGGGCGATCAGGCTGTTGATCGTGTCGTCGCGCGGCGGGACGTAGGCGACTCCCTGCGAGACGAGGAGCCGACCTTCCGGCGAGTCCGCGCGCGGGATTCGCGATCCTTCCTTGATGGGCTCTGATCCGCGGCCCGGGTGGAGCAGGAGCTGGTTCGAGAGCCCGATTGGGTTGGTGATGAGCTCGATCAACGTTCCCTCGGTCACGCGACTCGCGTAGGTATCGTAGATCACGAGCGCCACGTCGACCTCGTCGTCTTCGTTCAGCGTTATGCGCTTTATCTTCCCGACCGTGAAGCCCTTATACTGGATCGACATTCCCTCGGAAAGGCCCGCCGAGGTCTCGAAGACCGCGGCGTAGGCGTAGTCCTTCGCGAACCACCGCTGCTTGCTGCCCAGCAGCAGCACGAGTAGGAGCAGCAACGCGAGGGCGGAAACCGCGAGCAGGCCGACGATTTGGTCCGCGTAGCGAATCTTGAATCTCATGACTGTATTTCCTTTTCCATCATGCGGGCGATCGATTCGTCGTTGACGAATTCCTCTGCCGACACGGAGAGCGCGAGCTTGCCGTCGACGATCAGGCACACCCGCTCGGCCATCTCCTTGATTACCTTTAGGTTGTGACTGACGAACACTACCGTGCGGCCCGCCGCTCGCTCTTTTTTCGCGAGGGCGATAAGGCGCCTCGCGGCCGTTTCGTCGAGCGATTCCGTCCACTCGTCGAGGAAGAGGATACTCGGCGCGCAGAGCGCCGCGCGCGCGAAGGCGATCAGCTTTTGCTCGCCCATCGAGAGCTGCGCGGGGCGGACGTCGAGCGCCTTCCGGTAGCCGACCGCCGAGATCACTTCCTTTATCCGGATAGAGCGCTCGTGCGCCGTCATCCTTGGGAAGTGCACCTTAAGGGGGAGCTCCAGTATCTGGAGAAGGCTTTGGTTCGCCCACAGGGCCGAGTCCTGGAAGACGAATGCCGCCTCGCGCCTGAACGAAAGCGCGTGTTCCCTTCCCATCAGGGAGATGTCCTCGCCCCGATAGAGCGCGGCCCCGCGCGTCGGCACGAGAAGCCCGGCGACTAGCTTGAGCACCGTGCTCTTCCCGCCGCCTGACGGGCCGACGAGCGCGGTCGCGACCCCTTCCTCGATCGCGAGGCTGACCCCATTGACGATCACCTTTCCTTGCGCGGCGAAGGTGACGTCCGCGAGCTCGAGGATCGGCGCGATCATCGGTTGCCTCCCGCGTTACAGCGCATAGAAGACCCCGGAGATCACGATGTCGGCCAGGATGCACCAGGCGAACGCGCTTCCTACCGCGCGGAGGCCTGCCTGCGGTATCTCGGTGGAGGCGCGCTCAACGGAAAAGCCCTGGACGGTCGCGACGATCGATATCACCATCCCGAAGACGAGGCTCTTGGCGATCGAGACCGAGATGTCCGCGATCGAAAGGTTTCGGAGGAGGTTGTTGAAATAATCCGCCGGGGGCTGCGAGCTTAAGACCAGGACGAGGAAATACGACCCGACGAGCCCGAATAGCGAGAAGTAGACGTTGAGGAGAAAAAGCGAGATCGTCACCCCGAGAAGCCGCGGGACGACGATATGCTCGAAGGGGTCGACCCCGACGGAGATATACGCCTCGACCTCGTGCGATACGACCATGCCGGCGATCTCGGTCGCGATCGCCGTGGCCGAGCGCGCGATGATGATGAAGGCGGTCAAAAGGGGGCCGAGCTCGCGCGTCACGATGATGATCAGTAGCGGGTAGATCATCGACGCCCGCGACCACGTCGTCAGGAGGGGAAGGGCGAGGAGGTTGACCGCGACGCCGATGCCGAGGGCGAGCAGGGCCGAGATGCCGAGCGCTTCGACGAAGGTGAAGAGGACCTGCATGATGAGGATCTTATACGACGCCTGCCCGCGAACCACGAAGGGCGAGATGCCGCGGAGGGCACGCCCGAAGAAGCCGATGGTATATAGGGCGTCTTTCGACCGCTTGCTCACGGCGTTCCCGATCATGGCCAACATAATGATAGTATACACTAGGGCGCGAACGGAGGGCAATGAAGGCAGTCGGATTCATCGCGCGGTTGCCCCGCGGGCGTGATGCGTGATAGCCTCGATCCATGACCAAATCCGCCGTCATACTCCAGCCGCCCCTCGTCCAGTTGAACGGTCCTTATCCCTCCGGCGCCTACCTTGCCGCCTTTTTCCGCTCCCTGCCGTCGTACGGGATTCGCGGCCCCGAGACCGTGCGCTGGGTCGACGTCAATAACCGCGTTTTTCGGTCGCTCTTTTCTCCCGCCGGTATCTCGCGGGTATTCGATCTCGCCGAGAGTGTGCCGTCCGAGTCGCTGGGCGCGGCGGGCGAAGACGCGGGCCGTGAGTACGCGCGGTTCCTTTCCCTTCGCGACCGATGGGTGGGATGGATCGACGGGATCGTCTCGATTTTAACCGGTGGCGATCGGGAACTCGCCCACGCCTTCGTCCGCTCGCCGTACGCCCCGCGCGGACGGCGCATGGACGCTTTTCTCGCCGGGCTCGAGTCGGAGCCCGACGCGGACGACGCTCGCGTCCTCGCGACGCTCGCCGTCGAGGATCTCGCCGACCTCGTCACGGTCGCCGTTGACCCTGCCTTCTCTCTTGTTCGGTACGCGGAGTCGATTAGCGCGAGCGAACGGAGCTTCGCTCGGGTCGAGGCGGCGCTTTCGGGCCCGATGGTGCGTGAGTTTTTTGAACCCGTTTACGCCTCGCTTTGGGACGAGCTCGAGGCCGAAGGGATGATCCCCCGCGAGCCGGGGGACCAAACCCTCTTCTGCGTGTCGGTTCCCTTTCCCGGCGCCTTGGTCGGGGCCCTCGCGATGGCCCGTTCGCTTCGCGCCCGATTTGGTTCGCGCATCGTGATCGGGATGGGCGGCGGCTACGTCAACACAGAGCTTCGCTCCGCCGTCTCCCCGCGCCTCGCCGAGTACGTCGACCATCTTTGCTTCGATCGTGGATACGGCGCGTACGCCGCCTTCTTCGCCGACGGGCGGGTTGCCCAGCTCGCGGGCGTCGGCGGCGCGGAATCGGGGCCCGTTCGGCTTTCCTGCCCCCCGGCCTACCGTGAACTTGAGGATCGGATGACCCGCGAGATCGCGCCCGACTACGCCGATATCGACTTTCGCCTGTATCCTCGGCTCGCGGACACCCCGAACCCGATGCATCGGCTTTGGTCGGATGGGGCGTGGCTCAAGGCCTACCTCGCCCATGGATGCTATTGGCATCGATGCTCGTTCTGCGACGTCTCCCTTGACTACATCCGAAGCTACCTACCGGTAGGTATAGAGCGCCTCTACTTCAGCCTCCGCCGCCAGGCCCTCTCGCATGGCCTCCGGGGCATCCACCTCGTCGACGAGGCCGCCCCTCCCCGGGCCCTCCGGGACTTCGCCCGAGAGAACCTTCGGCACGCGGCCCGCGACGGCGGCGGCATCCTTCCGTTTTGGGGGAATATCCGCTTCGAGCGAAGCTTCTCCCGCGACATCGCCGACTATCTCGCCGCGGGAGGGCTCGCGGCCGTCTCGGGCGGGATCGAGATCGCCGCTCCCTCTGGCTTCGAGTCGATCGACAAGGGCATCAGTCTCGAGCACCTCGTGTTCTCGTGCTGCGCGTTCAAGGAGGCCGGGATCCTGGTGCACGGCTACTTAATCTACGGATACTGGGACGAGGACGAGGCCGAGCTCATCGATTCGCTTGAGGTGACGAGGCAGCTCTTTCGCGCCGGCCTCGTCGACTCGGCCTTTTGGCATAAGTTCGTCTTGACCCGCCATTCACGAGTCTACTGCGAGTGGCGCGAGCGTGCGGGGAGTCCCGCAGCGGGTCGCCCGTCCGCCGGAACACTCTCCGGCCTCGAGCCGATCGACGAGCCGGGGGACTTCGCCGACAACGACCTTCGGTTTCGGGGAGAGGAGGCTTCCGCCCGGTACACGGCCCCGCTCGACGCCGCCCTATCGGCATGGATGGCCGGCGAGGGACTCGATGCCCCGATACGCCGCTGGTTTCCGTTTCCGGTCCCCGCTCCGCGCGTCGATCCCAATCTTGTTGGTTCGTTGGTTTCCGCCTACGAGCGGGCGCGGGACGAGGCCTGGGACCTGCCGCACGAGCGCGAGGCGGACTATGCGTGGCTCGCGGGTAAGCCGGTGGTGATCGGATCGGACGAGCTGTGTTTTTGGCATTTAGGGGAGGAGGTACGCGTCGCGACGCCCGGCGCGCGGCGGGTTGCCGAGGGCCTATCTCTCGCCGGGGGCGAGGCCGTCGACCCCAACTTCTTAGCCTCCCTTCCCCCCGAGCTATTCTCCGCGCTCAGGCGTCATGGGCTCTGCAGGGTTCGTCCCATCTAGGCGACCGCGTTACCGCAGCCGTGTTTCTACAGAGAGCCTGATGAATTTCGAGTCCATTCCCGCCCCGCCTTCCGCGCTGGACCGCGTGGTTGGCCCTCCCGAGATGGGCCGTGTGTACACGGCGCCGCGCAGGTCGGTAAGGTAGGTCCATCCCCCCTCCAGTATCAGGGCGACGCGTTCGGTCGGTTCCCAACGAATCGAGCCGCGTGGCTCGAGGTATATTCCGCCCGTCATCTCGTCGATGTATTCTGTATTGGTAAGCAGGTGTTGGTCCCGGTCGACGCAAAACGCGATCGGGGACGCCGTCGCGCCGAGGCTTACGAGCCACCGTCGGGCGATCGGCACGGAAAAACTAAAACCAAAAGAGGGAAGCGAGTAATCTTGCTGGTACTCGATAACCCGGCCCGACATCGGGACCTTCGGCGTGTCCTCGGTCCATGGCTGGTACGAGCCGGCCGGTAGCGAACCGGGGTCGTTTGGGTATTGGGCGTAGCCGTCCCGTCCGTTCCAGCGCAGTATATAGCGACGAAAGCCAAGCGAAGGACTCACCGTAAGGCGTCGCGCCGAGCCCGGGCCGCGAAGGGGCAAGGCGATATCCCAGGCAAACTCGACGCGAAGGTCGAGGGACCCGGCCGAGAAGCAGTCATGGCGCGAATAATGAGTGCGTTCGCCCGAGTAGGGCTGGTTGAGGAAGTCAGAGTCTTCCAGGATTCCCGACCTACCTGAAAGCCCAGCCGAGACCGCTCCCGAGACGCGAAAGCCCCGCCTCCACCGCGCCGTGGCGCCGAGCTCAAGGCTGACGATCGGGGTCATGCCCCAATCGAGCTGACTAATCTTGTTGCCGTCTTGATAGACGTATTCGTGCGCGACGCCTTCGCGGGCGCCGAACCCGGTCGAGAGCGCTATCTCTGGCGGGGAAAGGGCGACGAGAGGGGAGGAGAGAAGTGCCGTAATCAGGGCGAGGGGGAGTCTTCTCGGCGTCATGGTTCTCGATTCTACCACAATTCCGCCCGAAAAGCCCTTGCCGCCGGGCGAGTTTTATCGATACATTTGACTATGTACCGTTCCGTCCGGATACCGGCGGACGAGACCCGTACCTACTAGGAGCGAGCGAAACCCATGGCTACCTATCAGTTTCAGACCGAGGTCAACCAGCTGTTGACCCTCATCATCCATTCCCTGTACTCGAACAAGGAGATCTTCCTCCGCGAGATCGTCTCGAACGCCTCGGACGCACTCGACAAGCTCAAGTACCTGACCGTCTCCGACGAGGGGTACAAGCAGGTGCGCTTCGATCCCCGCGTCGACATCTCGTTCGACGAGGCGGCCAAGACCCTGACCGTCCGCGACACCGGCATCGGTATGGACGCGGACGACATCGTCTCCAACCTCGGGACGATCGCCCGCTCGGGGACGAAGGCCTTCCTCGAGCAGCTCGCCGCGGACGCCCGCAAGGACTCGAACCTCATCGGCCAGTTCGGCGTTGGCTTCTACTCGGCCTTCATGGTCTCCACGCAAATCGAGGTCGTGTCGAAGAAGGCGGGAAGCGCCAAGGTGTGGCGCTGGGTGTCTGACGGCAAGGGCTCGTACGAGCTCGACGAGGCCGACGACTCCGCCTTCCCGATCCTGGATGGCGTTCCCGAGGCGAGCCACGGTACTTGCGTGACCATGCGGCTGAACGACGAGGACGCCGAGTACGCGAGTCGCTGGAAGATCGAGGAGATCGTCAAGCGCTACTCCGACCACATCGCCTTCCCGATCTTCCTGCACTACGTGAAGAAAGAGTACGACGACAAGGGAAAGGTGAAGTCAGAGAGCCTGGTGGCCGAGCAGATCAACGACGCGAGCGCCATCTGGCAGAAGCCGAAGTCCGAGCTTACGGACGAGGACTATAGCAGCTTCTATAAGTCGATCTCCCATGACTCCGAGGATCCCCTGCTGCATTTGCATACCAAGGCCGAGGGGACCCAGGAATACACCACCCTCTTCTACGTGCCCGCGAAGGCGCCCTTCGACATGTTCCACGCCGACTATAAACCGGGCGTGCGCCTCTTCGTGAAGCGCGTCTTCATCACCGAGGACGACAAGGAGCTCTTGCCCGTGTACCTCCGCTTCGTGCGCGGGGTGATCGACAGCGAGGACTTGCCCTTGAACGTGAGCCGCGAGATCCTCCAGCAAAATCGCATCCTCCAGTCGATCAAGACCGCCTCCGTGAAGAAGATTCTCGGCGAGTTCAAGCGCCTCGCCGAGGCGGACCCGGAGAAATATGATCGCTTCGTGAACGAGTACAACCGCCCCCTCAAGGAAGGACTCTACGGTGACTACGCGCATCGCGAGGATCTCGCCGAGCTCGTCCGCTTTAAGACGACCTACGAGTCGTCCGATGCCGCCGCGAAGGGCGTCTCCGCCTCCGGTTGGACCGGGCTCGCCGATTACGTCGCCCGGATGAAGAGCGGCCAGAAGGCGATCTACTATCTCGCGGGCGGCGACGAGAAGACCCTCCGCCAGTCGCCGCACCTTGAGGCGTACCGCGCGAAGGGTCTCGAGGTCCTGATCATGGCCGACGAGATCGACGAGCTCGTCATCCCGTCCCTGGGTAAGTACAAGGACTGGGAGCTTAAGGCCGCGAATCGCGCGGGTTCCGACGAGGAGCTCGCGTCGGACGAGGAGAAGAAGGCCGCCGAGGAGCGCGAGAAGAACATGAAGCCCGTCGTTGAGCGGGTGAAGAAGGCTCTAGGGGACCGCGTCAAGGACGTGCGTCTTTCGAAGCGGCTTTCCGATTCCCCCTCGTGCATCGTCGTCGACGAGGACGACCCGAGCCTGCAGATGGAGCGGATGATGAAGGCGATGGGCCAATCAGGCTTCGCCGAGGTAAAGCCGATCCTCGAGTTGAATGGGGACCACGCACTCGTCAAGCGGCTCGAGGCGGCCGACGAGGATACCCTCGCCGATCTCTCCTCGATACTCCTAGACCAGGCGCTGATCGCGGAGGGCTCCGAGCTCAAGGACCCGGCCGACTTCGTGCGGCGATTGAACCGTCAGTTGGCAAGGTAGCGTGGCCGCGGCGCTCCGCGCCGCGAACCCGGACAAAAAAGAAACGCCCGTAGCCGGCAATCCGGCTCGGGCGTTTTGCTTTACGCGGCGCGTGGGCGCGCGTGGGCCTACAGTGGCTGGCTATTCCTTCGACAGCTTCGACTTGCGGCCGACGGAGCCTGCTCCCCTAAGGGCGACGACGACGAGGACGGTTAGCACGGCCGCGGCGATCGCTTCCGGTATCCCGTTCGCGACGAAGATAACGCCGAGTATGGGCCAAACGTTGGCGGGCGGCTCTCCGCCTGTAAGGGCGCCCGAGCCCGCAGTGGCTATCAGCATCCCGAGCACGAGGGCTGTGTGCGCGATCGTGCCGACGATGGCGCCGAAGGCGGCGGCCGGGAGTTTCCTCCAGCGCGCGATAAGGGCGTATGCGCCCCACGCGACGAGCGGAAAGAGAACGCGGGGAAGCACGGATACAAGGGGATTGCGGAAGGCGACGTCGATCGGGGTAACGGGGGCGATGTTCGCCTGGAGGAGGCTGAATACTCCGAAGATGGCCCCGATGCCGGCTCCCACGAAGGGTCCTTCGAGAACGGCCCCAAGGATGGCCGGGATGTGCAGGATGGTGATCGTCGCTCCCGAGATCCAGGGGAAGAACCCGAGACGGGTGATCCCGAGGAAGATGGCGAGGGATCCGAGGGCTCCGGTGATCACGAGCTTGCGAATGTACGCGCCGGTGGTATTATTCATACGACCTCCTGTAATAAATTTGACTTTGATAATATGACATTATCTGAAAATACTGTCAATTGAACATCATTCCGCCTATGACGGCGATACGCCCATCGGTAGTTGGAGTCAGTTCTTTTGCCGCGCGCGCGTAGGCGATAATCGCGTCGCGGAGTGTCACCGAGGTATTATACGAGGAAATTCGCCGCGCGAGAACGGCGTATCCGTCGCCCCCGCCCATCAGGTAATCGTTGGTCACGAGACGGTAGGTAGCCGCGGGATCTATCAGCTTTCCTCCGAGCGTCAGGTCACGAAGGATTCCCTTTGAGCCGTCGGCGGGATACTCGATGGTATAGCGAACTTCGGCGGACACCTGCGCCCAGGCTCCCGCGCCCTGCGGGACTGAGGCGATGTACTCGAAAAGGGCGAGGACGTCTTCCCCGCGCATGCTCGCGATGTAAAGCCAGTTGTCGAACGGCAGCACTGTCGCGATCCGCTCGCGGGTTATCTCGCCTGAGGGAATTTCCGCGCGGATGTTTCCCCCGTTCGTGAAGGCGAAGTCGGCGTCCTTCTTGAGCACGTTTCGCACGTACCAAAGTGCTCCGTCGTTGACCATGTCGCCGAGGGCGATCTCCTTCTTGCGGGATAGGCGGTCGCCGAACTCGAACCCGGCGGTCGCGTGCGCGACGACTTCCTTGAGGCTCGCGTCGGACGCCGCGCGATAGGGCTCGATCAGGGCGGCGACCTTCGGGTCCGGGGCCCACTTCCGCTGTTCCTTCGAGTTGATGCGTTCCGCGGACCAGGAGAAGGACGCGACCTTCCCGTCGCGGACGGCGAACTCGGCGCGTCCGACGAAACGCCCGAACTCGTTCGCCGAGACGATCGGCACGCCGGCGGCGTAGCGAGGTTCGGTAAGTGCGGTGTGCGAGTGCCCGTCGACGATAAGGTCTATCCCGGGCACGCGCTCGGCGAGCTCGATTGATGTGACGTGGCCGTCCTCTTCCTTTACGAGGCCCAGGTGAGTCAGCGCGATAATGAGGTCGCAGTCCCTTTTGCCGCGTAGCTCGGCGACGGTCGCGCGCGCGGTCTCGATCTCGTCCGCGAAGGAAAGCGACGGGTCAGGACTCGCGATCGAGAGGGTGCGGCGGGTGGTGAGCCCGAATATCCCGACGCGCATCCCGGGGAAGTCGCGGACGATGTAGGGCTCGGCGAGCGTCTTGCCGCCGGGCACGAGGACGTTCGCCGAAAGGAAGGTAAAATCCGCGAGGCGCATCTGCGCGCGAAGCTTCTTTAGCGTGCCGTCGAACTCGTGGTTCCCGAGGGCAACGGCGTCGTACCCGATCATGTTATACGCGCGTATGTCCACCTCGCCGGAAAACATGTTGGATAGGGCCGAGCCGGTATTCACGTCTCCTGAGTCGACGAGGAGGATATTCGGCTCGGATTCGCGGACTGCGCGAACGAAGCTCGCTCGCTCGGCGAGGCCGCCTTCGCCCCCGATGGGAAGGACGGCGCCGTGGTGGTCGTTCGTGTGGAGGATGACGAGTCGGTACGTCTCGCCGGGCTCGCGAGCGACCGGCTTCGCGCCCCCGGCGCATGAGGCAAGAAAAAGGGTCGCGGCAACGATGGCCGCCGTCAAAGCGAACGCGAACGACCTAAACGTTTTCTTCATGATTTCTCCTTTCGCGCGCGGCGCGCGGACGGACTTCGATAGTGTACTCAACCTGGCGGGAAATTTCCATTGCGAATGGATGCATCATTTCTATTGTTTTCGCACGTCGGTTTTCGCTATACTTTCATCGTAGGAGCGCACGATGAACAAAGTAGCAACTATCGCGGGGTCCGACGCCTCAGGCGGGGCCGGGCTCGAGGCCGACCTGAAAACTTTCGAGGAATACGGGGTCTATGGGATGACCGCGGTCACCCTGATCGCGACGATGGATCCAAACGCGGAATGGTCTCATTCCGTCTATCCGGTCGAGGAACGCGTCCTGCGCGCGCAGCTGGAAACGATTTTCGCCGGCGTCGGCGTCGACGCCGCGAAATCGGGGATGCTCGGGACGGAATACGCGGTCGAGCTGACCGCCGAGTACCTCGAGCGCTACAAGGTCCGGAATTACGTGCTTGACCCGGTGATGGTGTGCAAGGGCGCGAACGAGGCCCTTAATCCGGGGCTAAACGATCTCGTCGCGCGGCGCCTTCTTCCGCTCGCCTTGGTCGCGACCCCGAACCTCTTCGAGGCGGGACAGCTTGCCGGCGTCCCGACCCCGACGACGGTCGACGAGATGAAGGCGGCGGCGCAGGTAATACACGGGCGCGGCGCCCGAAACGTTTTCATAAAGGGCGGCTCAAAGCTCGCCGGTCAGGATCGCGCGATAGATCTCTTTTACGATGGGTCGAATTTCCAGCAGGTCGAAGGCGCCTTGACGGCGACGAAGTGGACCCATGGAGCGGGTTGCACGACGGCGGCGGCGATCGCGGCTGGCCTTGCCCTCGGTCTCGAGCCGTATGAGGCGGTGAGCCGAGCGAAGAAGTTCATAACCTTAAGCCTTCGCGATAGCTTCGCGCTCAATCGCTGGGTCGGCCCCGGCAATCCTTCCGCCTGGCGGAAGGCGTTTAACTAAACCGCGCTCGATGGAGCCGCGCGTCCGCGTCGATCGCCTTTCCTATCGCTATCCCGGTTCGGGTCGGCTTGCCCTCGATGCGGTAAGCCTCTCCGTCGCGCGCGGGGAGTATCTCGCCGTGCTCGGGCGGAACGGCTCGGGGAAGAGTACCCTCGTTCGCTGCATCGCCGGCCTTCTCGACCCGACCGACGGCACCGTCGCGGTGGAGCGCGAGGGTGGCGCCGCGCCCTCCGGACTCGTATTTCAGTTTCCCGCGGATCAGCTCGTCGCCGAGACGGTAGAGCTTGACGCGGCCTTCGGACCCGAGAACCTCGGGATCGCGCGACCCGAGATGCGCGCGCGCGTCTCGGGGTCGCTCGCTCGCGCGGGCCTTTCGGGTCGAGCTTCCGCGCGGGTCGACCGACTCTCCGCGGGCGAGCGCCAACGACTGGCCCTCGCCGGGGTCTACGCCCTCGACCCGGCGGTCTTCCTTCTCGACGAGCCTAACTCGATGTCGGGCGAGCGCGAGCGCGCGGCAACCCTCGACTATCTTGACGACCTCGCGAGATCGGGCGGGACCATCATTCACGTGACCCACGACCTCGACGAGGCGCGACGCGCCTCGCGCGTCGTCGTGATGGAAAACGGTCGCGTCGCCTTCGATGGCGCGCGACCCGAATTCGACGGCGTTTCGCGGGTGGACCTTTCGCGCTGGGGGCTCGTGTCCGGTGGTTCCGACGCCGACGCCGAGTCTCGACGGCCTCGGCCCGGTTCGGGCGGCAACGTCGTCGCGCGCGCGCGGATTCGCGTTGGCGGCGACGAGCGGGAGGTCGAGCTCCGCTCCGGCCGCGCCATTGCGGTGACGGGGGAGTCTGGGAGCGGGAAGACCGTGTTCCTTGAGATGATCGCCGGCCTTCGGTTTTCGCCGGAGGGTGCCGTCGAGCGAGACGCGTCGGCTACGGTCGCGATGGCGGTGCAGGAAAGCGAATCTGCCCTTTTCGCGGAGTTCGTCTCGGACGACGTCGCCTACGGGCCGCGAAACGAGGGGCTCTCGGGGAGCGCTCTCGTCGATCGGGTACGCTTCGCCATGGATCTCGTCGGCCTTCCCTTCGGAGATTTCGCCGAGCGTAGGACTTTCTCTCTGTCGGGCGGGGAGCGTCGAAAGGCGGCACTCGCCGGGATCGTCGCGATGGAGACCGACATCGTCATTCTGGACGAGCCGACCGCCGCGCTCGACCCGGTAAGCAGGGCGCAGGTACTGCGCCTTATCGGCGACCTTCGCTCCCGGGGAAAGTGCGTCGTCTTCGCGACGGGTAGGTCCGATGAGCTATCGATCGCGGACGAGGTCGTCGACCTCGGCTCGGGGTTTTCACTCGCGGGTACGTCCCTCGTCGCCCCATCTCGCCCGACGCCCGAGCAACGCTCACTCGAGCGCCTTCGCGCTGGGGCGGTGCGTGCCGATGACCCGCCGGCGAGTCCGGTCCTTCGCCTTTCCCCCTCGCTTAAATACCTGCTCGCCGCGGCGCCGATCGCGGCGTCCCTGCTCGCGCCCGGGTGGGCGTCCCTTTCCGCTCTCGCCGCCCTAGAGCTTATCCCTGTAGCCGTCGCCCGCTTCCCGGCGCGCCGTCTCGTCCGGGGCCTCCTCTCGGTCCTGCCATGGATACTTGCCTTCGCCGCGCTGCAGTATTGGCTGTGGCCCGATCTTGGGAACGCGGCGATTTTCGTCCTTCGCTTCCTGACGCTCTATCTTCCTCTTTCCCTTTTCGTCTTCTCGACCGACCATACCGAGATCGTCTACGGGATCGAGGACGCGCTTCGTCCTCTTCGCGCGGTTCGCGCTCCGGTTGGCGACTTTGCCCTCGTCGTCGGCGTCGTCTTTCGGTTTATCCCCCTTCTCTACGGGGAGGCTGCCAGGATCTCGGTCGCGCGCATCGTCCGCCAAGGTAGGGCCGCGCGCCGCGCCGCGCGCAATCCCGTCGCCCGCGCCCTCGCGGCGGTCCCGCTTTTCGTGCCTCTCGTGATACGCACGCTCGTCCGCGCCGAGCGACTCGCCGAGGCGATCGCCGCGCGCTATTACGGAACGGGAAAGCGAACGCGGTATCTCGACCGCCCCGTGCGGCCGGCCGAGATCGCGCTTGCGGTATTTCTCGTCGCGTCGGTCGTCGCCTTTGCCTTCGTCTCTCGCTCGGTGGGGGCTTTACCGTGAGCCCGGCTCCTTTTCGCTTTTGCCCGCGTTGCGGCAACGACGGGTGTCTCTACCACGACCGAAAATACTGGCGCTGCGAGGCGTGCGGCTTTACCTATTATCATAACGTAGCGTCCTCGGCGAGCGTGATCCTGGAGACCGAAGGAGGCCTCCTTACAATCGTTCGAGCGAAAGAGCCACGCGCCGGCTACCTTTCATTTCCGGGCGGCTTCGTAGACCCGGACGAGCGCGCGGAAGATGCGGCGATTCGCGAATGCCGGGAGGAGATCGGGTTAGACGTCGCGGTGCCTCTCCGTTTCGTCGGCTCGTGGCCAAACGACTATGCCTACGGAGACGTCCTGTACAAGACATGCGATCTCTATTTTTCCGCTCGGCTACCGCCGCGGCCCAATCAGGCGCGAGGGGGCGACGCGCTTGGCGGCTTTCGCCTTGATCCCGGCGAGGCGAGTTCTTTGCGTGTCGTTCCTTTTGAAGCGGTCGCGGACGCGCCCTTCGCCTTCGAGTCGGCGCGCCGCGCGGCGCTCGCGTGGCTCGATATGCGCCGCATTGAGTCAACACAATAAAAAAAAGGGCCCAGGTCTTAACCCGGGCCCGATACTCGCGAATGCGCGAGATCTTTTTTATATGACGAAAATCGCGAGGCCCTCGGAGCTGTACTTCTTCTGAAGTTCCCCGATCGCACGCTCGATCTCGGAGACCGCGTTTTTATCCGCGGTGTAGATGACCATGACTTCGTTCACCTCCGGCCACACCGCGTCGCCCATCTTCGGCGTCGAGTATCCCTTTCCGCGCGCCCCCGGTATCAAGGTGAAGAACTGCGCCTGCGGTATGTCCTTCAACGCGAGGAAGATGTCCTCCTCGATCGCCTGGCTGAATATTATCTCGATGCGTTTCACTGCTCGCCTCCAATAGTGAGCGCGTCGCGCTCGTATTCCTCGCGGGCGATTAGCCGCAACGCGCGCTTCGCGTCGCGCTTCTCGCGGTAGCGGTTAAACCCGTAGTACAGGACCGGCATCAGGAAGAGGGTCATTAGCGTCCCGAAGGAAAGGCCTCCGAGGATGGTTTGCCCGATCGGCTGGACCATCTCGGATCCTTCGCCCGGGATGAAGGCCATCGGGACGAGCCCGAGAACCGTCGTCAACGTAGTCATCAGGATCGGCCTGAGGCGGCTTCGCGCGGCCTCGACGCAGGCGTCGAAGAGCTTAAGCCCGCGCTTGCGAAGGAGGTTCGTGTAGTCGACGAGTACGATGCCGTTGTTGACGATGACGCCGACCAGGATCAGCATGCCGACCGCCGTCATGACGTTCAGCGGCTGGCGCATCAGGGCCGCGAGGAAGACGACGCCAATTAGCGTAAGAGGCAGGGTGAAGAGCACGATGAATGGGTCGAGCAGGGACTCGAACTGGCTCGCCATGACGCCGAAGACGAGGATGATTGCCATCAGGATGATGATGACGAATTGCTTGATCGCCTTCATCAAGTCCTCAAAGTCGCCGCCGTACTCGATGCGCACGTCCTCGTCCTTGGGTACGCCCTCGGCGATGAGGCGCTCGATCTTATTTTGCACATCCGTGATCGCGACGCCGGGCGCCGTGCCTGCCGTGACGTGGATGATGCGGCTCTGGTCCTCGCGGGTAATGCTGATCGGCGAGGTTCCCTCCTCGTAGTGCGCGAAGCTAGAGACCGGGATGCGCTGGCCCTGCGAGTTGGTGACGAATATCTGCTCAAGGTCCTCAAGCTTCGTCTTGTCGGCGTCGGCGAGCATCACGTCGATGTCGATTTCCTCTCCGCCCTCGCGGTAGCGGGACGCAGTGGTTCCGGCGATGTTCGCCTTGATTTCCTGCCCGACGGCGTAGATGTTAAGGCCCAGGTTGTAGAGCTTCTCGCGGTCGATGACGATGTTCGCCTGCGGAAGGCCGTCGGTCATGTCGATCTTCGGCTCGGTGACGATGTCCGCCGCCTTCTCGACGAGGATGCCTTTGATGACGCTGGCGGTCGCCCTCGCCTTGTCGAGATCGTCCGACTTAACGCTGATGTCGACGGCCGATCCTCCTCCTCCGATGTTCATTCCTCCCGAGCTACCGAACGTGATGGTCGCGCCCGGGAAGTCGGCGAAGTGCCGGCGCAGCTTCGCCTTGACTTCCTGGTCCGAGTCAATCTGCTTGGCGATCGGCGGGAGGGCGATCTGAACCGCCCCTTCGTATGACGTGTTCCCGCCGAAGGAGAACCCGCCCTGGGAGCCGACGAGGACGCTGACGTGTTTGTATCCCTTTACCTCGTCGTAGACGATTTGCTCAAGCTGGCGCAGGACCGACTCGGTGGCCTCCATTTTCGTTCCGACCGGAAGGGAAACGTTGACGTTTACCTGGTCTCCGGCCTGCTCGGGCATGTACACGAAGCCGATCACCGGGATGAGGATACAACTAAACACGAAGAGCCCAACGATCGTTAATATCGTGACGAGCTTGTGCCGCAATACCCACGCGACCCCATGCGAGTAGTTCGCGTCGAGCTTGTCGAAAAAGATCCCGAGTGCGCCGTCCAAGCGAGCCCAAATGCCCGTGAGCTTTCGGTCCTTGACGCTCTCGATCCGAATGTATTTGCTCGAGAGCACGGGGACGAGGACGAGGGCGACGACGAGGGAGCAGAGAAGGGAAAAGACGACCGTGAAGGCGAGTCCCTGGAAGATCTCTCCCATGACCTCGAGCTCGCGTCGATACATGATCAGCGGAAGGAAGACGCAGATCGTCGTCAGGGTCGACGCCGAGATTGCGAGAACCATCTCCTGGGAGCCGAGGATGGCCGCCGCCACCGGCTTCGTTCCTTTCTCCCGGTAGGTAAAGATGTTTTCC
>ENA-UOWE01002515-UOWE01002515.1-activated-sludge-metagenome-genome-assembly--contig:-NODE-2515-length-20137-cov-17.038144_pt1 | contig 20137 bp, 24 predicted proteins | sample MGYA00249841_ERZ761562 | MGnify/ENA primary metagenome ERZ761562 (study PRJEB28883, sample SAMN05720200) | activated sludge metagenome | isolation source: Anaerobic digester | place: Japan... | reverse complement strand
AAACTGTAACAGCATCGCCGTTTTGGCTGTAACAGCTTCCGCCGTTTTTTCCATCTGAGTTGTTAACTCCTGTTGTTGCTTATTCTGCTTCTTTCCGAAAAAAGTCCCAAGTTACGCAATGCAATGCACCGCCATCCTTAATAAGTGGTTGTGCATACACCTGCAGAATTTCTTTCTTAAAGATCTTCTTGAATGTTTCTAATGCCGCAATATCACTTGCGCTGTCATGCTTTGTAGAAAGTGCAGGAATGATTACGCTTGATTCTGTTTCAATGTAATTGATGTAAGCGGCATTCATCTCTTCCCAAGGACTACTGTAATGTAATTCTGTAACTGTGAAATGAGGATTGAGTATCTTATGCAGGCGCTTAGAGAAGCCCACGCCATCTTTACCCATCTGACAATAGTTGTTCAGCAAGAGTTTGCCATTTCCTATATATGACACCATTCCATCTGCATGACCATATTCTTCCTCCATATCCCATGGGATAAGGATCAATTCTTTCTGACATACTTCTTCTAACTTGTTTATCAGCTTTGATTGCTTGATATTCGGATTCTCGGAGAATATCTTATCGGTCATAATCATCTTGTCATCGCAGAACACAAAGTTGCCACCATCGATGATGGCATCCAATTTTTCGATATAGTTAATGGGAATGTCACCTGTAGCTAATTTCTGATTTGTGATATATTCTCTTTCGCATACATTATCATAGAGATAATCAGGTCTGTAAACGTATCCTAGATATTCGCCTCCACCTACATGTACGGGCATAAAATCTCTTGCCCATATGTCATTAGAATAGGGTAGAAGGTAGTGATTTACGCCACTTTTCTCCAGTGCCTTACACAGTTCTTCATATACGACGGTATATCCTGTTTGCAGGTGATGGGATAGATATATGCTATGTTTGCTCATAATGATTTCTATTTATGAAAGTTCCACATTCGGTTGCATCTCTTGAATTTCTTGCCGGAATAAGAGAAGTATTTCTTTTGCTCTTCTAAAGGAAGGTGGTCGAAAGCATTCTTGTCGATTTCCTCTTTGATGTAATTTCCTTCTGTATCTGTTACATAGTTTGCTACATTGATTCGAGAGGATACAACTGGTTCCCAGCTTGCTTCCTTTTCTGATGGGCTGTCAATCCATCTGATGTTGATACCTTCTGACAGAGGAATGTTCATTAGCATATCTTCGTAAATATATGTAGAACGATTTTCATTGCCTTTGGTCTCAACCCAGTCTTTGCCATTGAAATCGCATACTTTGTATTCGCGAATAAGGAATGAAGCTCGATAATTCTTCTTCTTGTTCTCGAACGTAACATCAAGTCCTGACATATGGAAGTTCAAACCACTAAGTGGATAAAAGTCCAGATGCTTCTTTTCATGCTCATCAGTGTGATACATAATAGGATCTTTCAGACCATCAGCATCTTCCTCATGATAGTAAAATTCTATATCTGTTGGATAGATTCTCCTTTTGTTATTGACTTCAAAATAGCCTCCAAAGAAAACGTGTTCAGCGATACAAGAATATTGTTTTTGAAGTTCCACATATTTCTGTGAGTAATCTTTAATATGGACTACTCCTGAGAATTCTTCTAGTTTACTATATAAAGATGGTAGATTGAGTGCATCTGCTATCTTTTCCCATCTGTCTTCCGCCTTTTCTGTCAATGGATTAACGAATTCGTAGTGTCTGTCATTGTCTTCTTCTCCTTCACCATTAATCCATCTGACATAAAGTCCACAGGCATTTGATAGCTTTACAGGAGTTTTTCTATATGAAGGTTTCCATTTGTTTACATACCAGTCATTACTTTCGTGAGCCAGAGAAATCATTTCTTCTCTTGTAAGGATATAGCAATGTATGTGTCCGTTTTTGTCAATATGGACAAATACCCATGGACCAAGGATTTTCTTCTCAAGCTTTTCTCTGACACAATTTTCCAGATTCATGCCTATTGGAATATTGGTGTCAAAACTGGTTTTCACCTGAATACCAATAGTCTGGTGATTCTTTGGATTTGTGCAAAAGAGATCAATAGACTCATAGTTGCTTTGAATTGTGTTTGCATTAACTATGTCAAAGCCCATTTCCTTTAGTTTCTCCAACACTAAAGTTTCACCAAATGTACCTAGATCTGATTTGCTCAGTCCACGTAAATATGTATATAAATATTTTTCCATGATTATCTTCTCCAATTATCTTCTTCAATACCAAGTATTCCTAATGCTGAATATCTCCACATTTCCTGTTGAAATGATGGTGTATATTTGGCACACAGAAGAAAGTCATCATCAAATCTACTGTGTTGTACGTGCCCACTAAGAAAGCTTTCAAGGTCGATTTCTGTGGTTGACTCTCTGTCCAATCCAAAATAGATAGTTCCTAATCGTTCGATAGTTTTGCAGTCACGAAGTGGGAACATACAGTTATCGAGCATGAGACCATAGTTATCAGGCATGATGATTTCATCTTCATCATTGTATGGAGGAAAAGCACTTACTCCACTGATAATATCGTCATTAGCATTGACCATATCGCCTGTGTAAACCCAGTCATCCAGATTGTCCTTATACGGTGTCCTGACACCTGCAAAGATGACACGGGAAAGATATTTCTCACTACGGGTATATGGTACTTCAAATAAATCTGAGGCAAGTTCCTTGATGTCTTCATTATGACTGTCTTTATATAGGTCATCATCAGAAATGACGTACATGCAATCATCGATGAAGAAGAAATCACCCATTCTGACATATCCGAACTTCTTTTCATCAACAACAACTCTGACGGTCAGTTTCATAAAGTCCTCATCTTCATGAAATGTTGAGAAAGTGCTGTAGTCACCAAGAATATCTTTAACAAGTGCATTACATACAGACTTGATGTTTTCGAGTCTCCATGCGAAACCTTTATAGTTTTTTCTCATAGCTCAGTCCTCCTTATATCTGTTCCACATTCCTTTTACCTTTCCAGCAATCTCTTTGCGAAGCCATTCTGGTTTCAAAACTTCCATATCCTCACCATTCCATAGAATTTCCTGCTGAAAATCAAACGTTGGACGTATGTCCAATTCAAAGATGCTGTAATCCTCATGTTGCTCCTTCTCATTTTGAGTTATATGTAGTGGGAGATCACGAAGGTAGTTGGACTGCCCCGCAGAAACTTTCAGTACAACATGTTCCACCTTTGTATCTATTCCGGCAATAACTCCGAAACAATCCTGGAAATATACTTGGGGATCGAAATCGTCAGGATATTCGAAGGTGTGAGATGATAATCGGAAATCTTTGATGCGGTCAAGGCAGAAAATAGTTACAAAACCAGTTGACCATGTCTTACCTACCATGTACCAACACTGGCGGAATAGTTTAACACAGAGAGGCATAATATAGTGCTGACGAGTATCTCCTCGCCAATAGTTATAATAGGTAATATGAATGAGTCTATCTTTCTTCATGGCATCTATGACAGAGTCCAGATAGTTCATGCCTGAAGGAATATCTTCGAGGATTATTCTGTCTTTGATAGATTTACTACCAATAAGAGAGTTGCTGACAGAGTAGGTACTAAGAAGCCAACTCTCAATACTACCATTGTGCAGAACACTAGTATTGCTTATATAGTATCGATACTGACCACCTTTCTCGCAATCAATCATTAAACCAAATGTGTTGTATATGTTGTCGCGCCATTTATGAAATGTGTGTTTTAGCATTTCTTCACCTCCACTTAGATCTACGTTTTCCATCCATTTGCGGTTAAGATCCTCGAAAGTAATCTTACCCGCTCTGTTGATGCTCTCAACAATCCATACAAGTTTATTTGTCTGATTCAATGCCATATTCGTGAGCTTTAAACTTTATTTGTTGCAAAGTTATATAAAAGGTATGTCATTTACGGGCATAGGCTTTAAGATTTTTCGATTTTCTGTGTTTTTTACCTTATTATTTTGATAAAAGGCATGATTTTAAAGGAAAATGGTGTGCAATTAGACTTCATAAAACCTTTTCTTCGTTTTACTCAAAGGAAAAGGGTAATTTTGCAGTCAGAAAGAAAAATCATATGCAAGGAAGATATAAAGTCATTACCCTTTGTGGTAGTACAAAGTTCAAGGATGAGTTCTTGGAAACTCAGAAACGACTGACACTGGAAGGCAATATTGTCATCAGTGTCGGACTATTCGATCATTCCGGTGATGAAGAAGTTTGGAATCCAGGTATCAAGGATATGCTCGATGACATGCACCTCCGTAAGATTGACATGGCGGATGAGATCTATGTCATCAATGTCGGTGGCTATGTCGGTGAGAGCACCAGACGCGAGATTGCGTATGCCATAGGGCAAGGAAAAGTAATCACATATCTGGAGGGACGTGTCAATGAGTAATTTTAAGAAGGAAATGCAGGAATATCTGCAGCATGGAACCATGGCATTCTCGTTGGGAGATCTGGTCCTTCCTGTCGTTTATCGTGAAGGGTTGAATGTTCTGACAGTGCAAATGGATTCAAAACAGGTGATGGTTCCTGTCAGTAGCAGTCTGGATTTTTATGAGAATCTTGATGCGTTGATGTCAAAGCTTCTAGATTAATTTCCTGAATTGACGGAATAGTTTTTTAAATGAGATAATAAACTGCACTATGGCTAATTTTAATAAGCAGCTGGATGAAAAGCTTTTCAATCCATGGATGTCCAATGCAAAACAGGAAGAAAAAGACGATTTTTGCCGTGATGGATTACTGATTATGCCTGATCACGCAGAGGACTTCGTGGATGAGTTATGGGAAAAATCATCTCGCAGGGTTATGTTTTTGCTGAAAGACAAGAATACACCTTACGGAGACGATATTCGTCGTTGGTTTGTGGATCAAAAGAATGGCAAGGGCAATTGGACATTGACTGGCGAGACAATGAAAAGAGGTTTTATCCCGAATATTGCTAATATTTTCTATGGACTTCAGATGGATCAGCCAGGAGACGAAGGACGAATCAATAACGAATATGTGGTGAAACATAAGGAGGAAGTGTTGAGAGTGTGGAATAGTTGTCCGATTGCATTGGTTGAAGCCAAGAAGCAAGCCGGCGTTTCGCATGTAGCAAGTAGTGCGGTAACCGCTGCAATGGAAAAGGATAAAGATCTGCTGCGTAAAGAGTTAGAAATATTGCATCCTAATATCATAGTATGCTGTGATGCCAATGACAGTCAGTTCAACTTCCTAACCCAGCAGCTATTTGCTGACAAGAAGGTGGAGAGGAAATATGATACCCCCTATCTCTATAATGGGAAAAAAGCGATGAAGTGCCCCGAACTGTGGTACTATTCAGAGGAAAAATTAGTTATAATCAAATCGTATCATCCCACCAACGGTGGAAAACAACAATGGTGGATTTCTGAACGTGTCTTCAGCCCATTCCATAAGTTCCTGACTGATTACCCAGAAGCGCTGAGTGCACTTCAGGATAAAGAATAGAATAATAACATCCCAACTATCTGCCACTGATAGCTGGGATGTTTGTTTTCTCATTTAGCTGAGATCATAAACGGATCTTCTTCTAAAGAATCTAGGTGCAATTAAAGATAATAATAAGTAGGCTTGTCACGCTCAGCGTGAATCAAGTTATCAGTTTCGATTCTAGGATTTCCAGTCAGCTATAATCTGATCTCCTGCTGCCTGTTCTTGATCTTGAGTATAAAGCTCTGCTCTGTAGTTTATCCTTCAGATTGTTTCTTTTCCAGATATTCTGCAAATATTCTTGCAGCACTCTCAACCTTAGCAACACAAGGACGACTTTTATAGTATTCTGCGGTACGCTCAGAGGCAACATAACTATTGACTGCCTTTTCATGACCGTTTAGTCCGAGAATCTCTGCACAGATGATAGAACCATTCTGCTGCTTTGATTCTTCAAGCAACTGCTGCACAATCTTATAGCAATGGGACTTGCCTTCACGATCAGCACCTTCTGTCTGAGCCAAAAGAACTCTCTGATAATTCAATCTATGATGTGATGGTTGTTCCGAAAGTAAACCTTTTACCTTTCGTTTTCTATATACATAGATGCATAGTCCTGTTAAGATTGATAGTTGCAGATAGAGTAATTCAATCTTATATGTTATCAACACTGAAGACACCTTCTCAAAATACCAATTTGAAATATGGCTATCTCCAAATACGAGTGGTAACAAGAAAATCACTAACATAGTGGCAATGCTTGTTAGGATAGAAAAAAAGAATTTCTCTCTGAACTTATTTGTCATAAATACCTTTAATTATTAATTTATGGCGACAAAGTTAGAGAGAAAATTTCAAATTAGTGAGAGTTACACATGCTGACACACAATGTCTTAACTATCTTTACGGAACTGGTTTTTACTGTTTTTTGCTCAATTTTTCTTTCACTTTTTTCTTCGTGCTTTCACTTGTTTGACACTTGTTTTCTCAAGATTACGCATCCTATAGTTATTTCACAATGTGTTGCTAAACATATTTTAACGTAGTTGCTAGAAGATAAGTAAGTGCTTTATCTAATAGATGTCTTTTTACCGGCACGTTTACTTAATGTCGCATTTATTTCATCTGGTGTCAATATGACTTTATTGGTACGTCCTGATTCTGCCCATTTTATCAGTTCATCTTTGAATAGAATGTAGCTTTTGCCTTTTCGAGTAGCAGGAATGGAACGATGCTGGAGATGATAGTACATGGTGGTTTTCTTCATTTTCATGAATTCACAAGCTTCATCAATATTCATTGGAGTATGATCTGAAGAACTGGAATTTCCTTTCTTGATTTCATCATGTAATCCACTTACACTAAGTTGCAAGTCTGAAATCATATCCATTACTTGTTTTACTGCCTTTGGAAGGTCATTGAATGATATTTGTTCTGTTGTCATTTATATAATTATTATGAATTACTGATGCAAAGGTCTACAATGATTTAATGCTGATTTAGCTGATACATGATTAACTTATATGTAAGTATCAGTAAGGATGATAATTACTCTTTTTCATTATCTTCGTCTGAACTCAAACGTATTTTATTGGCTGCCTCTCTTGTTTTTGGAGATACATGGGCTACATATATCTGGGTGGTTGAAACATTCTTATGTGCCAGCAAGTGTTGCACAGTATAAATATCTGTACCTAACTCCATCTGTAATGAAGCATAGGTATGGCGGAAAAAATGAAAAGTAATGTGCTTAGTAATACCAGATTCCTTTAACCATATTCGTGTTTTGAACAAATGATACTGTACATCGGCAATGGAATGAATGTCAACTGTTCAGATTACTACCATTCAATCTACTTTTCAACAAGGGAAAAAAGTTGGTTAAATTTTCTTTTCGAAGCCAATGTGGGTAAATTTGTAGGTTAAGAATGGTATTTGTGTCCAATTTTGTAGGATAAGGAAAGCGGAACCAAGAATTTCCTGGTTCCGCTTCATATTAGCTGGTTGAATTAAAATCTTAAAATGTAGCCATCGCCATCCTTAAATGCATTGCAGCTCTCAAGATATTTACGAGAAATCTCAAAATCATCGCCGGTAATATTTGCGCTGAATTGTCTCACTCTTGATAATGCTCTAATTACAACGGACGGATCTCCTTTTCGTGTTAGTCTACGTAATGCATTGAGATAGTCTTCTCGAAAAACAGTCGGTATGATAATCTTCGATTGGTCAGCTGCTACAAGTTCTGAATTCATCATGATTCTTGAAATACGACCATTTCCATCATTAAATGGATGTACTTCACTTATCATAAACATCATAAAAAGTGCTTTTGCGAATGGATGTTCAATAGCCTGATAAAACTCATAACCCTTTCGAAGCGTTCCCCTTACCAAAGTACAATCCACGAAATGCGTGTCACCGGCATGATTATTTTGCATCTTGAACATACCGGGATTCCTATCTGGACGAGCAGCCATTAATATTCGATGTCGGTCTTGTAACAACTCTATCAATTCTTCACTCGAAGAAGGAGTCCGTCTCATTTCACGACGACTCGATACTAATTGAAAAGTACCTAAAACATCATGAGAGTCGGCATTACGAGCGGGCAAAGCTTGTCCGGTCTCAATAATTGTGCGAGCTTCTTCTATTTCAAATTCCGTTCCTTCTATATAATTGGAAAAGTAACTCTCAAAGAAAGCAAAATTTCTGAAAGCTGCATTTTCAACATTCGGTTCATCAATTAATGGCAGAGGGGTATTGTGTAAGGCTTCGAATAGAACTCCAAACAATCTAACACGTTCACTGTCGTAAGGTTCTCCCTGTGCTCTAGCTTGAGCACTTGCAGATGTGAGTATTTTAGAAGGTTTTGTTGAAAGTATTGCACCAATAATTTGATTCAGTATTTCAAACTCTTCCTCCATATTTAGCTCCTTAGATACAACTCTAGCTTTATCTCGAAAAGCGTTTAGACCGCTTTCGCCATTAACTTGAAGCATACGTTCAAGAAACTCTTCAATGCTTGTTCGAGGTAGACATTTTGATGAGTTTCCTCTCGCACGACCATTTTGAAGATTTTCCAATGTACGTCTTTCTGAACTTGATATGTACAGATTCTCGATGAATGGCATATCATGTTCTGTCCCTTTAGGACCTTCCATCAAGTGAACTTTCAATCCCGGCAAAGAGATATTTTTTGAATATGTATAGGTCAGATAAATATCACCATCAGCGGTTGGTTTGAGTTCATACGCAGACCGATGACTAATTACAGCTTGAGGATAGAGTTGCCCAAGTATATAAAAGATATTTCTACGAATGATTACATCAGGCTCATCTTCAAGGTTTGTTGTGTAAATCTTTGGAGCTATCTTTCGAAGAAGACCTTCTTTTATCATCGATGTTCTTTTTGTTGACAAGGACTTATCAGATGTAGCCATTACAATCTCCATCACATTAGCCAAACTTTTATTTTTTGCCATAATTTTCTTTTATCTGTCAATTTATAATGCAAAGGTAGGTATTTTTGTCGGATAAGAGTTCTATATTGGGGTAATTTTGTCGGATAAGAGCAGAAATAAGGGCATTTTTGTAGTTTTGAGTGAAAACATTCCATGGCTTCACGGCAAAAAGTCTGTAACTTCGTCGACTTTTTGTAATAAGTGCAATAAAATGGATTTTGAATAATGCATAAATAGGAATGATGAGAGTCTCTTTCGTTACATCACATTGTTTTAATCTCTAAGCATTAAGAGCTGTAAGTACTAATTGAAAATTTTATTTAGTACTTACAGTATACAATGATTTAATGCTGATTTAGGTGATACAGGATTAACTTAAATGCAAGTATCAGTAAGGGTGGTAATTACTCTTTTTCATTATCTTCATCTGAATTCAAACGTATTTTATTGGCTGCCTCTCTTGTTTTTGGAGATGCATGGGCTACATATATCTGGGTGGTTGAAACATTCTTATGTGCCAGCAAATGTTGCACAGTATAAATATCTGTACCTAACTCCATCTGTAATGAAGCATAGGTATGGCGGAAACAGTGAAAAGTAATGTGCTTAGTAATCCCTGATTCCTTTAACCATACTCGCATATCTTTGTTACTCATTTCTTTAGTGAAACCCTCAAATACTCTATAATTTGTTTCAGGTAGAATTAACTGATAAGCTTCATCACTTATAGGTACCGTGGTTTGTAAATTCGTTTTCTGACAGATGAATTGTATGTATCTGCCACCATCAGCGTATTTTCTAACATTCTCCCATCTTAGATTGATGATATCGCTTCGCCTTAATCCTGTAAGACAAGAGAAAATAACGGCTTTCTTCATTATGGGGATTGGGCATGGTGTGTGATAAAGACTTCGCACTTCTTCAATTGTCAAACTTTCCTTTACTGTTGGAACCCACTTTATATAATCCAAGAAATCGACAATCTTTTCATTGATGCGTCTATCTCTATAAGCAAGATTGAGTGCGTTCCTGAAGATTATCCAGTAATCGGCAGCAGAATTGCGATTAAGTGGTTTGCCTGTAGATAAGCTTTTCGCATCCATGAGGTATTCCATGAATTTTCGGCAGAATTCAACACTTAATTCATCAAAACTACATTTGCCATGAGAAAACTTCTCGAAGTGCTTATATGACGAAAGCCATTTAGCGTGCTTTGTCTTTGATAAATCATCAAAGTAATCTAAGAAGCTTTCTTTAGTACGACCTTTACTAAAGAAATTATATTTTTCATTTATAATTTCAGTAAAGATATTGCATCTGATAGCTTCGGCCTTTTCCAACATAGTGGCATTGTAGTCTTTTTGGAGCTGGTCTTTAGGTTCGGCATAAATATAAATGCCTAACGAACGACGACGAATCAATTCCATCGTCTTTGGGTCTCTGTATCCCGGATAAAACTCAAGGAACAGAGATAGCGTGCCGTTGCGCCTCGGTCGTTGTCTTAGTGTTACTGTCTTACAATACTGCATAATATTTTGTTTATGAATTATTAATTTAGGGTGCAAAAGTCCGAAATGATACTATACTGACTATCACGCAAGGAAATCATTTTACGATTAAGTCTCATTAAGTGGTGGCATTTCGTCTTTAGTGGCTCTTTCAACCATAAATTGGTCTATTTCTGATTTTAGCAGATATACTTGCTGACCACATCTTGCTTTTGTAACTTTCTTCTTGTTAGAGTAGTAGAATACCATATCTTTGCTCAAACCGTATTTATCCATTACTTCTTGAACTGAATAGTAGTTCTCCTTACCTTTGAAGTCCAAATGCTTCACCTTGTCTATGTGCGTCTTTGAATAGAATATCTTACCGAACTCTACTTTTGAAGGTATGTTATGTCGATGGGTGAATGAACGCCGGGCTACTGGGGTCATGTCATATTGTTTTTCCAATTCCTCTGGAGTAATCCATTCTTTTACTCCATCTTGAAGCTGTGTAGCCCCAAAAAGAGCAAGGGCACTTGGTATCTCAAAGAAGTTGAATCCTCCCAATGATATTTTGGGGATTCTTGCTTCTCTGGTTATTTTCTGCACATGTCTGACGTTTATGGAGTATTTCTTACTTATGTCTTCTGTTGAGAAATACCCATCAGGTGTATCTGGAACTTTGGCTTTATCAGTTTTGGTTCGGGGGATAAGTTTTGGCTTGTTCTCAAAATTGAACCTTCCTGTCTCAGGGTCTCGTTCTACGTTTGCGAACTTTCCTTTGATTACAATCTCATCAAACTCAGATCTGAATATCATGGTGAACTTTCCACGCTTCTCCGTCTTTATATTCTCATGACGTATATGATAACTAATTTGGTCCATGCTGAGACCGTACTTTTCTTTTATTTCATCGTAACTGTACCAGTTAGCATCTACATCTTCACCTTTTCGCTTATAATTGTCGATATGGACTTTAGAGTAATAAACCAATTTCCCACGATTAATGCGAGGGATGTTATTCCTATAGACGAAGGTAAGGACATTGGACTTCGACATATTGAATTTCTCCATGATCTGCTGGGTGGTGTAATAGTTGGCCAAGTCGATTTCTTCAATCAACTCAGCAAAATGAGCATCAACGTAAGCTTTCTTAAAGAAGGTATTACGTCCTTCATAGACCTTAGGAATGTTGAAACGTTCACAACGAGCTAAAATAGCCTTGCGCCTAATATGATATTTCTCTGAGATTTCACTGGTAGTGTAGTATTCTGAATCTTCTTTCTTCTTGCTAAACGATGGACGTTTCTTATAATCAGGAGCATTGTCAAAAGCCTTCTCGATATCAGACTTTCTAATAATAGTCAAACCTCTAAATTGAACAGCTTTGATAGTCCCGGCAAGTGCATACCTATATATGGTAGCACGACTAACCCCAAGCAGTATTGCTGCTTGAACAGGGCTTAGAAATTCGGCAGGAGCAGCAGTTGTCTCCTGTGACAGTTCTATGTCATCTTGGAACTCCTGATACTCTTTCTCAAGGTTCTTTTTTTTACGAACTCTTGTTGCCTTTGCGTTGCATGCTTTGGAACAGTACAGCGTTGCCATTCTGTGCGCAACGAACTGAACTCCACAACACTTACAATGCTTGATGATGTTCATATGAGGTATCTATTTAAGTCTACACTTTTGTCTCATAGCGTCTCATAGCGTCTCACAGCGTCTCACGATTGTACCCATAATAGACGAGTGGCGTAGAGTTGTGATTCTCACAGCATCTCACGTTGTATCATCTCTTACAAATTTGTATCAACTGTTGCTCGTTTTTGAGGGGCAGGAATGAAATTTGAGCCAAAAGTATATGGAATAATTGATACCAACAAATATCAACTGGTAAGTGTTAAAAAGATAACCCCCTCAAAATGAGGAGGTTATTAATAGTTACAACAAAATAGTATAAGTTACTTATAATCAATTACTTACCGATGCAGAATGTTTATTTGCCCACGCAAACGATATTTGTATTGTGTAAATCGCTGTGTATCAATGGGGAAATTTTTGAATGATATTTTCGGGGGACAAACGGGGGACAAAATTTCGCATACCAAAAGAAAGAAAAACAATAAAACCCTTTCAGAAAATGACACTGAAATGTGGGGGACACAATTTGTCCCTCGCCATCTTTCGTTTTGTCCCTTGCTGTCCCTCGTTTTCATGACTGAGTCCTGTATTATTTCTGAAAAGCCTTCATAAATAAGTTTAGTTTGGTTTTTGTATATCTAATCAAGTTCTAAACTAAACCACTTTTTCGGCATACCAAAATAAAATGGATTTTTTCTTTTCGCCAGCAATAAACTTTTTCTTAGAAGTGTACTTTACAGAACATTTTTGCGTATTTCCACAGATTTATGCCACAACGACAATGTATTGTCGCCGGACTATGTCTGATTTTCCTGTGCAAAGTTACTGCCTTCGCAAATGGCAAGAATCGTATCCTAAACAGACTGTAAATCAATAACAGCTTTCCACAAATCATAGATTTTGGTATTTCATTGATTTACAGTCTGTTTTTCTTGCATTATTGCTGCTATTTGCAGTGATGGATTGCACATAAAATCAATGAATAGTCCGGCGAAGCTAAATACTTCAAACGGAGGGAATAAAAAAACATTCAAAAACAGCAGAGTTATGGAATATACATCAGTTTCAGACATTTTAGTTAATAGAGAGGGTAACAATAGGAGTGAGGGTGTAACATTGGCAAATGATATACAAAATATCCTTTCTCATTTTTGGAACAGCATATCGTGTAATTTTGTTTTGAAGTCAGATGTTGAAGCACTTGTTCAAGATGCGGTCAATGTAATTAAGAACAAAATAGAGGATGAAAAAGAAATGCTGACTATTAGCGAAGCGGCAGAGTATCTGCAAATAAGTAAGGGCAGTGTGTATAAGATGACCTCCTCTCGTCAGATACCATTTTACAAGCCAGCCGGCAAGATGATATACATTCACCGCCAAGATTTAGTGGATTGGATAAAGAAATATCCATATAAATCCAAACAACAGATTGAAGCAGAGGCAACAGCTTTTTGCATGAGGCGTAAGCAACAATCAAATGTCGGAGATACACGTATAAGAACCACAGTTGTGGATTCAGATGTTAAAAGCCGAAACAAACAACTTGCAATGGAGATACGACAGAAGTATCAGTTAAGATGATTTTTGAATGGTTTTTACACAGTGTGTTCTCGCAATATGCTGTGTAAAGCTGTTTTGAGTGACAGCTTCCTCTTATATTTTTTAGGTTGCACGCTGCACTTCCTTTTATAATTTCCCCTTTTGTAAGAATGTATTTATGGGACTGTTATATCGTTCCAATTGAACTGTTGTAAAGAAAGTAAATTCTCTTTTCCACATCACTTTCGGGCTGGTTGAATAAGAATTGTGTCGCGAAGGTATATGTCCTGTCTTTCTTCTTCGCAAGGTCAAGCCTGTCGGTTCTTGCCAAAATCTCCACACTCGGTTTTTAACTGAGGTAGTATTTTGCCAATGAAGCCTTGCTGGAAGAGCCGGGACACCTTGCAAAGCGACATAATTTTAATCAAACCCGAAAGTAGCTGATGCTAACAGAGGGAAAAGTAATAAATCAAATCAAAAGCGATTATGGCAAATTATGCGACTAACATCTTCTACGCAAGTACGGAGAATGAGAAAGACCTTGATAAGGTGGAGAATTTTTTGGAAGACACATTTTGTGACTGTTACCTCGACAGGTCGGAAGACAGTATCGAGGGCGAGTTTTCGTCAAAATGGGACTATCCCGAAAAAGAGATAAACAAGATGATTTCTCTTTTGGAGGACAAAGACAAAATCTACATTCGAGTGCTGACACACGAACTATGTAACGAGTATGTGAACTTCCAAGTGTTCTCTAATGGAGAATGGTCATACCGATAACCCTTAAAAACTCACTGATTATGTATTACGAGGACGAACAAGATACGGACATTATCGGGTGCTTATGCACGTTACTGACTCCTTACAAGGGGCATACAGAGGGTGAAGTCATGGGAGACTACGGCAACGAGATAGTGGTAAGGCTCACCAACGGCAAGGAGGTGGTGGAATACCGGGATGAAGTGTTAATCTATGACTAATGGAGGATTGCTTTATGATGACACCGATAGCGACAAGGTTTGTGGATTGGAATATTCCCGAACTTTCAACCCTGCAAGACAGCAAGGTCTATCAGTTGAGACAACAACTAAATGATGGTGTTCCTATGTGCCGACAGCAGAAGAATTGGCTGACAAACAGCGTGAACAGCAATACCTATTTCAAAAGGTCAGTTCCACTTATGGGCTACCGCTTTGACTTTTCGGATGTGCTGAAACGTTTCTTTGTCAAGCAATATGGGCATATTGCAGAATACTATGCCGTTGATAAAACCTCATTGAGGGCATTCCTTTGTGGCAGGATTGATGAAATCATTGAAATAACCGATTAAAATAAAAATATTATGCTGTACGATTATAGACAAGAAAGTAAAACACCAATGCTTCTGACTTTGGCTAATGGCAAGACCATTGAGGGCGAATTTATAGACCTACGGATAGATACCAACACATTGCCCAAAGGTAAACTATGGTATCACATTCGGCATACGGACGATGATTGGACGGAACCTGCCTCATTGAAGAACGGTTGCGTGGTGGTCAATTTCTGCGGTACGTTCATTTGCGACCCCATCGACAATTTTCCTTGTGGACAGGAACTGGAGATAGCCGACTGGTCATATCTGGAATGATGACAGGCTTCAGGCGAATGGCAGCACGGAGAATGTTTCTCTATGTTGCCATTTCTGTTATTGACCAATATGCCATAAATGGCTATCGACTTTTATAATCCGGGCTTGTAGAAACAAGCCTGACTACCTTTTGTAAATTAGCATTATTCCGATGAAGCCGGCAATACACCTTTTATAGATACGACAGTTCATACTTCGCCAATGGCGACCAAGGCAGCTTTGTCCGGCGATAGCGGGACTTCTGCTTTTCTTTCCCTTTTGGGCATCCTTGTCTTGTCGGTCGTTGAAGTAGAAGGCGACTATTCTGATGCGGTTTTCGACTGTTCGTCAAGTCGGTCTGTTCTTCGGGGCGGCACACTCCACGGCAGAATGCTCTTGGTTGGCTTACGACATAAATGCAGGCATTGTCCAGCATCCACTTTTGGTGGCAATACTCGTTCCTCTCCGATCATACTTCTTCTTTTTCTTTTGGACTTACAGCCGGAGCGTTTATTCAAACTTGCATTTACGGACGGATGCTGTCCACTCACGAAGCCTTGCCCATTTGTTTTCATCAACCCGTTTCACAACCGCTTTTGGTCGTGTTATCATACATTTTTCCGTTGCAAAGTTAGTATGTAGCCGGGCACGGCTAAAGAGCCTTGGTCAATGGCGTAGCTTCACAAATCTTCCTTTATCGAGCCTGTGGTTTTGGCGGCTTGCGCTGACAAAAATAAAGCGTATTTGATTGCTATCCTTGTCGCAACCCTATACTGCACTCACTTATGTTGGCAGCGTAAAAATAATTTTAATAACAACTTAAAGCATTGTAATATGAAACAGATTGAGAACAATTTCGCAGTATCAGGATTCGTAGGTAAGGACGCAGAAATCCGTCAGTTTGCAAATGCAAGCGTGGCACGCTTCTCATTGGCAGTAAGTCGTCAGGAGAAGAATGGAGAGGAAACAAAGCGTGTTTCCGCTTTCATCAACGTGGAAGCCTGGCGTAACAACACCAGCACCGATTCGCTCACCCAGATAATCAAGGGCGTTCTGCTGACCGTGGAGGGCTATTTCAAACCCGAAGAGTGGACCGACAAAGACGGCGTAAAACATAATCGCATCGTCATGGTCGCCAACAAGTTCTATCCAACGCCTGACAAGGAGGAAGCTCCGGCAGAGCCTGAGAAGAAAACTAAAAAAGGCAAGAAGTAATTCCTGCCTCGCCTTAAAGAACAAAGCGGCTTCGGTCGCTTTTGTTTTTGCTTCGTAGATTTGCCTGTTATATTCTAATGGTTGCGCCCTTATACTTTTTCACCCTTCCCGTAAGCGGCTTCTTCTATTCTTTCTGAAGAGACTTGTTCGGTTGTGCAATGTTACACGTTGCTCCACTCTCGCAAGACTCTCCGACGGAAACGATCGATACAAAAAGATTTGCCAACCGCTCCAAGACTTCGTTTTATCCCGGTAGTCAAAACATTTTGTTGATTATCGGGCTTACAGAAGAAACTCGCTTACTGCCCACCCGAATATGCTTGGAAGATTTATGACAAGAGGGAAAATGTAATTGCTTATCAGTCCCCCTCTCGCTACCGACACTGTTGGACTGGCATCGGTTGAAAGCTATCCCAAAACTTACTATCTGTCTCTTCGGTAGTCGCTTTTACCCCATCCAACGAGAAGAGCCTTTACTATTTTAATGAATACCCAGAAAGCCAATAATACAATAATTGTTTCTCCCATACTGCTGTTATATTTTTGTTCTTGCTACTTGTAAAAGTACGAAAAAATCATAAGAAAAACAAATGTATTTAACTAAATATCAATGTGATAGGCTGAGTTGTTCGATCTCTTAATGCTACTATGCAATACCAAACAATTCAATCTCGAATATCAAGGTTGAACCACCCGGGATGCCTGGTTGCGAGAACTTGCCATATCCCATTTCTGCAGGAATGTATATCTCCCATTTATCTCCTATGTACATCTGTTGCATGGCCACAATCCAACCCTCAATCAGTTCGTTCAGACGGAAGGCAATCGGAGTGCCGCCCCGACTGCTGTCAAATTTCTTTCCGTTTATAGTCCACCCGATATAGTGGGCGGTGACGATACTGCGTGGTGTAGGATGCTTGTCATCGTTCTTCCCCTCACTGATGACTTTGTAATAGATACCTTTCGGGAGTGGCTTTACTCCCTCTTATTTGGCTTTCGCTTCCAGCCAATCCTTATTGGCTTGTATGTATTCTTTTTTGCTCATTTCTTTGCCAAACTCAATTGATAAATCTATAAAATTCGACTAAAGTTAATTATACATGAATTTACAAGGCATTAAAAGGTTCGTTTGATGACAGAGCTTTACTAATCAACTCTTTTATGTCTTGTTCTTCTTGTACTATTTTCGTTTCGTCCCACCGTTCTCCTTTCTTAATAGTATTCATCATAGATTTTAATTTGAGACTATAGGTCTTCATAGCTTTGGCATCACCAAAGTTTTCATATTTTGCTCCTGGAAGATTATTGGTGAATTTTGAATTCATACCCCTGCTGACAAGACACAAATTTCCAAAACTATGTAGATGGTTAAAATCCATTGGTTCTTTATCCGTTGGATGTTGTGGGTAGAAATGTTCAACAGAAGTTCTGTATGAAAACTCAAAGTCTGCATCATTAGTCTCTCTCAACAATAGGTAGTCGTAAAAGTTAAATACGAAATTCTCTACATGTTCTCCTTTTTGTGGATACTCGTCTATATTGATATTTGACCATAAAATGTCTTTGCTGTGGTTTACACTCTTTCCATTATTCTTGAATATAATAGTCTCAAATGGGACCTTTTTTTCAGGGACTGCTAAATATCTATCTAACATATATGCTTTTGACAAATTCCATAGATATTCAGCATATTCAGAAGCGTTTGTATTCCTATGATTATAGACATAGTATAAGCTGGCATTCATCCAGTGCTTATATACCTGAGTCGGTGCTGACACATGAAACATGGATAGGAGTGTAACTATATTACGGTTTTGTCCAGACCTATCATCTTCGGATTCAGTTTGTGAGAAGGTATCTTTGTAATAGTATTTATCTTTATCTGCTTTTTGTGGCGACAATTTCTTCAGACTCCATTTATCTTGTTTTCTTTTAATGATGTATCTGTCAAAGAGAAAACGTATATCAAGGAGTTTCATAATAAACTCTATGCTGAAACTAGCAGCGTCTCTTTCGCTTTTAACCACGCTTTTGAAAATCTTCGTCAATCTTTTGTCATCCAACACAACTTCTTTATTGTCTGGACGGATTATTTTTAGGGCATGGAGAAGAAAGTTGGAAAAAGTAATCAATGAATGGTAAGCTTCTGATTGGTCTTTGTCGGTGCCGTCTTCCCATGGCTTACTATAAGGTGTGTTGTTAGCAGCATCTACGAATAACCGCATTAAAGAATGATTCTTTTCATTACCAAGCACAGAATTTTTACTGTATAATGCAGCTAAATCTTTGAATGTGATTTTAATGCTTTCAGTGCCATTATTGTCAAATATTTGCTCTCTTGTGGTTTTGGAGAAATTCAGCTGAACATATCTATCCATATTTGAACAGGCTTCCCAAATCAGATTAAAAGCGGCCATAGCAGACTGATCTTCTTTAATTGGAGCCATAAGTTGTGCTTTCACAATTTCGTGTTGTTCAAGCTGCTCTCCCCTGGAGTTCATTATCTCGAAATAATGATTAAGGTTTGTGTCTTTTGGAACACTTATACGAAGAATGATTACCTTATTAAGTAGATAATCAATAAAACTTGAAACGGAAATTTCTTTGTCCTGACAAATTTTGTAAACAATGCTCCACGCTTTGTTATACACTGCCATAATATTTGCATTAACAACGCTATAATTGATAGCTTCGGGGTTACTGTGCAATGCAAATAACGTGAGGTTGGATTTTTCTCTATGGTCAAAAGAGAGATTTACCTTAGAATACCATGCTAAGTCATATTTTGAATAATTGTGTTTTAGTGCACATAAGAGTATTGTTATGGTTGTCGTTCTCTGTTGTCCATCAATTGTCTCGAAATACAAACTATTGTCCTTATGCCTTGGGAATACAATAAGGTTTCCTATGTAATAGTTATTAGCTGGTGAATCTTTCGCATAATCTGCTATATCCTGAATAAGTTGAGTTGTTTCGCCTACCCCCCAGGCATAGTTCCTTTGATAAATAGGTATGCGATATTCATTGCTGCTCAGCAATTCTTTTATGGTGAGTTCTTGTATATCGTTCATAATAATCAGAAATAGAGTTGTTTGATTTGAGAATCTGCATTTGAAGCTAATGATTCGATTTGCGGGGTCATGAGATTTATAATTTCATATGGGGATTGAGCATCACGAATAGTTTTGAACATAATGCCGTTAGTGGCACTATTGTCTATAGTTGGGAGCTGAACACTGTAGTGTATTAGGCGAATTTGATACACATATCTAAAGATTTTTCTCACTACCTTATTTATTTCAGCGAAACCAAATCTATCAACATAATAAATCAACAGGCAATTAAATAACTGCCGGACATAAATATCACCAGTACGATTCCTGTTAGAATAATTGTTTAACATTCGAACGATTTTATATGCTGATTTTTCATCTTCTGTTGAGTCATAATTTTTGTATTCATTTTCGTCTATGATTTTATTATACATGGCATCGTAGTAACGAATCATATCAAAAAACCGGCTCCCGTTAATACATATTTGATCTATCTGGAAAGGAAACTCCATTTTTGACTGGTCGATATTTCTAGATGGTTCATTGGCATAAAACGATGAGAAAAAATGACATATAATTTGCTGCATATAAAAAGGATATCGTTTATCTTGGAAAAAACGGCGGAAGCTGTTACAGCCAAAACGGCGATGCTGTTACAGTTTT
>ENA-UOWE01002514-UOWE01002514.1-activated-sludge-metagenome-genome-assembly--contig:-NODE-2514-length-20137-cov-104.787920_pt1 | contig 20137 bp, 14 predicted proteins | sample MGYA00249841_ERZ761562 | MGnify/ENA primary metagenome ERZ761562 (study PRJEB28883, sample SAMN05720200) | activated sludge metagenome | isolation source: Anaerobic digester | place: Japan... | reverse complement strand
ATTATACCCGTTTTGGCTAACCTGGTGAATTCCGTAGCCCAACCGCACAGGTGGCTATTTTTGGTATCCTGCCGCTATCGCGGATGATGATGGCCGGCATACTTTTCAGTCTGGGGTTGTTCCCGGTGCCTTCCGCACTCCGGGCTGCGCCATCCGTTTGGCCTGCACCGACGCTCCTCAACCCTCCGGACGGGCAGACAGCCACCGTGCAGAACTATCCGCCGGCGGCCATGCCGTATTTCGAATGGGGGGCCGTCCCCGATGCAACGCTGTACCGGATTCAGATTGATGATGAAATTGCCTTTGCCGCACCGATCCCCTACGATGTCACAACCTCAAATACTCGTTATATTCCTACAGACAATAGTAAATTAGTAGATGGCACTGTTTACTGGCGCGTGCGCGTCGAAAAGCCGACGCCGGTGGGTGATTGGAGTGAAATAAGAGTATTTACGAAAGCCTGGAGCGGAGCCGGCAATGCCCCAATCTTGCTTGAACCAGAAAATGGCGCAATCATAGAATTCTTCGAAGCGCCGGTCTTTTCCTGGTCTCCGGTTATGGGGGCTGCCGATTACGTCCTCAAGATTGATAACGACGCCGACTGCAACTCACCCAGCGCTACGTACACGACATTGACCACTTCCTACAACCTCAGCACGCGGCTGGCGAACGGCACCTATTACTGGTGTGTCACACCCCGCGATCCGGCAGGAAGGAATGGCTTGACGAGCGACGTCCGTCAGGTGACGGTGCAGTATGCACAGACACCGCAGTTGCTGGCGCCGGCGAACGGTTCGACGCCAACGTACACGCCCACATTTCGCTGGACGGCGGTCAAAGGGGCGAATGCTTATCGGTTACAATATAGCACGGACAGTAGTTTCGCAGCCAATCTTACCACCGTTACCACGAACCAGACCTCATACACACCACTCGACTCACTGCCGAATGATAAGACCTATTATTGGCGGGTCGCCGCTATCTATGGTACGAATTATGAAGGCCCTTACAGTGAAGTGTGGGAGTTTACCAAACACTGGTACCAGCAGCCGGTACTATTGACACCCCGCAATAACGAGCAGACCAATGTCCCCCTGTTCACCTGGACGCCGGTGCGCGAAGCACATCGCTACCGCTTCGAAGCCAGTTTTGATGCGGGTTTTCTGGCGACAATTTGGCCCCCGGTTGACACCGCCAACACCTTTCATTGGCAAGATCGTTGGGATGGTGATGAATGGGGGAAAACAATTTACTGGCGGGTCACCCCTTATGATAACTCCAACAATCGCGGCGTCTCTAGTGAGGTCAAGAGCTTCAGACCAGTTTTGAATACCGCCATGCCTGAAAATATCTGGCCACGCTATTTTTACACCCCTCCTTCTACGGCTTCCGGGCAATACGCGCCGCCTTATGATATCCCCATTGCCTATGATTACACAATGAATATGCCCACCTTTTACTGGTCGCGGACCTTCATTCCCGCAGTTACCCCATACCAGGAAGCTGCTTATTACCGCCTGGAAGTGGACGATGATCCTAATTTCGGCTCTCCGGAGTGGACGGTGTTGACAGAGAATCTTAGCGCCACGCCCTATGAGGGCAATCCTTTCACACCTACGGCATCCACAAACTATTACTGGCGTGTGACGCCATATGCCGCGAATGGCACTCCTTTACCCTCCAGCTCAAACAGTCAACCCTGGATGACCCAGATTGACCTGGCGCGTCGGCCATTGCCTCTGGCAACAAATGCGCCCATGTTGCGTTACCCAACACATGGTGAGAAAGTGTTTGCAACCATGCCGGCATTTGACTGGGCGGCGCAGCAAGGGGCGGTGCGGTATGAGCTGATGGTGAGTGCCGATCCAAATTTTGGCTCGACGGCTTACGTGACCCGCACAACCTACACCCGCCACACACCTATCGTGCGCTTACCCATCGGCACTTACTTCTGGCGGGTCCGTGGCCTGGATAGTAGCAACAACACTGTCGGCGAGTGGAGTGAGACACGCCGCCTTGTTGTGGGGATGCAAACTCGCTGGTTCGGCGTAGATGCTTACTCCCTCGGTACCTTGCCCATAGAGGCTGCTACCCTGATGGCGGCAGACGTTGAAGATGGCTTGGGAGCAGCAGAACTGCGAACCTTATATGCAGCCCAAGATAAGGATTATTGGTTTATTGGATTCCATATTACACCAACACTGGGCACGCCGGTATGGTATGGATTGTATCTGGATGCTAACCAGACGGATGGTCAGGGAGCGACAATGGCCCCGCCGGACCGTCCAACGTTGACAACTTCTTCTTACTACCAACCGGAGTATGCCCTCTACGTCACCTATAATGGCGCGACTCTCGTCACGGACAGGGTGGACTTATATACATGGTCTGCTGACGCGCTTGCCTGGGATTCTCAGGTCAAGAATCTTGTAGATGCCGGAGAAGTCGGTGGTGCCCTCTATTATAGTGCGACACTTGGGTACGTCGAACTTAAAATCCCCAGAACAGCCATTGGGGATCGAGGAGACAAACCCTTCTCTTTTTCGGCGGTTCTATTCAGCACCACTTCCAACACGGCATCCTCTGCTTCGGACACAGTCCCCGATAACGGTTCAAACCCTGCCGTTCTTAACGAATTTAAGACGATAGGTGACCGTGTGACATTAGCGGTTCCGGTTGGCGGTTTGCCGGAAGAAGATACCGCGTTACCCTATTCACCTTATCTCTACGCCGAAGCGCCGAATACGGATCATATCGGCGGTTATAGACTGGAAGTAGCCCGTGATCCTCTGTTTACAAGCATCCTACAATCCCTGGAGACCAGGGTGACAGGTGATGGGTATGTAGACATTTTTCAGTACATTTACTCCACAAAAAGCATCTACGAGGACAATACACTCTATTGGCGTTATGCGGTGCGCCACGTGTTTAATAATGTCTATTACAACTCGCCCCCCAGCGAACCCCATGTTTTCACGAAATCGGGTCTGATACCGGGGAATCTGCGCATCGAGGGGAGTTATTCGACCCCCCGGTTCATTTGGGATGCGGTTGAAGGTGCCGCAAACTATCGGTTTGAACTCTCCAGCAATCCGAATTTTTCACCCCTGCTTCTGCAAGCGTATACAAACCACGAAAATTATACTCCCCTGGATGCCTTTAAACCGGGGACTTACTATTGGCGAGTGCGTACCGGGAATTCATTCTCTGCAGCGTATAGCAGTCAGTGGTCGCTAATAAATACCTTTAACATTACCTTACCTGTAGTGTCTCTGGTATCGCCGTCGCCGGCCGGTGTGGTTCACACAACCCCAACATTTGAGTGGAATGCAGTCGTGATTTCCGGCGACACTGGAATGCAAGGTTGGAGCGCGCCAAAGTACAGGTTGCAGGTTGCCAACAACCCCAACTTTTCCTCACCGATCGAGGATTTGACGCTGGATACCATCACGTGGACGCCGACCAAGACTTACCCCGACGGTGATTATTACTGGCGCGTGGCCGTGGTGGATGCCAATAGCCAGGTGGGACCATTCTCGGGGGTATACACCTTCACCAAGCAGTATCCGGTGGTGACACTGGTGTCGCCGCTGCCCGGAACGGCGGTGGATGCCGACTTCCCCACGTTCATCTGGCAGCCGGTAGATGGCGCGGCGCGCTACGCCATTCAAGTTGCTGCCAACCCGCAGTTTTCACCGCTGCTCGATTCGGCTACGACGAACAACACCAGGTTCATACCGCTGAAAAAATACACGACGACGCAGTACTATTGGCGCGTGGCAATGATTGATAAGTCGGGCAGCTACGGCCCGTGGACCGACTCGGTGTTGATTGATCCTTACCCCTACGATGTTTTCTTGCCTTTGACAGTGAAGAAATATAGCAAGTAACTGAACGGCGTTGCCGAGATGCCTCAGGGATGGTACGAATGGCCGTTGTCCCTGAGGCATTTTTATTGTGCGAACTCTTACGCTTGACAACTGAAAACTAACTATTTCCCTTTTTTTTAATTCTGTGCTAAAGTTAGCAAAAGAAATGCTGGTGAGGAGGTTCGGTTATGGAACTATGGCTTCTACGACTCGGGCTGCTGGCGGTATACATAGGGGCTTATTTTGCCCTGCAACGTTATCTCCGTGATCACCCACCGCGTTTCAAAGGCGCGTTTGTCGAACCGTTGCTCCGTCTGGGCTGGGCATTGTTGCGAATGTGGGGACCGCTGCTGTGGTTCCTGCCGGTGTTGCTGTGGATCGGTATGGCAAAACCGCTCTCATTGGGAATCGTGCTCGGCTTCGGCATTTTCATCCCCTTGTTTATTTTCTTGACCCTTTTGTGGATTGCCGGTGCCTTCCCCCCTTTCTCTAAGGCAAAGTTCGACGCACTCATAGCGTGGGTGTTGTGGGGAGCGTGTCTCTTGATCGTGCTGGTGACTTTCGTGAAGCTATTGGCTTCGGGATTGTCTGTGCGCGAGCTACCGAAGATCATATTGTTCTTTGTCTTCGTGGCAGCCCCGCTGGTGCTGGCGATCGCATGGCTGCTGGTGGGCATTGCCGAGATCATCCCCGTTCCCGCCGACGAAAAGCATCCCTGGCGCGAGCGATTGCAATTGTTTACGGGATTCTTCAGCACCTTCCCCAAGCCCACCTGGGTGGTGGAAGACGGCGCGGTGAAAACCAATATCCAGGGGCATACGTTTTACGGCGTCGGCCCCGGCTGGATCATGACCGAGCCGGAAAATGTCGTCATCCTCAAAGGCAGCTCGAACCTCAGGCGTGTTGTTGGCCCGGGCGTCGCGCTCACGGCCTCAACCGAATCTCCGTACCAGGTTTTTGATCTGCGCAACCAGATCCGTGTTATGCGTACCACCGCCATGACGCGCGATGGCATTGAAATCAATCTGCCGATTTCTTCGCTGTTCCGCATCCACCCTGGACCCCGGAAGATTGATCTTGAAAGCCTCAAGCAACAAGAACCCTGGCCTTATCGCAACCAGCAGACCATCTTCAAACTTGCCTTTGCCCAGGAAGTGGACCCTACCGGCAAAACACCTTTGGAAATGCATCAGGCGCGCCCCTGGGATGATCTCCCTGTCAAGGTGGCGTTGAATCAGCTCAAACAAGTGGTCCCCGAATACAGCCTGGAGGACATCTACAGCATAGACCCGAAGACCAAGACCCTGACGCGCCTGGCAATCGCGACGCGGGTGCGTCAGGTGGTCAAAGAGACCGTCGAACCTCTGGGTTTTGAAATCCTCGGTGGCGGTGTGGGTAACAAGGTCTCACCGGTCAATGACGAGGCTGTCAAACAGCGGGTGGAGGCGTGGAAGGCACGCTGGATCAACAAAATGTTGGAGTGGCAGGCGTCCACGGAGGCCCGGCGTCTCGAAATTCTGACCAGGGTACGTAGCAAGGCGCGCGCTGATGTGCTGAGTGAGGTACTCGGAAAGATTCAAAATTTGAAGGACCCCGAAATGACCGGCGACTTTGTGGCTTACTATCTGCTCGAAAATCTCATCCACATGGCCCAGGATACCCGCGTTCAGAAGATGTTGCCGGAATCGGCCTTACCTACCTTGTTGCAGCTTTCCCAAATGAGCCAGGAGGATTAGGCAATGAACAACATCACCAAACGTCAACGCGCAGAATTGATTTTCCTGGGTGAAACCGTTCTTTGTCTGGCTTTTGTGGTGTTCCTGCTGATCACGTATTGGGTAGTAGGGGACAGTGAAGGTCAACCCCTTAAATGGAATGGATGGCTCAGTGTCCTCATTGTGGGGATGGCTTTCTTTGCCTGCGTGTACGTTGCAAAGTCTTCAATGTGGCAGTTGTTCACTCAATTTGCCCGGCATTTTCTCGACATATCGGAGGAGGATGCCCGGGAGTGGGTCGAGCGCTTGCTCTTAGGTTTGCCTATAGAACCACCGTTTAAGCCCTCTTTGCGGGTATTCGAAGGACAAGCAGACCCTGATGGGCCGTCGGTGATGTTCAAGGTCGGTGGACCGGGGTTCCTGAGCATTGCGCACGACAGCGCCGTCGTCACCTCCAGGCTCGGCCGGCTCTGCCGGGTGCTGGGGCCTGGATTCTATGAACTGGCATCATTCGAGCGCGTGTGGGATGTGATTGATCTGCGGCCTCAACGACGCACTCTGCGCGTTGAGTTTATGACCCTCGACGGCATCCCGGCATACTGTGACGCGGAGATTCGTTTCCGGGTCGCCGATCCACCGGAAGACACACGTTCTTTCTATGTCCAGGAAGAGGCAACAACGCCGCAAGCCTATCCCTTCAATGCAGAGGCCGTCCTCAAGTTGGCCACAAACAAGTATGTGCGCAGCCACGAGGGTAACAAACGGATTCAGGATTGGTGTGTCGGACTGGTGAATGGTGCTCTGGACGGCATCATACGCGACAAACTCGAACAGTATACCCTCGATGATTTCATCAACCCGCGCTATTGGGCGATGTATCAGGACAGTATGATCGAGCCGGCCGTGCCACCGCCGGCTAAACCTGAAGCGTTCCAGGAAGTGCAGAAATTCGTTGAAGAAAGGATCGCTGCTGTTGCTAAGGAACGCGGCATTTTTGTCGAATCGGTGCAGTTGATGCCGGTGCAGCCTGCTGAGGAAGCGATTTCGCGTCAGTGGCTGGAATTCTGGCAGGCCAAACTGCAACGCAGCATCAATACCTATGCTCTTGATGAAGAAGCTAAACGCGTCGAGCTGTTGGCCGCGGCCGGGGTTGAAGCGCAGGTTGAGTTGGTCAACACGATGCTTACCAAAATCGAGGGCCTGGCACAGAAAGGCGTCAAAGTTCCTCCCCAACTCATCGTCACGAGTTTCCTGGATGTGCTGCGGGCTATGGCCGACCGGGATCTGGAGGTGCAACAGTTGATGTTCCAACAGGCCGAGGGTCTGCTCCGTGTCGTCAACGCCATCCGGAAGGAAAAGACACCTTTCGGGTCAACCTCGTCGGTGTCCACGGCGCCCCCGACGGCGCCGCAGTTACCAGAGCCAAAGGCGTGAGCTGTTATGCGCCTGGTTTACGTTCCCGAAGAACTGACCCCTCTCTACTTACTGGAGCTTCGTGAGATCCCTGTGTTTTTCAGGGATAGACTGCAAGATGAAGTGCAGCATCGCTATGATGCTGGCCAATGGGAAGAGGCCCTCGCCTTCACCGAGCAGCTCTCTTCCGCGGCTATGGAGGGGCATGATGAATACACGGCGGCCCTGATAACCCTCTACAAGGCCGATATGCTGCGCCGCTTGCAACGCTGGGCGGAGGCGCTAGAACATACCTACCATGCGTTGACCCGGCTGCACTGGGAAGTGACCCAGGTTGCCGGTTACAATCGGGCCGTCGCTTTGTACTTTATAGGATTGTTATACTTCATCCTCCGCGCGGATGCCAAAACCCTGCGCGCCTTTACCGAAGCTCAAGAAATCTTGAACGAAAGCGAACGGTATTGGGGGTTTGAGAACAACGTGGCGCGCGTGGCTGCATGCCGGGATATGAGCCGCTGGATGTCCACTTTACTGGCCCTGCCATCGCGCATGCCGCCGGGCGAATGGGTGATGATTGTGCCGGTGTACGAACTGGAAAATCAAACCCTCCTGAGGACCGGCGTAACGACGGTGACGCCTTTTCAAATTATGCTGCCGGCCGAGCAGCTCGGCGACTATCTGCCGTCGAATTACATCCCTTTGGAGATCGAGCCGTTACCTTTCCTCCAACTCCGCCCCGACGCCCGCTATATGGCGTTGAAAATTTTGACCGATGGCGACTTTATCGAACAAAGTCGTGTCGGAGACATCATTCTGGTCGAGGTGGTCTCTCCTGCCCCCATCACACACGTCGCTGCGCCGACCCTTGAAGCGCCGTTTGTGCGGCGCCCGGATGGGCGCATCCGCTTTGCCCCTCACAAACAGACCGGTGGGGGTTGGATTCCGCGTGTGCTGATCAGAGAAGAAGAGGAAGAGGAGGAATCATGAGCGGAGCAGAACACAGTGTCCTGGTCATTGGTGCCGCCGGCCTGGATGTCAAGGTTTACCCACGCGATCAGGCCATCGAACCCGCCCAATCCAATCCGGCAAGTCTGCGTTGGGGCTGGGGCGGCGTCGCACGCAACATCGCCGAGAACCTGGCGCGTCTGGGAGCCGAGGTCCACTTTGTCACTGCCATAGGTGACGATCCTTTAGGACATACCTTGCTACAATCGCTAGAGGCATTGAATATCCACACCGAGGACTGCATCGTTGTCCCCGGTGAACCGACGTGTGCCTATGTCGCCCTGCATCACTACGACAAACGTCCCTGGTTGGCCTTTGAGGATATGAACACTATGCGCGCCCTGACGCCCGGACATATCCACCGGCTGCGCGGCCTGATCAAAACGGTGGATATGGTGTGTATTGATGCGAATCTGTCGGCTCGCGTACTGGAAACGCTCTTCCGCCTGACGCGCCATTTTGGCGTCCCTGTGTGCGCCGATCCGACAACCGCGCTTCTGGCCCCACGCCTGCACCCCTATCTCCCCGATATTACCGTCGTCACGCCCAGCAAGGAAGAAGCCGAGGCACTTGTGGGTATCTCCCTGGATACTAGCGAAGCGGTCAGCGCAGCGGCGCGGCGTCTGGTACAGTTGGGAGTACAGCTGGCAGTGATCACCCTCGGTGTAGAGGGGTTATTCTACGCCACCTCTGAAGAGAGTGGACGCCTGCCGACGCAAGTCTTGAAAGTTGTGGACCCTGTGGGCGCAGGAGATGCTCTCACCGCCGCCGTCGCCTATGGTCTGCTCGAAAATATGTCCCCCGAAGAAGCCGTGCGCCTGGGTCTCACCGCGGCTGCCCAAACGGTGATGTGCCACGAGACAGTCTGTCCCAATCTGAGCCTGGAAATGCTTTACGAACGGCTCGTTTTGTAAGACAGGACTGCTGGATCAGTACTTTGCCGGTTCCATCACGCGACTCTACGGAGATGCAGTTGACAGCGTCCAGGCCGCTCTCGTCATCAACAGTTTCAGCGAATTGCACGCCTATTTGCTGAAAGCCCAGTAGCCGATCCGAGATCACGAACAGTTAGCAAAACATCACGGCACAGGCACATACTCCCACGAACCGCCCTCCGGTCCTAATCGCCACGTCCCGCCGTCGAGGGCGCGGATGTAGGTGTCGTTGTACTTCCAGCGCGAGGTGCGCTGCACGGCGGTCGCGTAGCCCTGCTCCGGCGCGGTGGCCCATCCCAGTCGTTCACGGACGTTGGGCTGCTCGCGCCACACCAATCCAAAACCGCGCACGGGCTGGTAGAAGCCTGGCGGCGGGATGATACTCGGATCGTCAATGGGATCGCCTTCATCCCATTCGTCGGTGAAGGCACTCCACGCCCCCACACCGCCATCGTCGTAAATCACGTAGATGCGATCCTCTTCCCCCACCCAAAGCATCACGCCATGCTCGAAAACCTGCTGCGCGCCTGCCGAATACAGCGGCGGGCTGGCCGGACAATCGGCCGGGGCCGGCTCAAAGAACCACGTATCCGGGCAGGTCAACGGGATGTAAAGGTAGGCCTGATCCGTTCTGCCTTCCGCATCGCTCACATACAGGATAAAGTGCTCGAAGTTACGCCACGTCTCCGGGATCGCGTAGGGCATTGAGCCATTTGGCTCCACCGTCCAGAAGTTCCCGAATTGTCCCGTAGGCAACAGCCAGTAAAGCGTCCCCGTCGTCGCCCCATAAGACTGCCACGTGAGCAGAATGGTCTGGCCTGGGTCGGCGATCTCGACGTCGGCGTGGAAGGCCGTGATGTGCGGTCCAGGTGGGTATGCGCGCAACGTCAGTGGCAGGTAAACGTGGTTTTCTGGATTGATGGTGATCTTGTGTCGCGCCACGGCACTCCCATCCGGGTTGGCGACGGTGACGGTGATGCTGTAAGTACCCGTCGTGGGCCAGGTGTAGGACATCGTGTCGGTATTGGCGGAAACGGTGCGGATAACTGTCTCCTGGCCCGTTGCCTCCCACGTGAAGGTGAGCGGCAGCATCGCAGTCAGCGGGGTGACGGTGGCGGTGAAGGTGTAGGGGACGTCGCTTTGCCCGATGCCCGGCCCCGTAAGCGTCACCTCTAGCGACGAGAGCGCCGGCAGCGCGCGGGTGGGCATAGCCATACCGCACGATTCACAGGAGGTAGACAAGCTCCGTAGCCCAGCAGGAGAAGCGGCAGAGGTTAGCGTCAGTGTCACACCGAGCAACAAGCCGGAAGCCAATAGCGCGATCAGTAACATGCGTGTCTTCATTATCGTTCTCCTTTCAATTGACAAACTGTAGTACGAGGACGGACGATGCGATCGAGAAGACAGCAGTTGGCAAAGAAGCGATGGTTTTCTATGATATTGTATCACAGATGCAGAAAATTCAGCCTTGCAATTATGTTGCTGTTGCATTTCAATCTGTCTCAGATGTCCTTGTTCGTCTGATTCAGTCCAGGATTTGCAGCCCCGATCGCATTTGCCCGCCGTTCACAATCTGGTTATACTATGCCCAGCTTTCTGACGATCAGACTACAAGACTAACGACTATCAAACAATCAGGAGACAAGCCATGTTTAACAAAGATGCCAGGTGTACGTTATCCCGTGCCGAAATCGAGCAAAAGGCCAATGAGATTCTCAAACAGATGACGTTGAAGGAAAAGGTCTGGATGCTCAACGGCAACTGGAATATGGTGACTAACCAGATCAGGTACAAGAACGCCTACAATCCCACGCCGATTGCGACCAACGGTGTCAAGCGCCTCGGCGTTTCACCGATCAAATTCACCGACGGCCCGCGTGGCGTGGTGATGGGCAAATCAACCTGCTTCCCGGTTTCGATGGCGCGCGGGGCCAGCTTCGACCGGGCGCTGGAAAAACGGATCGGCGATGCCATCGGCAAGGAGGCCCGCGCGCAGGGGGCCAACTTTTTCGGTGGGGTGTGCGTCAACCTGCTGCGCCATCCGGCCTGGGGACGGGCGCAGGAGACCTACGGAGAAGACCCGTTCCTCGTGGGCGAGATGGGAAAGCATCTCGCGGAAGGTGTCCAGGAACACAACGTGATGGCCTGTGTGAAGCACTATGCCTTCAACAACATCGAAAACAGCCGCTTTTTCGTTGACGTCCAGGCCGACGACCGCACGATGCACGAAGTCTACCTGGCGCATTTCAAGAAAATCGTCCAGGCGGGCGCTGCCTCGGTGATGGGCGCGTACAACCGCTTCAGGGGCGATCAGGCCTGCGAGAGCCGCTTGCTGCTGACCGAGATTCTGCGCGAGGACTGGGGCTTTGAGGGTTTCACCATTTCGGACTTTATCTTTGGGGTGCGGAACGGCAAAAAGGCCATCGAAGCCGGGCTGGACGTGGAGATGCCCCTGCCCATCCACTACCAGCGAAACCTGCTGAAGGCTGTTCAGAATGGTGAGGTCGCGGAGAGCGTCGTTGATCAGGCTGCGCTGCGGGTGCTGCGGACGTTGCTGGTCTTCGAGAACACACCCGATCCGATGACGTATCCCAAAAGCCTGGTCGCCAGCCCGGAACATATCGCCCTGGCCCGCGAAGCCGCCGAAAAGTCCATGGTGCTGATTAAAAACGAAGGGGCAGCGCTGCCTTTTGACAGGAACGTGAAGCGGGTGCTGGTCCTGGGCAAACTCGCCGCCCAGGAGAACACCGGCGATCACGGCTCCAGCCGGGTCTATGCGCCCTATGTCATCACCGCGCTGGAAGGCCTGCGAAAGTATCTGGGGGCGGGTGTGGAAATCCTCCACCGCGACGAAACCCAGCTTGCCGAGGCGCGACAACTGGCGGGCGAGGTGGACTGCGTCATCATTGTCGCCGGGAACGACTTTAACGACGAAGGCGAATACGTCTCGCCCGGCGGGATGCAGGAGATGCTCAAACCGGTCATTGCCGGGTATCGCAACATGGGCAAGCCGCTTGGGGCATTTCTGCTCAAGCTCATGGCGAAGTCCAGCGCTGCCGGTTCGCAGAGTCCGGTGGGGCTGGCCCCCGGCGGCGACCGCCAAAACCTGTCGCTCAAACCGGAACAGGCCGCGCTCATTCAGGCGGTCGCGGGGATCAACCCGCGCACCGTGGTCTGCCTGGTCTGCGGCAGTATGATCATGATTGACGAGTGGGCGGAAAATGTCCCGGCGATTCTGTATAGCTGGTACTCCGGCATGGAAGGCGGCACGGCTCTGGCGCGTCTGCTGTTTGGCGACGTCAATCCGAGCGGCAAACTGCCCTTCACCATCCCCACCAGCGTCGAACATCTGCCCTACTTTAGCAGCACGGACCCCACGATTACCTACGACCTGTATCACGGCTACACGCTGCTGGATCACAAGGGGTTGAAACCGGCCTATCCCTTCGGGTTTGGGCTGAGCTACACCACCTACGCCTACCGCAATGCGCGCGTCGCGCGGAACGGCCAAAACCTCCAAGTCACAGTCGAGGTCAGCAATACCGGCGCGCGGGACGGCGAGGAAATCGTGCAGGTCTACGTGGGGATGGAAAAATCCGCTGTGGAACGGCAGAAGAAGCTGCTGAAAGGCTTCGAGAAGGTTGCTATCCCGGCCGGCGGGACGGCAACGGTCAAAATTGAGATACCGCTCGACGAACTGCGGTATTACGATGCGCAGGCAAAGCAGTGGCGGCTGGAGCCGGGCGTATACCGGGTGATGGTCGGCCCTAGCTCGGATGACGCGACGCTGCTCAAAACTTCGATCGAGATAACGGCGGCGTAAACTTTTAGTACAGGAATTACGCCAATGATTTTCTCAACGGATCGAACGGAGTTTAGCGGATATTTTTCCGTTGAATCCGTTCCATCCGTTGAGGCTATTTACAGAACGGCTTGAGTCCGCGAAAATGACTGAGGCGATCAAGCCCTTATCATTCTTGCTCCGAGGGGAACGCCAGTTCCCCGTTTTTAGCGATATAGTTGAGACATAGCCAGCTGAAGTCACTGTAACGAGAATAATAAAGCCCTGCTGGGCCGATTGCGATTCTGGCGACTCTGGGTATACTTGGCTTCTATGGATTTGTTCGAACACAGTCGTCAAGAACAGATGCGCCGCGAAGCGCCGTTGGCCGCGCGGATGCGTCCGCGTACACTGGATGAATTCGTAGGGCAAGAGCACATCATCGGGCCGGGGCGCTTGCTGCGCCGTGCCATCGAAAGCGATCGCCTCTTCTCATCCATCATTTTCTGGGGGCCGCCCGGTGTGGGCAAGACGACGCTGGCTGCCGTGATCGCCAACACCACGTCCGCGCACTTCGAGACGCTCAACGCGGTGCTGGCGGGCGTCGCCGACCTGCGCAAGCTGGTCACAGAGGCGCAGGAACGCCGGGGCATGTACGGCAAGCGTACCATCCTTGCGATTGACGAAATCCACCGTTGGAACAAAGCGCAGCAGGATGGCCTGCTGCCCGTCGTCGAAGACGGCACCATCACCCTCATCGGCGCGACGACGGAAAATCCTTTCTTCTCCATCATCGCCCCACTCCTCAGCCGCTCGCGTATCTTTCGCTTTGTGCCCTTGACGGTTGCGCAGATCGAGGCCCTGCTGCGGCAGGCGCTCGCAGATGAAGAACGCGGGTACGGCAAACGCGCCATCATCGCAGAAGATGCGGCTTTGCACCACCTGGCGGATCTGGCGGATGGCGACGTGCGCACCGCCCTCAACGCATTGGAGCTGGCGGTGGAATCCACCCCACCCGATGCAGACGGCGTGCAGCGCATCACGCTGGCCGTGGCCGAGGAGTCCATCCAACGCCGCGCGATGCAGTACGACAAATCGGGTGACGAGCACTACAACACCATCAGCGCCTTCATCAAGTCCATCCGCGGCTCCGATCCCGACGCGGCGCTCTACTACCTGGCGAAGATGGTCGCGGCAGGCGAGGACCCACGCTTCATCTTCCGGCGACTGCTGATTGCGGCGGCGGAGGATGTGGGGCTGGCCTCACCGATGGCGATTGCGGTGGTCATGGCCTGTGCGCAGGCGTTCGAGTGGGTGGGGATGCCGGAGGGGCAGTTCCACCTGGCCGAAGCGACGCTTTACCTGGCGACGTCGCACAAATCCAATAGTGTGGGTGCCTACTGGGAGTCGCTCAAATATCTTGAAGAGCACGGTTACAGTCCCCCGCCGGCCTACTTGCGCGACCCCAACACCCTTTTGCGGGGCGAGCGCGGTCAAACGCCGGCGTACAAATATCCTCACGATTACCCCGGCGGCTGGGTCGAACAGCGTTATCTGCCGGAAGGAGTGCCGGGGGGCTGGTTCCGTCCCAAAGGGCACGGCTACGAACAGCGGATTCTTGAATTTTTGGAGAGACGAAAATCAAAAGTATAGTGGAGTATACACGCATGAAAGATCCGATTACTGCACGCACCGTGCAACTTTTGACACAATCCCAACATATCCTTGTGCCGGTGGCTGATCTCTATAACACCCTGATGGCCGAGGGATTGATGTCTCAGCTCAGCCTGGAGATGTATATGTATCTCCTTGCTTCCGATGCGGATTTTGAAATTATCGGCGGTCTGGAAGACTTGGAGGTGTTCAACTCGTTGTTGCGGGCCGAATTGGAAGTGCAGGGATTTGGGAGTGGCCCGTTGGTGATGTTGCGTCGGCGTGCGCTGGAGCCCAAGCAGGTTATCCAGGATGTGCTCACCCATCTTCATGAGATGAACGCGGCTCTGGAATCGGCATGGCGGGTCCGGCCTGTCAACGACCCAGAAACGGAGGCCAAGTTGATCCAGTTGTTGTTGATGAGTGATATGTTGACCCGTGAGATCGAAGGAGCATTGCACGTGTATGCCGGCCCCTCAGCCGATACTCCTGAAGCAGATAGCGAGTAGAATTCCTTTGTGGTTTACGTGTCTTTTGTGGTTTTTGGTTCCGGCTTACCCAGGTTAGGGATGAGAGGATTCCATTGCCGGCCGTTAGAATTAAGGAATACCATGCCGTGATACGGATGCGGTTTGCATTGCTGCTATTGTTGGTATTGCTGGGGGCATGCGCCGCGCCCCACACCGATGCGCTGCGGCGGATTCAAGCGGCGGGGGTCCTCCGTGTAGCTTTGGACCCCTCCTTTCCGCCTTTTGAATTTGTAAACGGTGATGGGACGGTCGCCGGGTTGGATGTGGACCTGGCACGAGCCATTGCTACGCGGTTGGGTGTGGATGTACAGTTTGTCACCACCGGTTACGATGCGCTGTACGATGCCCTCACCGCCGGCCGCGCCGACATCATCATCTCAGCACTGTACCCTGATCCGGCGCGCATGCAAACGTTCACTTTCAGTCCGTCGTACTTCAATGCCGGCGCCGTGTTGTTGGTGCCGGATGACTCTTCCATCACCGGGGTGAACGATCTGGGGGGCAAACAGGTGGCGGTGGTTTTTGGGACAGAAGCGCACATGCTCGCGTCACGATGGACAACCACGATGAAGACACCGCCGGTCGTCTTGCCCGGTGACAGCGCAGAGACGATCATCTCGGTATTGGCGGCCAGACGGGTGGATGCGGTTGTCGTGGACAACGTGACGGCGCAAATGTCGCTGACGCAGACGCCCGGCCTGCGGGTGTTGCTGCCGCCCGTCACCGATGAGCCTTACGCGGTCGCTGCGCGCAAAGAGGACCAACGGCTTATAGAGGTAATCGGCGCTGCCATCGGTGAGATGCAGGCGAACGGCCAATTGGAGGCCCTCATCCGCCGCTGGATGCAGCCAGATACACAATGATTGAAATTTCAACCGTGAATCACGCGAGTTTCTGCAGATTTTTTAGGAGATTCGCGCAGATTAGCGAGATTAGCGGTCTATTTTTTCAGGGAACTCCTTATTACCGTTGTGCACCGGCGACTGAATGAAAACAACGCTCAAGCGTTCAAACAACTTTTCGAGGGAGAAATATGGCTAAAATATTCGTTTCCGATCATCCACTGGTTAAGCATAAATTGACTCATCTACGCAAAAAAGATACCGATTCCAAGAAGTTCCGCGAGTTGATCCGTGAAATCACCCTGCTCCTGGCCTATGAAGCCACCCGTGACCTCGAAATCGCCCCTGTCGAGATCGAAACGCCGCTGACGGCGACGACCGGCTATATTCTCAAAGAGCCGATCGGCCTGATTCCCATTCTGCGTTCGGGCCTGGGGATGGTCGAAGGCATCTGGGAGATGCTCCCCTCGGCGGAAGTCTGGCATATCGGCCTCTTCCGCGACGAGCAGACCCTGCGCCCCGTGGCCTACTACAATCGCCTGCCGGTGCACCCGACAGTCTCCGTATGCCTGATCCTCGATCCAATGTTGGCGACCGGCGGATCGGCAGTGAAAACGGTGGAAATCCTGAAAGCATGGGGCGCGCGGCGCATCAAGTTTATGGGCCTGATTGCCGCACCTGAAGGCATCGCGGCGCTGACGACGCAACACCCTGATGTAGACATTTACGTCGCGGCGGTGGATGAGCGTCTCAACGAGCACGGCTACATTGTGCCGGGGCTAGGCGACGCCGGCGACCGGCAGTTCGGCACCGGCTAACTTTCCGAAGGCACGGCGTGAACCTGTTTACCCGATATGCATTGGTGACACTGGCGGGCTTCATCCTCGCGCTGCTGGTCACGCCGCTGGGTGGATGGCTGGGGCAACGCTGGCATATTATGGCGATTCCTGATGCCCGCCGTCACCATCGGGGCGCGCTCTCCAAACTCGGCGGGATCGGAATTGCGGTGGGGTTTTTCGGCGCGTTGGCACTCTCGCGGGTGGATGCCCTTCCTACGGCGGACCCCAACGAGGCGCGCCGCTTTTGGGGCCTGGTGATCGGCGGTGTGTTGACGTTCGTGCTGGGCCTTGTGGACGACCGCTATGACTTACCGCCCTGGGCGCAATACGGCGGCTATCTCCTCGCTGCCGGTGTGGCCGCCGGCACGTTGATCATCCTGGAACGCTTCAACAATCCCTTCACCAACACTCTGATCGTTCTGCCGGCTCTGGTTTACATCCCCTTGACGCTCTTCTGGATGACCGGCATGATCGTCACCGTGAATTGGCTGGATGGTCTGGACGGTCTGGCCGCGGGCGTCGCTGCGATTTTGGCAGCCGTGTTGAGCATCCACATGTTTCGCGCGGGGCAATACAGCGTCGTTCCGCAGACGCTGGCGTTGTTGGGTGCGGCACTTGGTTTTCTGGTCTACAATATCGCGCCGGCGCGCGTCTTTATGGGCAGCAACGGCGCTTTTCTGCTCGGCTACCTGATCGGCGCCCTCGGATTGGTGGCTGGGGGGCGCGTCGCCACGGTGTTGCTGGTGATGGGTATTCCCATCGTAGATGTGGCGTGGACGATTCTGGATCGCTGGCGTCACGGCGTTAGTCCGTTCCGGGGAGATCGGCGTCATCTCCATTTCCGTTTGCAGGATGCCGGCCTTTCGACCCGCACCATCGTTTTTGTTTATTGGGCATTTTGTGCCGTCGCCGGCGCGCTGGGATTGGTCCTGGCTTCGCGTCTCTACAAACTCGTCGCCCTGGTATTGCTCGGCGGCTTGACATTGGGGTTGCTGGGATACCTGAGCCGTGATGCGGACTAACGTGTCAACGTGTAATATGCCAACACTTTTCGAGGAGGTGACTATGGTTCGCCGAATGGCGATTGTTGGCTTTGTTGCCCTGTTACTGGCGGCATGTTGGTCCACGCCGCCGGGACCTTCCCGCACGCCCTCTTCTCCGGCGACGGCGACACCTGAGCCTACTGCCACGGTCATCTCGACGTGGATGCCGATGCCATCCCCCACACCTCGTCCCCAGGAGTTAATCGTATGCGGGACAGAGCCGATGTATGCCAGCCCTTTCCTGCCCTCGCAATCCGGCAATGACTTGCTGACGCTTTTCTACGAAGAGCCGGTGGAGTACGCGGATTATCGTTGGGAAGCGCGACTTGTCGAGCGCGTCCCCTCGCTCGCAGCCGGCGATGTGATCACCCGTGAAATCCCCGTCCCCGTCGGCGCACGCTATGTAGATATGAGCAACAAGGTGCTCACCAACGAAGGGGATGAGGCACTCATCTTGCCTCAGTTGGTCGTCACCTTCACGTTACAACAAGACTTGCACTGGTCTGATGGCACACCGTTGACGACAGATGATGTCATTCTGGGATACTACCTGGCGCAGTCGGCGGAAACGCAGGGACGCTGGCGGGACCTGGTGGAACGTACGGCGCGCTTTGTCGCCGTCAACGCCTCCACGGTGCGTTGGGAAGGTCTCCCTGGTTATTTGAGCACCGATTACCCGGGGTTCCTTTTCCCACCTCAGCCGGCGCACCGCTGGAAAGACAAAACCCTGGCGCAAGTCCTTGAGGATCGCACGCCGCCGGCAACCGGTCCCTTCCGCATTGTCGCCTGGGAAGCCGGGCGAGAGGTGCGGTTGGAACCCAATCCTCACTATCACGGAAAGCCACCCACGTTGAAGAAGATCACTTTTCGTTTCCCCAAAGTGGATGTTAAAGGATGGGGACAATTATTGCTGTCCGGACAATGCGACGTGCTGCTGCCCAACCCGGTGATGAATACCGATTGGCAAACCTGGTCCGACCTGCTTGGGCAAGGTCAGGCGATGATTTGGGCAAATGTGGCCCCGGTGGTCCTGCGGCTGGATTTTAATCTGCATCCCGTTGATGACGCCCCTTCCCCCTTAAAAGATGCCCGGGTGCGCGCCGGACTGGTCCGCTGTATTGACCGAACGGCATTGAGTGAGATGGCCGCAGGTCAGGCATTTGTACCGGCCGGCGGCTTCATTCCGCCGGGACATCCAACCTTTGATCCGACAACATTGACGGAAATGGCCTATAACCCCGCAGCAGGGCAGGCATTGTTGGACGAGGCCGGTTGGCGCGACGAGGACGGCGACGGCATCCGCGAAGCGCATGGTGTGACCGGCTTCAAAGATGGCACTCCCCTGAGCCTGACGTTGCATCTGGTGCCGCAGTATTTTGTCACGGCATCCTACATTGCAGCGAACCTGGAGACCTGCGGCGTGAGTGTTATCCCACGCCCCACCGAACCGCAGCTTCTCTATGCCAACGATGCCGTCAGTCCCCTATTCGGACGCACGTACCAAATGGCGTTGTTTGGCTGGTATGTCGAGCTGCCGCAAGTGTGCGGCGGATGGCTTGCCGACCGCATCCCCACCGTTGAGAATAATTGGATCGGGGAGAATTTCAGCGGTTACACATCGGAGGCGTATGACGCTGCCTGTCGGCGGGCATTGACCGTTGTTGACCCCGGGATACAGGATGCGGCGCTGCGCGAGGCAAACGCGCTGCTGATTCAGGACCTCCCCACCGCCTTCCTGACCTGGCGGCCTTTCTGGTTCGTGGCGCGGCCTGAGGTGCGGGGACTGAGACCCGATGGCACGTCGTACAGCGCGCTCTGGAACAGCGAGGAACTCTACATTGCGGTGGAAGAGTAAGCCATTTCCGATAGCGGATTTCGAGAAAACTTTCTTCCCTGTTACCAGATTTTTATCTTAGCATTTTTATCCCTAAGGCAATCCCCAAAGCCGCCAGCAGTAGCCAGATGCTGACGATGACAACGGCAGCGGCGCGGTTGACGGGTTTGCCGTCCGCCATTATCGTCTGCGCCTTGTCCCGACTTTCCGCCATCACCTCCGGCGGAATCAGCTTGAGCGCGAGCCAGATGCCGAGCGGCACAAGCACCAGATCGTCCAGATAGCCGAGCACCGGGATGAAATCCGGGATCAGATCAATCGGGCTGAACGCATAGCCCACCACGACAGCAGCGTATATCCGCGCATACCACGGCGTGCGTGGATCGCGGTAGGCCAGGTAGAGCGCGTAAGTCTCGGCTTTGAGCTGCCGCGCGCGCTGCTTCCACGTTTCCATTTCCCTTCCGTTAAAATTTTGTAGAGCAAACTGTCAGTTTGCTGCGCCCGCAAGCTAACAGCTTGCGCTACATTTCCTTCATCCAACCTTTGGTGAACCGCAGGTTAATGGCTTTGAGCTGCCGCGCGCGCTGCTTCCACGTTTCCATTTCCCTTCCGTTAAAATTTTGCCATCTGTGCGGTTGAGTGTAAGGCCTCACGCAGCGCATGCAGCAAAGGAGAACG
>ENA-UOWE01002508-UOWE01002508.1-activated-sludge-metagenome-genome-assembly--contig:-NODE-2508-length-20171-cov-5.793647_pt1 | contig 20171 bp, 17 predicted proteins | sample MGYA00249841_ERZ761562 | MGnify/ENA primary metagenome ERZ761562 (study PRJEB28883, sample SAMN05720200) | activated sludge metagenome | isolation source: Anaerobic digester | place: Japan... | reverse complement strand
GGCGGTGTGGCGTCCATGCCGCTCACCTTTCCGCCTTTTGCGCGTTCCTGTTCCAAAAACGCGCGGGTGACGCGTCGATCGAACACCACACGACCGTTGCGGAAGCACATTCCTTTTCTGCGAAGCGTGGGGACCAGGTCTTCCTGTACCTTGATGCCCACCTGCTCAAGGATTCGGTATGCGGCTTCTTCAATCTGCTCAAGATCGGAAGAGCTCAGCAGGGGGCTTCGGACTGCCGACAGCGGCGTGAATGGCATTGTGTACTTCTCTCTGCACGATGGACGGTGCAATTCTCGTTATGCGTTTACCCCGGTAACGACGACAACACGCTCGATGTGTGCGTAGTCACGGTGGACCGAAATCTCCCCCTCAGGAAGGTATGACTGGCACATCTGAGCGACAACGGACGCCTGGTCCTGTCCTACCTCAAGCGCAACCACACCATCCGGAACGAGAACCCGGCGCACATCAGCCAGCAGGTGTTCGAACAAGTCGAGACCGGTTTCGCCCCCGAACAGCGCAACGTGAGGTTCGAATTCGACGACATCGGGAGGCAATGTGTTCTTTTCGGCCGCGGCCACGTAGGGAAGATTCGCCACCACGGCGTGGAACGTCCCGGCGCGAAGCGGATGGCTCAGATCACCCTGGACCAAATGCGCGCGACCGTGTACGCCATGTTCATGCGCATTCCTCCGGGCGACCTCCAGCGCTTCGCCGGACACGTCAACCATTGCAACTTCTGCCTCAGGCAGTTCGAGTGCGAAAGTGATGCCTATGCACCCGCTTCCGGTTCCTATGTCAGCAATGAAGGTGGGCGTCGCCGTTTTCAAAAGAGGGATCACGTGTTCGACGAGGAGCTCAGTTTCGGGACGGGGTATCAATACCGAAGGGGTGACGGAAAAATCCCGCCCGCAGAACGCCGCGGTGCCCAGGATGTACGCCAGTGGTTCGTTCCTGCCGCGACGGCGCACGTACTCACGGTATGTTGCGATTTCCCCGGGATTCAGGACTCTCTCGAATTCGACGTACAGATCGATCCGTTTGCAGCCAAGAACGCCGCACAGCAGACGCTCCGCATTCAGGCGGGGATTTTCCATACCGCGACCCGCGAAATACTCCGTTGCGCGAGTGAGGTAATCGAGCAGGGTTGTCGGGGTCTCAATGCTCATGGGGTTGCGGGTCAGACCGGGTATTGAGGTCCATTCTCTACCTGGACGTTCGTGAACGCGTAACCATGGCTGGCAAAGGCTTCACGGAGACGCTCAAAATGGTCGCCGTCCTTCCAGATTCCGATCACCGCGCCACCTGAACCGGGGAACTTGGCAGGGGCTCCCAGCGATCGTGCTATCTTGACCATCTCCAGGTTCTGGTCTCCGATCACCTTTTCGCCGAACAGCCGAAGGCGTAAGTCGAAATTCCTGTTCATCAGGTCGCCCAGTTTCGCCCAATCCCGTTGCGCAAGCGCCTCTCTCCCCTGTTCCGCGAAGTCGGCGAATTCGCGCATCGCCAGAATCACGTCTTCGTCGCCGCGGCTCCACCGCGCCCGCACGTCGCTGTGCGCTTTTCCTGAGTCTTTGGGCCGGTTGACGTAGGCAAGGAAGAGAGGGGGCACCGATCGGGGATCCAGTTGCACGTATCGGCCGTACCCTCGGTGCAACAGAAGTTCGCGGTCAAAGTCCATATAGACCACGCCGCCGTATGTCTGGATTACCCGGTCCTGCAGCCCGGCACGGATATCCAGTTCTTCTTCTTCCACGCTGAGGACGAATGAGGGCTGAATTTCCAACGGAAACTGACTCTCGGTGATGCCAAAAAGGGTACGAAGGCCTTTCGTAAGGGCGGTTATGATTGCACTCGACCCGGCGAGCCCGACCTGTCGAGGTATCGTGGTGTCGTAGCGGATAGTGAACCCTTTCGGCGGCAGAACGATTTCTCGCTTCGCGCAGTAATCGGCGAATTTTTTGCACGTGGCATAGATAAGGCGATACCCGCCCTCATATCCCTGCCGGATTGCCGTCTCTCTCAGATTGGCAAGCGACTCGAACGAAAACGGGTCGGATGTGGGGTGGGGAATAATGGAGATCCCTTCTCCTTCCTCGAGGGTCACCGTGGCCGAAAAATTGGTTATCGCGCAGGAAATCGTCTTTCCGAAATAACCATCGGACGGGTTCCCGAGGAGCCCGATTCTTGCAAGTGCGTATGTTTTGATGGGATTCAATGCCGTTCCCCTTTCGGGCAATGCGTGTCGCATTTTCTCAAAGTTTGGTGCCTTCGCCTGAATAGGCTCGTGGTTGTTTTCTCGTGGCCCGTTTCGTATCAAATGATACGTGTCGTATCAAAGATACGCGGAACAAACGCAGGTGCGGCGCCGTAGTACAAAAAAAAGCCCCAGCGGTTCGGGATGGGCATTGACGAATCTCGCACTCATGCGTATGTTAAGGTCGAGTTGGTTTGCTCACATCTTCAGAATCGTGCCGTTTTCGGTATAGTGCCAGACGGGAGGAAATCGTATGAGACGTGCGCCTTGGGGTTTGGTGCTCATTGGCGGCCTTGCACTTACGGCTGTCATCGGATGCACCCCGAAGCCCAGTCAGGAGCAGTTGCAGGCGCTGGATCGGACCTGTGCGTCAGCGACCGATGCAGAGCGTGCGCTGGAAACAAAGCGCAGAGAATTGTCTGACGTAGAACGTCAACTGGGTCCGAAGCGCCAGGTGCTTGCGGAGCGTCAGCGGTACCTCGGCGAAGTCCGTTCCAATCTTCAGGCGATGCAGTAAGCGAGTTTGCCATGATCGTCCGTCGGGCTGCCGTGTGCGTTCTTGCCTGTGGCACCGCGCTTTTTGCGGGATGTGCGCCTAGTGCTCAACCGGGTGCGCGTCCGGCGGCAGGTGCTCTGGCCGAACGGGCGTGCCTGGAAGCAGCAGCGGCGGAGACCTCCGCTGCCAGGAAGATGGCGGCGTACCGTGCATCGCAAACGGATTTCTCGGCACAGCAGGCAAGGCTGGTGGAATTGCAGAGAATCCGTTCGCGCATCGCGACAGGCAGAATGTCCGACGAGGAACTCGCCACGTGGGAAGTAGAGCCGGCACCGATGCAGGCTGCTCCGGCGGAAACCACGCAGCCTGTCGTCCCCGCCGTGACTGCTCCGGGGGATTCGGCATCTGTTGAACAGGCAGCGCCGACGGCCGAATCACAGGAAAGCGTTACTCCGGCAGTCGAGTCGGAGCAAGGTGTCGCGCCGGCGGCCGAGCCACAGGAAAATGTTGCTCCGGCGGCGGAAGAGCAGGCGCCGCCAACGAGTGAAAGTGAAACAACGCCCGCTCCCGATGCGGAGACGGCTCCGGCCGATTCCACTGCGCCGGGTGGCGAAAGCAGTGCGGAATGACACTGAAATGGTTTTCAATCAAGGGATTATGACCGTGAAATACTCACCCCGTGAACACGGGAAGGGGGTCACAGGTATGACTCGAACGCTTTATGCAGTGGCTTTGGGCGCGTTGCTGGGGTTGTCTGCCATGGCTGCAGCCCAGACAGCACCGCAGATGACGATGCAGCAATACGAAGCGCGCCTGCGCGAGTGCCAGAACCGTCAACGGGCCGCCGACAGCGCGCGCGCGGTGGTGGAGCAGCAGATTGCCCAGAAGCGGGCGGAGTTATCATCGCTGGATGAGCAGATTGCCGCCACCAATCGGCAAGTTTTGGAAGCCGTTGCAGCGGACAGCGCAGCAATACGCGCCTATCTCGGGCAGCTCGACGGGATAATCCAGCAGTTGCAGGCAATGCGCCAGCTCCCCGCAAATCAGATTGTGGACGCGCGGGAACGGGGTGATCTCGACCGAATCGCAGAGCAGTTGGCGCAGTTGAAGACCAATCGGATTGCCGCCCTGCCGGAAGCGAAGGCGAAGATCCAGACAGCAGATCAGATGATTGCGGAACTGCGTGCCGTGCAGCGTCCGGTTCCCGAGGTTCGACGTGACCAGTACACGGTTGTTCGGGGCGATTATCTGTGGAAAATCGCCAAAAAGCCTGAAATCTATGGCGATCCCTACACCTGGGTCCGTCTGTACACGGCCAACAAAGACAGAATTCGGAACCCGGATCTCATCTATCCGAACTGGGTCCTCGGCGTACCCCGTAACCAGGCCCCCGGGACCTACTGGGTGAAACGCGGCGACCGGATGCGGACCATCGCCCAGGAAGTGTACGGCGACCCGTCTCAGTGGACGAAAATCTACCGTGCAAACCGGGACGTCATAGAGGCGGTGAGCGGCGGGCGCAGGGTGATCTACCCGAACATGATTTTGACGATTCCGCAGAACTGACGAACGAGACTCGCGCCTTGTGATCCGGCGGAGATGATGTGGTTCGGATGCCCTCTGGCTCCTGCGGGGAGCCCGGGGGCTTCCTTTTTTGGGGAGGACGCGTGAGAACTTCATGGGAGCCAAAGCACAACCGTTACTGACTCAGTCGATCGACATCGAAGGAGCGGACATGCAGCACCTTTTCGGTCCGCTTGACAGGAACAGGAAGGAACTGGAAGAGGAGTTCCATGTCTCCCTCGTTTCCCGCCAGGGGCAGTTGCTGGTGCGAGGAACAGAAGCGGAAGTGGCCGCGGCAGTCAAGGAGCTCGACCAGCGCCTGAGAGGGGATTTTGTAGCTCCGGGACCTGGAACTGCCTCCCCGGTAGCATTGTCGAAGAAGCGCTCGGGGGAGGGGCATCCTCCTACGGGGAGCCCGGCAGGGCCGGTGATTCTCCACACCACCAACAAGGTGCCCATCAGTCCGCGCTCCCGCGGGCAAAGGGAATACTGCGAAGCAATTGCGCGGCACGATATCGTTTTCGGGATCGGACCGGCCGGAACCGGCAAAACGTATCTCGCAGTTGCCATGGCGGTAGCGGCATTGAAAAAGAGAGAGGTGACGCGTGTGATTCTTGCGCGTCCCGCAGTTGAAGCAGGGGAAAATCTCGGGTTCCTGCCGGGCGATCTCAAGGAAAAGGTCGATCCTTATCTGAGGCCGCTGTATGACGCCTTGCACGAGATGATTCCGCCAGACAAACTGAAGAACTACCTCGAGACGCACGTGATCGAAATCGTGCCACTGGCGTTCATGCGGGGGCGAACGCTGAACAGTGCGTTTGTAATTCTCGATGAAGCGCAGAACACGACGACACGGCAGATGAAGATGTTCCTGACTCGGCTCGGGGCGGACTCAAAGGCAGTCATAACGGGAGACATCACGCAGATCGATCTGCCCGCCGCCGTTCCCAGTGGCCTGATCGACGCGAAACAGATTCTTTCCGGTATCACCGGAATATCCTTCGTGTCGCTGTCAGAACGTGACGTTGTTCGCCACAGGCTTGTTCAGTTGATCATCCGTGCGTATGATCGTGTGGAAAGTTCACACGGCGCCAGCAACAACGCGAATCAACAGGGCGTATGAGGGGCCCGCGGAATGCGAGACCACCTTCAACGGCTCATCCGCCACGATGGGGTACTTGTGCGCCTCCGCCGATCCTTGCGGGGGCGGTTGACGGAGGAGTACCGCAAGTATCTGCGCATTCTGGTCGGGCTGGTCGGTATCGGCCTCTTCATGGCGCTGTTTCCCCGCGAGCGGATGAATGAATACAGTAGCTGGCGCGAGGGTATGGTGGCTCCGCGGGAGGTGATCGCTCCTTTCTCGTTCAATGTGAGAAAAAACCCCCTCGAACTCGAAACAGAAAGAAGAAAAGCGAGGAATTCCGTACCACCGGTCATGCGTATGGACCCTCTCGTCGGATTGCGGAACCGCCGGCGTGTTGAGCGTTTTCTTGATTCGCTTGCCGGAAATCCCTCGCCCGCTGCCGGCACCGTTTCTGTTTCCGGGATTCGTCCGAACCGGAACGCAATCCAATGGTTGAAAGCGAGCGGCGGCAGAAACCTCGGTATTGCCAGAACCGTGCTCGTTCCCGTCCTGGAGCGGGTGTATGAACGTGGCGTGGTTCCGGTGGAGGACTGGCAATTCCTCAAGGAGATCGTCCAACGGAAGGTTGAGGCCGGTGCCGCCAGAGGAGATTCCTCCGACGTTGTAACGGTGATACGCGGTGACACGCTTGAGTACGAGCAACCCATTGGGCTTATGATGAACGCCGAAGAAGCCCGTGACGAACTCGGCCAGTTGATCACCCGTGTCGCTATGGAGAACGTCATTCAGCTTTCATCAGATGGTCTGCGCGCGTTGTACGCGGTGGCGGAAGCGGCGTTGGAACCGAATCTGGCATATGACAGAACGGAGACCGCTGACAGACAGGAACAGGTGATGGCGGCGGTTCCGATTTACAAGCGAACGGTGTTCAAAGATGAGCGGTTCATAGAGAGCCACGCCGTTCTGACCGCGGAAGACATTGATGAAGTAGGCTCCCTGGTTTCAGCGCAGCGGGCGCGCCTCCGGCAGGCGTACGGCTGGCAGCCATTCTTGGAAGTGGCTGGGCAGCTGGGCATCGTGTTGCTCGTGATGGTGGGAGTTGCGGTGTACCTTCGAACGTTTCACCCGCCCATCTGGACGCGACCGGCGTGGCTGTTTCTCTGCATCCTGCTCGCGTGGATACCGTTGCTTGCAGCTTCTTTCGTTGCACAGAACCCGTTTCTGCCCGTGTACATCGTCCCGCTTGCTCTCACGGCCATGCTGGGCACACTGCTCTTCGGTGTTGAGGTCGGCCTTGTGCTGGTAGTGGGGGCATCCCTTCTGGGAGGGGCGATGCTCGGGTTTGAGTACCGCGTGGTGATTGTCAACGTTGTTGCGGGTTTCGTGGCGGCCTTCTCGGTGAGGAACGTGCGCAATCGAAACCAGTTTCTCAGCGCGATGCTCTGGTTGCCGCTCGCAATCGCGTTCACGACCGTTGCGATCGATTTGATCCAAGACACCACCGCCAAAGCGATGTGGAAGGATGTCTGGCCCGGCGCGGTCAACGGGTTCACCGTTCCGATTCTCGCAATGGGGTTGCTTGCGGTGTGTGAAAAGGTGTTTTCCATCACCACCAACATGACGCTTCTCGAGCTCTCTGACCTCAACGCCCCGCTGCTTCGCGAACTTTCTCTCCGTGCGCCGGGGAGCTACACCCACAGCATCATCATTGCCAATCTCACCGAAAGTGCTGCGGAGGCGATCGGAGCTAACGCGCTTCTGGCGCGTGTCGGGGCGTACTACCACGACATCGGAAAAATGTTGCGGCCGGACCATTTTGTCGAGAACCAGCTTACCGTGCGGAATCCACATGACCGCCTGACCCCGCACATGAGTGCTCTCGTGGTCAGCGCCCACATCAAGGACGGCATTGATCTCGCAGAAAGGGTGGGGCTGCCAAGGCAGATCATCGATTTCATTCCTCAACACCACGGAACGATGTTGATGACGTTCTTCTATCGCAAGGCGCAGCGCATGTACGGCGAGGAAAACGTGAGTGAGGAAGCCTTTCGCTATCATGGGCCCAAACCGCAGACGAGAGAAGCCGCGATACTGATGATGGCCGACGCGGTGGAGGCGGCGGTGAGGTCGCTTCGGGAGCGGACGCCAGCCCATGTTCAGAATACGGTCCACCAGATCATTCGTGAGCGTCTGGATGACGGCCAATTCGACGAATGCGCGCTCACGCTGCGGGATCTCGATCTCATCGAGAAGAGTTTCCTGCCCGTTCTGGCGGGCGCGCTGCACAAGCGCATCGAATACCCGGAACCGATCACACCGGAGCCTCTGGTGAAAGAAAGCCAGGAAGAGGCTGCAACCGGCCACACGCACGGGGAATCTTCGGAACACCACGGCAACTCGGGCAACAGGGGGATCTGAAGCCCAACTCACCCTTCTTTTTCCGTATCTTTTTGATACCGACATCCGTTCTTACAGTCCCGTCCGAGCAGACTCATGTGTGCCTCGCAACAGCCACAAGTGCGTGCCAGATTGTGCGTTGACCCGCCGGCGAGGCCTCACCTCCGCGGGATGCAACGGGGGTGGAAGGCTGGCTTGGGCAAAATGGCGGGTGAAGTGTGGAAACGAGAGCGCGGCGACGTACCCGCATCGGTCGCCATTGTTTTTGTCGGGCCGGAGCGCATGCGCGAGTTGAACAGGAGTTTCCGGGGCAAGGACGCGGTGACGGACGTCCTGACGTTCGATCTGGCGGACTCCGCGGATCGCGTGGAAGGCGAGATCTACGTGTGTCCGGAGTATGCGGCCGGGCAACTTCGTACCTACAGCACAGGCCTCAACCAGGAGATTGTCAGACTCGTCTTACACGGTGTGCTGCATCTGGCGGGGCACGATCACCACACACTGGCTGATGGGAAGCGTATGGCAAATCATACGCGCCGCTATCTGCGTGAACTTGCGTGGTAATGCGCCTGATGCCGACTTACAGGGAGGAACAGTTTTACCGTCGTGGATGACTCATTCAGTATCTGGTTTCTCATAGGGTATGCGTTCCTGTTCGGCCTCAGTTGGGTGTTCGGTCGGGCGGAACGTTTTCTTTCGCTGCGGTCTGTGGCCAGCGTTCAGGCGCTTGTTGATGCGAACAGGCTGCAGGTTCCGCAGTTTCTGCTTAAGTCCCCGGCGAAACGCCGGGCTGCAATCTCTTTCGGGATCGGTGTCCTCGCGGCAGATCTCATCCTTATCGCGGGCGTTTTTGTGTTTCTGGCGAGCGTTCCGGGGCTTTCCGGCGCCGGTCTGATTCTCGCGTACGCTATCGCGGCTCTCCTTGGATTTGTTCCGCTGGTCGTCACTCACTTTGTGGTTCCGAACCTTAAGACAGCCGATGACATGTCCGGGCCTCTCCTCCGGTTTGCCGCGCCGCTCCTTGTCGCGTGGGCGGTGCTCACGTTCCCACTTTCATTGTTTCTGGACAAGATTCTGACGCATCTCGCGCATCAGCCCGAAAACCGCGAGGCGCGTGAGGAAGCACTTCTGGCACTTGTGGAGAGTGACGAGGTAGACGGCGTGCTGGAGGCTGACAAGCGTGACATGATCAGCTCAATCATGAGTATCGATGAAACGCTTGTTCGAGAAGTGATGGTTCCGCGCGTTGACATGGTGGCTATTGAACGAAGCCAATCGCTCAACGAGCTCCTGGACTTGATCCGCGAGACCCAGCATTCCCGTATTCCAGTGTACGACGGCAAACTCGACAACATCGTCGGCATCGTCCACGCGAAAGACGTCCTCGACGCCGTCAGTTCTTCCGGTGGCGCAAACGGGAGTACGGCCACCGCGGAAGACGCGATGCGGGAATCACATGTGCTGTTCGTCCCCATGACGAAACGGGTTGACGACTTGCTGAGGGAGCTGCGGAAGCAGAAGAAGCACATGGCGATCGTCGTGGACGAATACGGAGGTACCGCGGGGCTGGTCACCATGGAGGACGTTCTGGAGGAAATTGTCGGTGAAATCCAGGACGAATACGATGAAGAAGAGCAACCGTACAAGTGGCTGGATCAAAAGAAACTTGAGGTATCGGCCGGGATGAGTATTGCCGATCTGGCGCAGCTCCTCGGGGCCGAGTTCCCGGAAGAGCAGGGTTACGAGACAGTTGCGGGTTTTCTCTATCACCAGTTTGGAGCAGTCCCGTCAAAGGGGGAAAGCACCCGTTACGGTCCCTACACGTTTACCGTGACGGGTGTTGACGCCCAGCGGATTACCACGGTTGATATTGAGATTCACGGTGACGATGCACGGGGAACGGAATTTGACGATTCGGACGCGTGAACTCGTTCTCATTTCGGTTGCGGCGGGGCTGAGCGTTGCTCTGAGTTTCCTGCGGCTTTTTTCCATGCCGCAGGGCGGATCAGTTACCCTGGAAGCGATCCCGCTTCTGTACGTCGCATTCCGGTTTGGGACTGGGGCTGCGATGGCTGCCGGGGCCGTTTCCGGCATAGTGCAATTGCTTCTGCGCCCGATTATTGTCCACCCAGTGCAGGTTGTTCTGGATTACCCGCTTGCGATGGCTGCCTGCGGCGTGGCCGGGGTATTCCGAACGGTCAATTCCAATCGTTCGGTTCGCGTTGGCCTTACCGTTTTTCTGGGTGTGGTGGTTGTATTTGTGGCGGGGCTCCAATGGTTCGAGTTGCGCCGGGTAAGCCGCACGGACGAGATCGAGGTGCAGCGATCTCCAGATTCGCGCATCGTGATGTGGGCGAGCGCTGACACGATTCTCGGAGGGCTGCAGACGAAAATCGTTACGTACCGGAACAGCGCCGCGGGACGAAGCTCTGTGGTGGGGGTAACCACCGCTCACGGGGAGACTGCGCGAGACTGGTTGGATTACGGGCTGAGTGTTGTCCGCGCCAAACAGAACGAGTGGTTGGGCAATTTCCTTCTGCTCGCGGCGGCGTTGGCGGGAATTGCGCTGGTTGCGGCACGCCTTCCACTCACCTCCGTGGCTCTCGGCGTGAGCCTGGCGAGCTTCCTCAAGTGGGGCATACACGTAATCTCCGGCGCCGTCTTCTTCTCCGCGTATGCTCCTCTGGGGGAGAGTGCGTGGATTTACAGCGCTGCCTACAACGCGGCATACGCGATTCCGCAGCTTCTTCTGGCGCTCTTACTCCTTCCTCCGCTCCTCCGCAAGGGCGCGAACAACGCCGGGACAGCAGATCCAGGGAACTGATCCGAGCGGTACCCGACCTGCCGCGCGCCAAAATACTCCATTCCCCCTCAACCGGCTCTTTGCACTTCATCGACGGGTGTTCATGGTCCGGGAAATGTCCACGGTGATGAACAGATTCCTCGAATTCTCCGTGTCGTCCTCGTGGTGCTCGGAACGGAACGTCACGAAAGCCTCGGCGCGTACCCCGAACACGCGTGCTCCGCTGACAAGTGCGGTGAACTCGCCAAATACATAGTCGCTGGAATAGGCTGCCGAAGGATGTCGATAGGTCCTTTTGCCTGCGCGGATACTCACATCAGAGAAGCCGGAGGTGCGCGAAATCAGGTTGCAACCGGCTTGAAGGAAACGCTCGGAGTACTCGTCTGCCAGGGAACTGGGCGATTGCTGCATCCCTGCGCCCGCTCCAAAACGCGTGCTGACGAGGCCGGGTTCCCACTTCGCTTCGGCAAGAAGTTCCATATTACGGGTGCTGGGGAACACATCGTCCGCAGGGCTGAAGGCGAGGACCGCGCCATTGATGCCGGTTTCCAGCGACCACGAAGGGTTCAGGCGTCTCGTCACACGTGCATGTAATGTCGCGGAGCTCTCGTCGGGATGTGTCCCCGGCGCCGGGTAGTCTTTCCACGCCGCGATCACACCACCGGATACCAGCCAATCGAGTGAAGGCACCCACATCGCGAAGGAACTGCCCGAGAACCCCCAGTACCCCAGTTCGGACGAATCTGGAACAAACTCATGTTCCACACCGGCTTTCGTGGTCCATGTGCTGAGATCTCGTGTGGTTTCCAGCGCCAGACCGTGCCAGTGCGACATGGCGTTTGTGTACACGGACGAGGTCCGGTCGTACCACACTCCCCGAACCGAATGAACAGACCCCCAGGTTCCGGGGTACGCGTGGGGAAGTGGCGAGAGAGCGGCAACCTCTCCTGACGTTTCGATGTACGAACTTCGTGACGCGCTGTTCGCGCCGTGAAAGCGCCTGGCGCTGACTGCTCCGTCCAGGTTGACGCCAACCGGCGAGGTGTTCTTCCATTCCCCGGTTCCCCGGAAATCGTACCGAAGTGAACTCATTCCCGCGGCAAACCGGTTGTCCAGAATGATGTTCCTCCAGGAGCCAAGAGCACCGGACGACACCACGCGCAGTTGGCCGTACGCGTCCGTCGTTACTTCGGTGGTCTCGGACTCCACAATCCGAAACCCTTCTCCCGCCACCTCCGTGGCTGCGTGCAATTCGTATGTGGTCTCCCACAAATCGCCTGCGCGCGCAACACACGGGCCTGACGGCAAAAAAGCGACCAGAAAGAGGAGGCGAATGAGACTCGTGTGGGGTTGTGCCACAAACGCGCCCTTGGAGTGGATAATCCAGAACGGCCAGCAGGCCCGTGTCTACCGGGAATCAGGGGGGTGAACCGGCTCCACTAGGATAGTGTCTGCACACGTGCCTGACAAGAGGTCAAACGCCTCACCCCACAGCACCTCGGCCTGCTCCCGATCTCCCAGCAGCCACTGCGTTTCCGCTTCAGACGCAATGGCATCCGCCTTCGCGATGCAGATGGAATCAGACGAGGCGCTGCGCGTCAGCTCGTACGTCTCGCGCCAGAGAGCGAAATCCTCGTCCAGATTGGCTGAAGCCGGCAAGTCCGAAGCAACCTCAAGAGCGCTTTCATCGCTTCTGCTGTCGGGGAACACATCAGGAGAGCGGGCAGGCGGAGAACACGCCGGACTAACGCAGACGATCGCGACAAGAAGGCTCCATCCAGCGCGGAGAAGCCGCTTTGCGGACGAAGCCATGAACCCGGGCCGCGGTGATCCGCACGCGATCGTGTCAGCGAGCATTGATTCGTTGGGCAAGGCGAGCGGCGATTCGTGTTTGGGCGAGGGCTCTGCGAAGGTCTCCGTCCGCGAGCATGCGTCGCGCATCTGCCTGTCGGTTTCGTGCCTCTACGAGCAACGGATCTGTCTCGTTCCCCGATGCCGCAGAGGCGCGTTCTATCAAAGCATCCGTCTGCTGGAGTGCCGCACGTACTGACGCTTCCGTTACTTCTCCCAGTGCGCTCCGCAGAACCTGTTCGGCGATCTGACGCGCCTCTTCCGCAAGTGCTCTCGCTCGGATCGAGTTTCCCGATGCGAGTTCCTGCCGGGCGTTCGCGATCACCACACGGCCTCGGCGCAATTCTCCGTTCACATCGTTCCCGCTGGCGTCTCCGGACGCGACTTCGTCCGCCCGCGCAAGCGCCGCGTCCGCGTCAGCAATGCTTCGCGACGCGAGATGGGCGGAATACGTTGCGGCATCAAGCGTTTTGAGCACCGCTTCAGCATTCTGCATCGCCCGTTCAAGGAGTCGGGCTTTTGCGGCCGGATGGGTTGCTTCATCAGTGCTCTGAGCCATCTGAAGAAACTGCTGTGCTCTTTCCGCAGCGCTCTTCACCGCATCCCCCCCGTTGGCGTCGGCCATCGTGCGAGCGCGGCGCACCATCGGCTCAGCGGCGGATTCCAGTACTCTGCATCGCTGTCTGAGCTGGCGCGATGCTACCGCGCGCTGCCAGAGCTGACGGGCCTGAGTCTGGGCGGTGGCGGAGAGTCGCAACGCGGCGTCATGGCGGCCCTCGGTCTGCGCCTTGCGCGCCTGATCGAGCAGCAATTTCACTTGCGCCGTCTGGTCGGGCGGAGCGCCTTGTGCAACTGCATTCCGCATCAGAGTCTCGGCATCACGCAACGTGGCATCTATCTGGGGGGAACGACCTGGCGGGGTCCTGAGGATCTGGTTTGCCCGAAGAATCAGGAGTCTTGCCTCGTCAGCGTTTGCCGCAGCGCGCGCGGTTTCACCCCTGCGCCGAAAGGTTTCTGCCTGGTTCAGCAGCGTTTTCGCTCGTGACAAAAGAGACAGCGCTTCGCTGTTGTTTGTCTGACGTGCTGCGTCGAAGGACTGCTGCCATTCTGTCGCCAGCGCCGGCAGAGGGTCTCCCGCAATACGGCCCTGCTGAGGACCACCTCCGCCCTGCGAAACCGCACCGCGGGGAGAGACGAATATCCCGAAACCCGCGATGACGGCAACGTGCAAAAGGCTCCGCATTCTCATCTCATTCAACTCCTGCCCCTTTCGGGACAATCCTGCCGCAACTCCCGTGCCGGCAAAACGGCGGCGGCCAGCGATGCAGGAAACAGCCCTTCTCAAGGGCAACACGTGTGGAGTGCGGGTCTTCGCCCGGCGTACACAACGTACCAACAGGTACGTTCTTGCCGACGAAAGGCGGTCTCTTCTCCATCGGTCATCTGCGGCGGACGATCACCAACGGTTGCGAACGCCGGAAATGCTTGCCTTCGTCGGGTGAAACAACCTCGATGTGGAGAATATACACACCAGTGGGAACTTGACGGCCGCTCCCGTCCGTTCCGTCCCAGCGGACGTGCGATTCTGCGGGAAGGCGCTCCCGGGTGAGCAGGGTCCGTATCTCCCGCCCGGCCATATCAAAGACAGTGAGCGAGACCGAAGACCCGTGCTCAGGTGTAATTATCCTGATCCCGACGGTGTCCGTTGCGGGTATTGGGTCGGCCATGCAATCGAACCCTCGGGGCGGTGGGTAGGATGCGCTGTTGCGTAGTCCCGGGGTTGCCCTCGCCGGCGCCCACGATGGTGCCCATGATGCAGGGTTGCTGCCGTCGCTGGCGGAGTCAGCTCGTTCGAGTGAACGGCCTTGTTCCGGAACGGGATAATGTGCTTCATCGATGGAGGTGCCTGTCGCGTCCAGAAAACTCACGCGCCGCGACGACGAAGCACTTCGGCTGAGATACGGAAAACCGCCGGTCACGCCACACAGAGGTGTGCCGATTCCGTATCGCGTCCGGACGCCTTCCGGCAATGCGGCAATCACAAGGTAATCTCCCGGATACAACAACGGGCCGTAGTCCGCTGAACCGCTTCCCGTAGCAGTTTTCAATAAGGACCCCGCGAGTGACAAAGGGTCGGCTCCAGCGTTCAGGACTTCCACCCACTGGCCTTCGCCGTCGGAGGGATACGCCATGATCTCGTTGATAACGATGGATCGGGCTGGGAGCCCAATGACGCATCTTAGTGCCTGCGTGTTGTCCCTCGGGTTCTCGTCTCCCGGCAGCATTGCGGCGAGCATCAGCGGGCCCGAAAATGGTCGTGACACCGGTATGGTTTCTACCCCGGCGAACGTCTCGGCTGGTTGCAGAGACCTCACGTTCCAACGGACGAGCGTGTCCTCTGCGGCTGAGAGGACAGAGTCCCTGTCGCGGTCAGCGAACAATATGACGGGAAATGGCCCTGTGGTGTCGGTTCCAGAGTTCAGGACGTCAAATCGTACGGTAAGCTGTTCGGGAGGATGCAGAGTATCAGGATTTGCGCTGGCATTCCTGAGGGAAACGTCGCACGCATTCCTGCGACGCGAATTCGGGCGGCCCGGTGTGCCATCGGGCACAAGGCTGACTGCCCAGTTGTCTGGCGTGTCAGGTCCCCGCACATCAATCTTTTCCAGCGAAAGCCCCGGGAACACGGCCTCTGGAAGGTACGAAACGCGTTGTTCACAACCGCCCGAAGAACGGAGCACAACCGTGTTCGCGCGGCTGTTAACGAGGCCTCCTCGTCCGAACGCGGCGTCTCCGATCGTAACGACAAGAGCCTCAGCCGGAATGTCGGGGTAGGGCTCGTTTGCGCTGAAATACCCTGGATCCAGTATCAGGGCGAACCGCCCCGGTTTGAGGACGAGCCCGGACGAGACCGCGATAATCGCGTCCGTCTCGTTTGTGTCGCCAACAACGTAGTCACCGAGATTGACCGAGCCGGTTCCGACGTTGAACAACTCGATGAATTCGCGAGAGGTTTCAGTGCCGCTGGGGTTGACCATGATTTCGGAGATTACCAGGGGGCAGGACTCCGGTCCGCCGCGCCGGGCTTCCGCAGGAGAGGAGAACGTTGTGCACGTCGTAGCCAGAATCAGAGCAGCCCGTGCGTACGTCGTAAACCCCATTCCCCTGTCAGCAAAAGGATGATGCCACATAGAACCCACCCGGCAGAGCCCAGCGAAACGGTGCGTTCGCTGTATTCAAAAACGGGGGATAGAGGGATCGATGCCAATAGCTGCTCCGCATCCCGTGCGGTGACGAATCTGGATCCTGGATGCGCGGACGCGATCCGCGACAGGACATCCGTCTGCATCTGCACGATGTCATCTTCCGCGCTTGAAGCGTCGACAAGCACACGGGTTTCGGAGGTTCCCAGGGAGGTGGTTCCTGAGAATGCCTCTGCGCGCATGGTATGTGCGCCCGTCAGCAGCCCCCGTATCCACACCGTGTACCTGCCGGGACCGGAGAGGGTTGCCCGCCCCGTCCAGTTGTCCGGCCCGTCCGTGGCCACGATCACTGACGCGTTGTCCACCGGCTTTGAAGCCTCATCGGAGACGAATATGTCCACGCGGACCGGCTCACCGAGGCGGTAGAAGGGGCGTCCTGTTTGAACCCGGACCATCTGGGACGCTTCCCTTGAAATCAACCAACGGATGGCGGCCTTCCAGAACGCAGTTCCCGCCGGATTCTCGATCCCCATTCCCCGGGGCAAAATGTCCCAGCGCCAGTACCCCGCCCCTCCGAACACGAGGACCCGCCCTTTTTTTGCGTGTCCGGCCACGGCAACGGGACCAGCGTCACCAGTGACGAGAACGGTTGCACCCTGGCGTGGCCTCAGTCCGGAGACCAGTCCAAGTAACGGCGGAACTGATTCCCAGGAAGACCATTCCGCAAATCCGGGGTCCATTCCTGAGATGGGGTGTGCGAAAAGCGGAGCCGCAAGCCTGACCTCGAACTGACCCGGCTCGAACCTGGTGCCGGTCAACTCGACAGGCAGTATTTCACGCAGGCGAGGCGACACGCTGTTCGTTCCGGGGACACAAAGGAGCCCACAGCCTTCTTCGACGGCACGCGCTACCGCGTCCTGAGTGACAGGAGGCAGTGTGTTCCCGGCAGGGTCGAGCCAGACAATGAGGTCTGTCCCCGCAATACTGTCCGGGGAGAGTGGAGCAACGCGACGAAAAGGGGTTGCGTACCAGATTGCGGGATCGTAATCCTCGCGTGCGCCGAAGAAACGATTCCAGAAGCCGACATCGGCGCTTGGAGTCCCCGCGATGATGAGGGCGCGCTTTTTCGCCTTTACAACGTCCAGCGAAAACGTGCGCCTGTTGTTTTCTGTGCGAGATTCCCCGGGGACGCCCTCAAGTTCCACAGTGTAGGTCTGCATTCCCCGTGCCGAGGGTGTAAACGTCAGATCCACGTCAGCTCTTGCGCCGGTTTCGGGAGGCAGAACAATTGCCCGGGTGATTTCCCTGCCCTGGTGAAAAAGGCGCATGGTGGAGGCTCGCATGCCGGGTATTGTATGTTCCCAGGCAACGGTGACGGACACCGGTTTACCCTCGACCGCGTAAGGGGGCGCAGCGACACCAACAATGCGTGCATCCGGCTCGGGGTGTGGATTACCCACCCCTACGACGTATGTCGGAAGGGCGGCCTCCTGTGCGGCCCGGACGGGCTCTGACCCGGAGGTGTTGGATCCGTCCGTAATGAGAATGATAGCGTCGGGCGGCGGGAACACGCGCCGCTGGCTCAGGATTGCCTCACCGATTTCCGTCGCGGGCCCGCGGAAGGACAACGTGGCTTCGTCAAGGACGCGGACTGTATCCGCAAAGCCTAAGGCGACCACGTCCGCGAGAGCTGACACGCGTTTCATCTGTGCGCTGGCAAGGATTGAGCGCACAGCCGATTCCTGCCCGGCACGCGCGATACTGCGGCTTTCGTCGACCAGAAGAGCGATGCGCCGCGGGCGCGGCTCCATCCCCCGGCGTTCCAGCCGCGGATTCAGAATCGCGAGAATGAACGCACAAAGCGCGAGCAGCCGCAGGCCAAAGAGCAGCGCTCTGCGCCGTGGCGGAAGGGGTGGGATGGTTCTCCTGTAGGAAAAAACAGCCAGCAGGATCAGCGCGAGACCGAGTGCGCTCCACAACCACCACCCCTCACGGAAGGTGATTTCCCAACCGGCAGAGGGGAAATTGGATCCGTTCATCCGAGGAGTGTCGTGCCGTTCATTGCTTCCACGACCGCTTCATACGGCGTGCCCTTCGGAGGAAGACCACGATCATCAGCACGAGAGCGCCGAAGAGCGCAAGATCCCATATGATGCCATCCCAACGAAGGATTACCGGCCACAGCGCCGCGATCGAGAAGAAGATCGCCAGCCATTCCCACCACTCGCCTTTTGCCCACTTTTTCTCATCCCCAACCGAAGAGGGGAGAGGATAATCCTTTCTGCGTCCCATTTGCGGCTATCCTCAGGCTTCCAGCGGCGCGACCGTCAATCCGTCGGTGTCTACGTGGGTCACCTCCGCGCGGCTCGTAATGCCATGTCTTGCCCATGCCTGCTCCATGGCGCGGGCCACAGCGTCCGATGAGTGGAGCGCCAGCGCGACTATCGCGGGGCCCGAACCCGACAAGCATGCACCAAGGGCTCCAGCGGCTCGAGCAGCCCTGCATACGTCGTCGAACCCCGGGATCAGCGGCGCTCGGTACGGCTGGTGCAATCTGTCTTCCATCGCGTTGCCGACAGCCTCCCAGTCGCCGGCTGCCCACGCGGAAGCCATCCAGGCGGCGGCACGCAGGTTGAAAACGGCATCTCCCAAAGGCACCTGCTGAGGAAGAACCGAACGCGACGTGTGAGTGGTCAGCTCGAATTCCGGGACCGCTGAAACAAATAACGCGCCGTCGCGGGTGGGAATCGGACGGATTGCAACTCCTGAAGGGCTTTCCCTGGTAAGGACAAGCCCACCCTTTACGGCGGCAGCCACATTATCTGAATGCCCCTCGACAAGGGTGGCTCGATTGATGAGCTGGTCCGGATCGATCTTTCCCACGGTCAACAATTGCGCCGCCGCCATGCCGGCAACAATCGCCGCGGCACTGGAACCCTGACCGCGCGCGAGAGGAATGGCGTTTTCCATGCGGATGGAGATACCGGGAAGCGACTCCGCATCAACCTCAGACCCGAGTACGAGTGCGCGGTATATCAGGTTGGTGCGGTCCCGGGGCAGAATACCGGCCCCCTCGCCATGCAACGTGATGTGCCAGGCGCCCTTTTCCCCGCGAACCGTGACGAAAAGATTCAGATACCGCTGAAGTGCGAGTCCGAAACAATCAAAACCCGGGCCAAGGTTTGCCGTCGTAGCCGGAACGCGTATGCTCCATCCCTGTGGTCTTTTTCCCATTGCGGAACTCGTACTGGTGAAGATGCCGGGTGGGTATCAGCGTGAAGTAAGCCCGATGCGGGTTCGCCCCGTAAAAATGATCGTTCCGCGGCGGTGCGCCGTCAACGGGAATGCGATGGATACACGCTGCGTTGCACGCGAGGGTCACGGGTGGAGCCCGGCGACGCGATCGTACAGATCGCAGAAATTCTCAACCATGCGTGCGAGCGAGAAGTCGTGTTCCACCATTGTTCGCGCTCGACACGCCCACAGCCGGCTCTCTTCGGGGTCATTTCGTACGTGTTCAAGACCCTCGCAAAGTCCTCTGGCCTCCCCGATTTCCGTGAGCCACCCCGTCTCCCGGTGCCGAACGATTTCCGATGTACCGCCCGCAGCCGTTGCCACTACAGGAACATCCATCGCCATTGCTTCCAGAACAGCGTTGGGCAGCCCCTCGCTGAGTGATGTCTGAACGAGCGCGTCAAGGATCATGAGCACGGAAGAGATGTCGGGTGTATACGGGTGCCAGATCACGTGGTCTGCGACGCCCCGCGCCTCGACGTCACGACGGAACGCTTCCGCAGGTTCGATTTCGTCAGGCAAAGGCGGCTGCCCCGCGCGAACGAGGCGGAAATCGGGGTTCAGGCGAACCATTTGCTCGATCACCGCCGCCAGCGTGTCAAGGCCTTTCACCGCACAGGAACGGCCGACATGACCGACAACGAAATGATCCGAAGTGAGGCCCAGTTCCTTCCTGCGCGAGACGCGTTCTTCTTCCGTTGCGTGGAGTTTCGCCTGGACCCGCGCCAGATCAATTCCATTCGGAATCACGCGGACGATACGTGCAGGTATTCGGTCATGATCGATAAGGTAGTGGGCGATGGCTTCGGCATTTCCGACCACCGCATCCGTCACGCCGAGGAGCGCCCTGTCAATCGCGAGGTGAACTACGGTTTTCCAGGTTTCGATGCCTCCTTCAGAGACAACGACAGCAGGGCGTTTTTCTGGTCTCATCAGCGCCGCGATCCTGCCCCAGGTATTGGCGGTGGAGAGGTGGCAGTGCAACACGGCGGGCCGAACTTCGTCCATAATTGCCCGAATACGCGCGAGCGCCGCAAGGTCAACTTTCCGTCTCTTCTCCAGTATGATTGTTCGTGCGTGCCGCGCGAACTCCTCCGCAAGCGCTCCTCCGCGCATGCCGCACACGATTGGCTCCCACCGACTCCCGCACAACCCCTTGACAAGGGTAGACGTCTGGCGTTCCTCCCCGCCCGCGCCAAGGCTGCCAAGAAGATGCAACACTC
>ENA-UOWE01002507-UOWE01002507.1-activated-sludge-metagenome-genome-assembly--contig:-NODE-2507-length-20180-cov-15.716472_pt1 | contig 20180 bp, 13 predicted proteins | sample MGYA00249841_ERZ761562 | MGnify/ENA primary metagenome ERZ761562 (study PRJEB28883, sample SAMN05720200) | activated sludge metagenome | isolation source: Anaerobic digester | place: Japan... | reverse complement strand
TACCTGATCGTTGTTGGAGAAAAATATGGCCAAATGGTGCTGTATGCATCGACTGCACACTTCACAGTTTCCCAAATGATCGAACTAGCTCCTGCCATGAACCCGCTTCTGTAGTATGTGGTGGTGTATATGGGTACGACAGGACTTCAATCAAATATTAACGACACCGCAACTGTGTCTATAGGTATGTCTAATGGGCCGCCAAATCGTCCCCCTGAGCCGACGGTGTTTGGTGGTGGTTTTGTACAGGAGCTAGATCTGTATAATAATGGAACTTTATACTCTTCAGTAGTCGCCATGCTGACAGATGGAGAGGGCTATGTCGTACTTAACCCGGAGGATTATTGGGGGGCGAGTACCGTATATTCTATAAAGTTAGAAGTTGTTGCAGGGGCGCCTGTAAGTCATCAAGTGTACGAACTCAATGTCAATGATGCCTTCATATACATAAACATCCCATTGACCTAACCCCTCCCTCACTGCTATGAAAATTCTTTCAACCATCCCGCGCTGGTCGCGGGGTGGTTTTTTTTGTGTGTTCCGGCTTGTCCGCGGGATTTTTTTCGTATATCATGCCTTCTTATGGAATTTACCCAGGAACAGATAGACGCACTTGCAGTAAACGAAGTGGCGATTCTCAGACGGATCGCCGATGAACTGACGGTACAGCCCACACAAGTTTCGGCTGTAGTATCGCTTGTGGCTGAAGGATGCACCATACCCTTCATTTCCCGCTACCGGAAAGAACGCCACGGCTCGCTCGACGAAGTACAGGTCCGCGACTGCGACCACCTCTTCAAAAGCTACCATAACCTCGAAACCCGCCGTCTCGAAATAGTAAAAGGCATCTTCGCGCAGGGAAAACTGAACGAACTTCTGTACAACAACGTGATGAAGGCTAAAACCCTCACCGAACTCGAAGACCTCTGGGCACCCTTCAAAAAGAAAAAGAAAACCCGCGGCATGCTCGCCATCGAACGCGGACTCGAGCCCCTGGCCGACCTCATGGAAAAAGAAACCGCCGCAGCCGTGGAAAAAGCCGCGGAGGGCTATGTAAAGACTGACGAAAAAAATCCCGAACTCACCGTGGAAAGCGCCAAAGACGCCATCGCCGGCGCCATGGACATCATCGCCGAGCGGATCGCGCAGAATCCCGAACACCGCGCCGCCGTCCGCGGCTGGTACATGAAAAGCGGCAAGGTTGTGGTTACCGGCGTGGGCGACGAAAACGCCCAGAAAACCAGCGTGTACCAGATGTACTGGGACTACAGCGAGCCCGTGAACCAGATCAAACCCCACCGTGTCCTCGCCATCAACCGTGGAGAACGTGAAGGCGTACTCGACGTCAAGATTGACGTTGACGCCGAAGAAGCCATCGAAATTATCGCCCGGGAGTACGCGATCGCGAACGACTACCACCGCGACGCCGTCGCCGACGGCGTGATCCGCCTCCTGTCCCCCGCCGTTGTGCGCGAAATCCGCTCGGACCTTTCCGATGCGGCGGACGACCACGGCATCTCCGTGTTCAGCGAGAATCTCCGCAACCTCCTCATGCAGCAGCCCATCAAGGGAACCCGCATCCTCGGAGTCGACCCGGGAATCCGCACCGGCACCAAGTGCGCGGCGCTCGACGAAACCGGAAAATACCTGGGCAGCTTCATGATTTACCAGCACAAACCCGTGGAAGCCGCCGCCGCCATCCTCCGCGCCATCAAGGACTACAACATCCAGCTCGTCGCGATCGGCAACGGAACCGGCAGCCACGAGGTCCAGGAAGTAGTGGCTGCTGTCATCAACGAACACTGCAAAGACGTCATGTACACGGTAGTTGACGAAGACGGCGCCTCGGTCTATTCCGCGAGCGACGTGGCGCGCGAAGAATTCCCCGAGCTCGACCTCACCATCCGCGGCGCCATCTCCATAGGCCGCCGCCTCCAGGATCCCCTTGCCGAACTCGTCAAGATTGATCCCAAGTCCATCGGTGTCGGCCTCTATCAGCACGACGTAAACCAGAAGAAACTGTCGGAAACTCTCGATGAAGTAGTGGGCTCCGTGGTCAACAACGTCGGCGTCAATCTCAATACCGCGAGTTTTTCAATTCTCAAGTACGTATCCGGGATCAACGGACCGCTCGCCAAGAAAATCGTGGCGTTCCGCGAATCGGGCGGGAAGATCACGAGCCGCGACGCGCTCATGAAGGTTCCCGGCATGGGCCCGAAGAGCTTCGAACAGTGTGCCGGCTTCCTCAAGATTCCGGAAAGCACCGACCCGCTCGACAACAGCTGGGTACACCCTGAAAACTACGAAGCCGCCCGCGTGGTCTACGAACTCGTGCAGCAAAAAAGCGACGTGACCGGCGACGTGCGGAGCACCCTCAAGGCCCGCTACGAACTCGGTGACCAGACCATCAACGATATCATTGAAGAACTCAAAAAACCGAACCGCGACCCGCGCGAAGACTTCCCCAAGCCCATCATGCAGCAGGGTGTCCTCTCCTTTGAAGACCTCAAGGAAGGCATGACCGTAACCGGCAAGATCAAGAACGTGGTCGACTTCGGCGCCTTCGTGGACATCGGCATCAAGGAAACCGCGCTCCTCCATCTCTCCGAGATGAGCGACCAGTACGTCCGCGACCCCATGGACGTGGTCAAGGTGGGAGACGTAAAAGAGTGCCGCATCATCGGCCTCGATTACGACCGCCGCCGCATCAGTCTTTCCTGCAAGAGCGCCAGCGGTGGTTCTTCCGGTTCGCCGAACGGAGCGCGTTCATCATCCGCCGGTTCCGTTTCCGGCGGCCCGCGCAAGGTAGTGGTACGCGCAGGCGGCGGTTCGGGCGGCAAGAGTGCCGGCGGCTCCTCCGGTGGTCGCGATTCGTCCGGCCGCGGTTCTTCGGGCAACCGTGACTCAGGACGCGGATCGTTCGGCAACTCCCGCGACGACGGTATGACCTACAATCCCTTCGCCGAGCTTCTCAAAGGCAAAAAATGAGCGGAACGGGCGTGTGGAACGGGAAATCCTGGCAGGACCTTCTTCGGGACGGCCTTGCCGCCCTGGAAATCCCTGCGTCAGATACCGTCCTTGACGGTATCCGCGTTCGCGGCGTGGCCTCACTCGAAGGCCGACTCTCCCGCTATATGGACGAGCTCGAGCTGTTTAATCGGGTCTTCGACCTTGTCGGCGCCGATTCCCGGGAGGGCCTTGTTGTCCGGCATATCCTGGACAGCCTGTCCCCCTGGAAACTGCTCGTACCGCTTTTGTCCGGCATTTCAGCTCCCCATATCGCTGACGCCGGAACCGGGGCGGGCTTACCCGGTATTCCCCTTTCTCTGCTTTTCCCAGACATTCCGGTAACCCTCATTGAACGCATGAGCCGCCGGTGCTCCTTTCTACAGAACTTTTGCGCGTTATTGTCTCTTGATAATGCCTCTGTTCTGGAATCTTCCATTGAAGAGGCACCGGAAGGAGCCTATTCACTTGTCATTTTCCGGGCATTCCGTCCTTTGGATAAAAAAATGTACCAATCCCTCGACCGGCTTCTTGCCGAGAACGGACATCTTGCCGCGTGGAAGGGTAAAAAAGAAAAGATCGATGAAGAAATGAGTCAGATATCGGAAGTTACCGGGGACTGGAACGTGATTCCCGCGCCGGTTCCCTTTCTGGACGAGCATGAACGGCATCTTATAACCATCGCACGCCCGGAAAAGTAAAAAAAGTTTTCAACAATTTTTATAGCAGTACCTACAGTTTCCTCAGGGGCGTCCCCGAATCCACTGAATTCAGAATAGTATTCAGCCGGTCCTTGTCATAGAGATCGAGCGGACGTCCTTCGGCAAAGCGCCGTGATTCTTCCGAATAAATTCCCGCGGAAAGGCAGATCCCCTGACCGGCTTTGAGGTCCTTGATCCGCCCATGGAAGTCGCGCAGGAGCAGTTCTCCCACCGAACCCTGGGACCGGAAAAAGCGGAACAGAACCACATCGGACCATTTTGGCGTGTCAATTTCCGCGACAATGTCCGAATAGTCGGCAAACACCGAAATATCGGTAATTTTCACTTTCGCGCCGGGGAAAAACTGGATGACGATCTTGCGGCACAGGGAAATGAACTCACTCTGGACGGCAAGAAGGTACACCTGCAAGTTCTTGTTCTGGTTGAGTTCCTGATACCGGACGATGAGGCTTGGCGTGTCCTTGTATCCGGGCTTTTCCCGCTGGAGATCCTTGAGTACCATGAGCGCACGGGAAATATCCTGGTCTTTAATAAGCGTTACCGCGAGTTTGTAGCGGAGTTCATTCGCGATATCCTGGGGAATGTTCTCGTGTTTCAGGCCTATTTCAAAATCGACAATTGCCTTGTCATGCTGGTTGGTGGATGAGTGAATCATGCCCGAATAGAGTGCGGACTGAGGGCCGAGGGCCGGATCGGGGCGCAGGTGGGTGAAAATCTTCAACGCGCGGTCGGTCGCTCCCGATTCGTACAGACATTCGGCCATGGCGAAGAGGGCTTCCTTGTCGTCGGGCTGCAGGTCAATGGCTTTTTTCAGGTACGAAAGGGCTTCCCGGTACCGGTGCGCCTTGTGGAGGCTGAATCCCATATATCGCAGGGCGAGGACATTTTCCGTTTCTACCAGCAGGGACTGGCGAAGGTAGGGGATGGCTTTTTCGTAGTCTTTCTGGAGATAGCAGATGTATCCCAGGTTGTAGTTTACTTCAAAATGATTCGGCTGGAGTTTCCGTGCCTGTATGAAGGCCTTGACCGCTTCCTGGATACGGTTTGTTTTGACGGCTGAAACGCCGAGGCGGAGTGCGCATTCGAATTCGTCTATTTTCTGATGGCTTGGTGCGAGGTTTATGAGTATTTCATAGGCGGCATACGCTTTGTCCCAGGTTTGTTCAAGGTAATGAAGGTTGCCCATTGCGGAAAGGCCTTCAGGATCACGCGGGTTTTGTGAAAGACGTTTTGTGGCTTCCCGGATAATGGTGCCGCGGTCTTTGTTTTTTTTCTTTTTTGGCGCCTTTTTATCATTCTTCCTTCCAATAAAGCTCAACAGAAGAAGCACGAAGGAAACGGTGATGATGACAGAAACCACTGTTATACTGGTGTTCATATTCTTCCATTATGATGCCACTAAGTTTTGCTGTCAACAATCCGCGTTGACAAGACCAGTCCATGCGTACTACAGTTATAGGACACTATTGATAAAAGAGGTATGCACTATGAGCGCGGCCTGGATTGGTATCAAACTGGCAGACAGCAAGTTTTTCCCGGTAATGGAAGAGGGTGCTCCCGTCAGTAAAGTCCTTGAACTGACGACGGTGCGTGATGATCAAACCAGTGTTCAGATCAATCTTTTCCGAAGTGAAGATTCTTCCATAGACACCGCAGCCTACGTCGGCACGTTGATAATTGAGGATATAGCCGATAAAAAAGCCGGCGAACCGACCATAGAATTGACGCTTTCCCTGGATGACGACAACGAACTGTCTGCCGAGGCGGTTGATCTTGAGTCCGGATCCCGTCAGGCTCTTTCGGTGTCCCTTGAAACACTCAGCTCCGAGGACCAGCTTGGTTTGCCGGATTTTGACCTTACTCCCATTGATACGACCATCAGTCTTGGCGACGATCCTGATCACCGGAATTTGGTATTGGATTCCGACATACCGGGGAATGCTCCGGAAGGATTGTACGAAATGACAACTGAAGAAGAAACAAAGAAGAGCGGCGTGTTTTTACCTGCATGGCTTTGCGTGGTTATTCTTGTACTCGGTGTTGCCGCTCTGGCGCTGGCACTGATCGTATCTGCCCGGGTTATGCGTCTTGATCGCGCCGAGGGCACCGCCGATCAGACGGTAGCCGCTTCCCGGGTGGTCCCGGCAACCGAACCGGACCCGGAGCCGGCCCCCGCTGTCGCGGAAGAAACACCGCCGCCAGTTGAAACTGAGGAAGCACCGGTCGCAACACCGGTTGAAGAAGAAACCGTTGTCCCGGCAGAACCGGAACCGGCGCCCGCCAGTGCCGTTCAGTACAAGATTGTCTGGGGCGATACCTTATGGGACCTTGCCGATGCTTACTACCGTGATCCCTGGCTGTACACGCGTATTGCCGCGCACAACCGGATCAGAAATCCGAACCTCATTATTGCCGGAACAAGGATTGAAATTCCGCCCAAATAAGACGGCCGCGTTTTTCCTGTTTTGTCTGATTCTTCCTCTGTCCCTGCTCTCGTGTCGGGAGCGGGCTTGGGGTATTTCACGGGAGGATATTCTTTCACGTCTTGAATCAGGCAACACGGCTTTCCTCGCGAAGGTATCCCCGGAAGATGCCGCACAAGCGCTGAGACTTGGTCCCGAGGCGCCCTGGTACCTGGCCCGGTACGCGCGGGATGCGGGAAATTCCGCGTTGGCTACCGCGCTCCTGGAAATCGGCGCGCGGCATAGTACGGGACCGTTCCGCATCCTGTGTATCCGCGATATGGCCCTTGACCGGGATTCTCCCCGTCGTCTTGAGGCAGCAGATCTTCTGGCCGAACCTTCTCCGCTTTTCCCGTCATTTTCTTCGGACGCGCCCGGTCTCCGCGCGATGATTCTTGCCGAACAGGGTCGCTTCGAGGAAATTCCCGGGGGTCTTGTTGCGTTTTTCGCGCGGGCTCCTGCTTCTCCACCGCTTATGGACGCGGGCCAGACAGTCGCTCCCGGCCGCCATCCCCGTTTTGACGCTCTCTTCGCTTTTCGCCGCCTGATTGATTCCCGCGCGTACGGCCCTGCCTGGGAGGCTGCGCAGGAGCTTATTGACGGCGAATATCCGGAGCTCTTCTATCGGACCATGCTTTCCGAGCTCGGCCGTGCGGCGCTCTATGGCGCTACCGATCCCGCCGCGGCGATAGAGCGGCTTGATCTTCTTGCCGGCCGGATTGACGGCGGGAACACGCTCCCTGAGGAATTCGCCGCCGAATCGGTTCCCTATATGCTTTCTTTTTACCGGGGCAGGATTTTCGCGCGCCGGGGTGCGTCCCATAGTGAAGATGCCCGCGCTTCATTCCGGGAAGCCATAACCCGTGCAGAATCTCCCTTTGACCGGGATGTGGCGCTCTGGTATCTTCTTGATCTTTCGGGAGAATCGCCGGACCGGCTCATGGCGGACCTTGCCGAATTCGCATCCGGCTGGGATGATCCTTCATTTTTTTCCGGCATCTTGGACCGGCTCATTGTACGTCTGGTTCAAAACAGAAACTTTACCGGTCTTGCCGGGCTCCACACGACACTCGAACCATATCTTGACCGGGAAACCAGGGCCCGCCTTGCCTACATCACCGCGAAATCCGGAGTGCTTTCTCCCGAAGAGGCCGAATCCGCGTATCAGACCGCTTTTTCAGAGGATCATGAATCCCTGTACTACCGTATGCTCGCCTCGGCGGAACTGGACGCGCTTCCGTCTGCGCCGGTTCTGGGCACCAGTCATCCTGCCGGGAACGATGCCGAAGAGCCCGCCGCAGCGGAAGTCAATCCGGATCGGGACTCTGCCCTCGAAGCGGTATGCCGGGGCTTTTTGCGCTACTCGCGGGAAGCAGACGTATATCCCTTTGTCCGGGAGTATTTCCCGGACCTGTCGGTACCTCTCGCGATGGAGCTTGCCGGTTCTCTTTCCGCGGCGGGGCATCACACCGACGCGCTCCGGCTCATGGTTCTTGCCGTCGGCGCGGAACCGGGCCCGGTTACCGATGAACAGCTCGCCGGTCTCTATCCCCGTCCGTGGCTGAAAGAAGTTTCTTCAGCGGCAGAAAAGCACGGTATTCCGGAGTATCTTCTGTACGCCCTGATACGCACGGAAAGTTTTTTTAACGCGTCGGTTGTTTCTCATGCCGGAGCCGTCGGGCTTACCCAGCTCATGCGGCCAACCGCAGGCGACATTGCACGGAAACTGAAAGTATCGGAGTATGACCTCACCGATCCCGCGACCAATCTGGAATTCGGCGCTTTTTATCTGGCTGAACTTGTACGACGCCTCGACGGGAACGTAATGGCCGCGCTTTTTTCCTACAACGCGGGTATTTCCCGGGTCCGGTCCTGGTTCAGAGCGGGAAGCGATCTCGACCCGGTCCTGTTCCTGGAGAGTCTGCCCTTCGCGGAAACCCGGGGATACGGACGGAAAGTGCTTGCGGCATCGATTGTTTACGGCTATCTTTACTACCAAAAGTCACCCGGAGACATTATCCGGGAATTATTCTGATTACGGAGCACCATCATGACCATAGTACAAGCCGTTTTACTGGGCGCCATTCAGGGTCTTGCCGAGTTTTTACCCATTTCCAGTTCCGGCCATCTTGCAATAGCGTCCCGCTTCATTGCCGAACAACAATCACCGCTTCTTTTCGACATTCTTCTCCATGTGGCTACACTGGCGTCTGTATGTCTGGTGTTCCGGCGGCGTATTGCCGAACTTTTCATGGTCGCCGTCCGCTGGATTATCAGAAAGCCTCGTGAAACCGACAGTTCCGACCAGTCCATGCTGCTGGCGCTTATTGCCGGAACCGCCGTAACCGGTGTCGCAGGACTTTTACTCAAGGACCTGGTCAGCGACTTTTCGCCCTTTCTCATATCCTGCTGTTTTGTCATCACCGGTATCTTTTTATTCGTTTCGGGTCGTCATGTGTCTGTCCGGACAACAGCGGTTCCCGGTGTTGTACAGGGTCTCGTAATCGGATTGGCCCAGGGAATCGGGGTTATACCCGGTATTTCGCGGTCCGGAAGCACCATCTCCGCCTCGCTTTTTGCCGGCCTTGACCGGAAAACAGCCGGGGAGTTTTCCTTTCTTCTTTCAATCCCGGCCATCCTTGCGGCATTCATACTCGAGCTTAAATCTGCCGATACTCTTGGTAGCCATGTTCCCGTTGCCGCCCTGGCGGCCGGCATGCTGACCGCCTTCGCCGTTGGGTATCTGTCGCTGAAATTCCTTCTGGGACTCATTCAGCGCGGAAAACTCGGCTGGTTTGCGGTATACCTTATACCGGCGGGAATCGCGCTGGCGGTCTATTTCTTCCCCGGATAAGATAGCGCCGCAAAGAGAACTAATTCTGGAGTTTACATGATGAATGACCACACAAGCCGGCAATGGACGGTCCGCCTCACCATGATTGGCGGAATCATCCTGCTCGTTGGTGCTGCACTGCTGGCTGTCTCCATATTGCTTGCGATTTTTCCCCTGTACGGAACCGTTTCGGCGTTCGCTGTCCCCGGACACATGCTGTATTCCGTGTACGGATTTTCAGCGTTTCTTGTACCGCTCTTTTTTCTGTTTGCCGCCATTGTCCTCGTCATACCCGGCTGGAGCCCGCGGAGCGGTATCCTGCTCGCCGGATCCTTTGTACCGTTTTTTACGATTGCCGGCGCTGAGAAACTCTACGGCGCGCTTGGTCTTTCCGGTGCAACGTCTTCCCTGGCGCCCGTTGCCGGCGGCGGAATTGCCCTTACCGCCCTTGTCGCGGTCGCTCTTGAATATTTGTTCCTTCTTAACCTGACTGACCGGCTGCTGCATGGCGGCCGTCCGCGGCTTTTTTCGCCGGGCAAATTCTTTACAAAGCGTGAGAAAAAACTCCGCAAGACGAAACTTGCGGTTGAACAGGAAATTCCCGCCTTTGAATACGTTGATGATGAACCGGATACCCTGACAGACACCGTGGAAGATTTTCCCGAGGAATTCCAGGAGGAATTGCCGGAAGAAGTGCCGGAATACAACGATTTTTCTTCCCGCGATCTTTTTGACGAACCGGCCGTACCTGCTGATGACGGCCAAAACGCCGGGCCTTTTGACGCCTACGATACCGCCGAACTCGAGACGTTTGACGATGCCGACGAACTCATGGATCCGGAGGATTTCACCGATCCGGCCGATATCTTCGATCCGGCCGATATCTTCGATTCGGAAGACGACGATTCCGATGAAGACACCCTGGTCGGGATTGACAGTACGGATACAACGCCGGAAGTGCTTACCGTGCCGCCTCTCGCCCCTACCGCCCCGGTTCCCGCCGCGCGCCGCTCAAAAAACTACAGCATCCCGTTCGATATCCTGAATACCTATCCCGACGGCGAGTACTGGGTTGTGGATGATACTACCCGAAAGGCCGCGGCGGCCCTCAAGGATACCCTGAACGAATTCCGCATAGAAGCCGACGTAACCGGAATCCGCAAGGGACCGGTCATCACCATGTTCGAGATTCTCCCCGCCCCTGGCGTAAAACTCTCAAAAATCGTCGGTCTTCAGGACAACATCGCCCTGCGCCTTGCCGCGTCCAGCGTGCGAATTGTGGCACCCATACCGGGAAAGCACGCCGTCGGTATTGAAGTACCGAACCAGAAACGGGCAATCGTCAGTTTTCGGGAAATAATTCAACATGACGATCCCGTATCAAAGAAAATGGAAATCCCGGTCATTCTCGGAAAGGATATAACCGGTGAAGCCCAGCTGCTGGACCTTGCTGCAACGCCGCACCTGCTCATCGCGGGCTCTACCGGATCGGGAAAATCGGTGTGCGTTAACTCGATAATTTGCTCGATTCTTTACAAACGCTCTCCCGAAGATGTCCGGCTCATTCTTATTGACCCCAAAATTGTTGAATTGAAACTGTACAACGATATCCGACATCTCCTGTCGCCCGTTATCACCGAGCCGAAGAAGGCCTTTCAGTCGCTTCAGTATTGTCTGTGCGAAATGGAACGGCGCTACGCCCTTCTGGACTCCATGGGCGTGCGGGACATCAAAAGCTATAACCGCCGTATTCTGGAACGCAAAATTGCCACGGAAAAACTTCCATATCTCGTCGTCATTATCGACGAATTCGCCGATCTGATGGCGACGACCGGAAAAGAACTCGAATCCACCGTCGCCCGACTGTGCGCCATGAGCCGCGCGGTGGGCATCCATCTCGTTCTGGCAACACAGCGCCCGTCCATCGATGTTATTACCGGGCTTATCAAGGCCAATATTCCGAGCCGCATTGCATTCATGGTCGCGTCAAAGATGGACAGTCGCATCATAATTGACCAGGTAGGCGCCGAAAAGCTCCTCGGACGCGGAGACATGCTCTATACCAGCGCGACCGACCCCTTCCCGGTGCGCATCCAGGGCGCCTATGTGTCCGAAGAGGAAGTTGAACGCGTTGTCGAAGTAGTAAAGACCTTTGGAGAACCCGACTATATTGACGAAGAAATCTTTGTTGACGATGAAGATGATGGACCACTTGAAGGATCCCTCTTTAACGACGGAGATGACCCGTTATACGACAAGGCGCTGGAAATTGTGCTTCTCGCCGGCAAAGCGTCGGCCTCGTATATCCAGCGCCGGCTTAAGATAGGCTACAACCGTGCCGCCCGTCTCGTAGAGGAGATGGAGCAGCGGGGCATTGTGGGACCGGCAAACGGTTCAAAACCCCGGGAAGTTATCCATCACCCCTGATTTTTTTCAACAATTTTGGTAGCAGTACCTAGATGAAAAAGCGGAGTTCGCGGGTGCTGACCTGATTGAGCCGTTTCCCTATCACATACGATCCCATGATGGCCGTGAGTGCGTCGATTGCCGCGGCAACCGAGCCAATAAAGAACGCCGCAGGTTTCAGGATCAGGTAGCCCGCCTCAAATCCCCGTCCATACAGGGCGCATACCGCCGCGAGTGCAATATACGCTCCTCCGAACGGAATCCGTCCGAGAACAAAGGAAAGAAGAATCGCGATTCCCAGGAGCCAGAACATGTCCGGGAACGGAATGCCCCGGCTTGAATACGACTTCAGGATAACGATGAAACTGACGGTAACGGTAACCGCGGTGCCCGGCCGACCGAAAATGGAAAACATCGGAAGGGTAATCGACGAAATTCTTCGCCGGATTCCGAGGCTTTCATTCGCATGGCGGAAGAGGACGGGAAGGGTCATGTTGGCGTCCCCGGAGAAAAAGGCCGCAAGCATTGGGGCCAGGGACGCGTACAGTATCCGGTACGGGTTTCCCTTGCCGCATACAAAGCGGATTATGGCGGGATAGAGAATTACCGCTGTAAAAAAGAGTATGAACAGCAGAAGAAAGACAAAGTCGGTAAAGGCCCTGGATGCGAGCATGTCTCGAAACTGGATTACCCAGTGCACGGACAGGGCGATCATTCCGACCGCGACGATATCGACGAAGAACGTCATGACTGAATAGGCGACCCGCACCAGGGAGTCAAAGAGGGCGAGGGTGGCCTTCGCGCTCACCTTGTCCACGGCACAACCGGCCCCGGCAAAACCGGCCAGGATACACAGCGGAAGGATGTACAGCCCGTTCATAAAGGCTTCAAACGCGCTTGAGGGGAACAGGCTCATAATGGACTCGCCGAGCCCCACGGCGACCGTTTCACTGGCCCCTTCGACGAATATCGGAATTCTGGACGGATTTGTCACAAGAACGGAAACAAGGCCCGTGACGGCAAGAAGAATTGTGGTTATAATGATGACTCCGGAGGTTATGGCCCCCAGCCGCAACAAGGTTCTGTTTTCGCGTAATTCGAATACCGCAAGGGAAAATGCGAAAAAAACAAACGGATAGAGGGAATACCGTCCGAATTGTATCGCGAGCTCCGCGAGGTATTCAACGATGGATGCGAAAGAAGCGTTTTGGTGCGGTGCGACAAGGGCAAAGGCAATGCCGATAAGAACCCCTGCGAGGTATTTGATCCAGATTTTCATGGAGTAAAGGATACCTGAACCATTCCCTCCCGTCAATCGGAGCTGTAATGACGAGTTTGTTTTTCTTGATCAGCATAAGTCTGGTTATATTCATTCTCCTTGTGCTGGTGTTGCTGAATTTGCTGCATCGGGACCGGTCATTCGTACAGGCCCGTTTTGCCGCGCTCTGTTTGACCCTTGCCGGAACCGCTGCTGCTTACACGGCGCCCCGTTTTGTCCCGGAAGTAAATCCGCTCATGGGTGAAATGGTTTTCGCGCTTTTGTGCTGGACCGCGGTACTGGTCTACCTTTCATTTCTGGTCGACATGACCGCGATTCGCCGATCACGCTATTTTTACCTGTCCTACGCCGCGATTCCGCCGGTGGCGCTTGCTTCGGTATTCGTATCCCGTCCTGCAGGACTTGCCCTGATGGTGATTCCGGGAATTGCTGTTGTTGTGTATTACTCAATGAACTTCCTGCGGATCTGGATTCGCAACGCTACTGACGACCGGGCCCGGCGGGACGGTGAATGGATGTTCATTCTCATTTTTTTCTTCACCTTTGGAACCATTGTGTCCTTTTTCCATTCGGTTTCCGGCCTGTTTTGGGTTCTCGCATTCTGGATGGTGGTTATTCATTTCTCGGTTAATCATCTGGGAATATTCAGGAATCTTACCAATACGGAAAACAAACTCATTCTTGATAACGTTTTTGACATTGTCATTATTGTCGATTCACAGGGTTCTATTGTCCGGATGAACCGACGCGGCTATCACGTTACCCAATTCAGCTCAATCGCGCTGATAGGGCACGGAGTTGAGATGCTCGTGATTCACCGTGATCTTTCGCCGCGTAACCGGGTTGAATGGCTGGAAGAGCATGCCTGGCACGATACGGGTGGCCAGAATCGGCGCAGTCCGTCCATAGACGCGATACTCGCAACCCGCAGCGGTGAGGAAGTCCCAGTGGATCTGCGGGTCGTTTGCCTTGTGGATCTGTCGCATGAAACAACAGGTTATATAATCTCCGCAACGGACATGCGGATTACTCAACAGCTGATAAAGGAAATCTCGGATCGGGAATATGCCGCGCGCGATTTGGCCCTTTCCGAAAGCAAGTTTTCACGTTTGTTCGTTTTCAATCCCACCGGAATTCTTATACTGGATATGGACACCCTCCGGATAACGGACGTAAATCCTGTAATGGAGAATATCCTCGAGATGGAAACGTCAATGCTGGAGGGAAGAACGCTCGGAGATACCGGACTTGATTTTGCGGACATGTCCCGCGAGGATTTTTCTGAACGGATCCGGCAGGAAGGAAGCGTATCAGAGTTCTCGGCTCAAATCACGTTCGAAAACCAGCGGGTTAAAAAGTGCCGTCTTTCCGCTGTTGCTTTTGACCTGAATGATTCCCGCCGGATCATGCTTTCGGCTTCGGATATCACCGCGGAAGAGGAAATGCGTGAAGCGCTCATGCGTCGGCAAAAAGTGGAAACGGTCGGAATTCTCGCCGGCGGGATCGCCCACGATTTCAACAATATTCTCGCGGTTATCCTGGGCCACATCGGGCTGGCAAAAATGCGGATTACGGACAAACAGGCACGGGATCCCGTAGAGCGCGCAGAACAGGCTTGTCTTCGGGCGCGTGAAATAACCGGGCAGCTTTTGGCCTTTTCCCGCGGAGGAGCGCCCGTTCTCGGGATTCACGACACCCGTGAACTTGTTACCGAGTTTTCCATGCTTGCCGTGGACGGGACCTCGGTCGCCTGTCTGTATAATTTTGAACCCGGCTTGCCGCCGCTCCATGTGGACCGTATCCAGATTGGTCAGGTACTGACAAATCTGGTAAAAAACGGCGCCCAGGCAATGGACAACAGCGGATTTATCGACATCGCCTGTACTGTGTGCGACTACCGGAGCCGTTCCGCGCGCGCACGTCCCAACGGTCTCGACTCGAAACCGGTAAAGCGGGGCTTGTATGTTCAGATCGCAATACATGATCGCGGATGCGGAATTCCCGAGGCGATCGTAAAGAAAATTTTCGATCCGTTTTTCTCCACCAAGCAAACCGGAAGCGGTCTGGGGCTTTCCATCGTATATTCGGTAATTCAAAATCATGGTGGCGCGCTCGAAGTACAATCTGAACCGCATAAGGGTACTACTTTTACCCTGCTGTTACCCGCAATGGATGAAGAGCCTTCATCGGCGCTGCCTGAAATACCCGCGGCCCCGGACGGGGAGTTTCGCATTCTGGTTATGGATGATGACGAACAAGTCATAGCGACCGCTGTTTCATTGCTTGCATCGTTTGGATATGCGGTGGATATCGCGAAAGACGGGCAAGAAGCATGCGAAAAGTACGCCGCCGCCTTTGAATCGGATACACCGTATGATGCCGCAATTCTGGATTTGGTAGTACCGGAAGGCATGTCCGGGCAGGAGTGCGCTGCCGTAATTCTGACGAAGGATCCTGCCGCCGTGCTCATTGTTTCGTCGGGTTATTCGGATGATCCGGTTTTGGCGCACTGGAAAGAACACGGGTTTAAAGGAGCGCTTAAAAAACCGTATACCGTAGATGAAATGCGGCGCGCCTTGTTGAATGTACTTGTTCTATGACCAAAAGTCCCGCTATACTTGAAACCATGAGTGAACGCATCCTTGTTTGTGACAAAAGCATTCCCTTTGCCGGTATGGTTGCCGGTGAGCTTCGGAACAAGAACGCCGCGGTAGCGCTCGTTCATACCGCGGCTTCCGGGGAAGCTGGCAGCCTGGAGGCGAGCTCCGCTTCGGCAGTTCCCGCCCTGCACGAGATCTCCTGGACACGCCGGTCCCAACTATCCGCCAAAACAGTGCTCCTTGAAACACGGAACACCCTTTTGTCGCTGGACAACGCCCTGCTGGTTTATGATGCCCAGGCTTTTATCTCCTCTCTTTCCGGAGAACTTGAATCAGTTCCCGCCTTGCTCGATGACTATATTGACGGCTATGTCTTTCTGGTCCGTGAGCTTGCATCCTTTTTTCTTCATCAGAAGAAGGGACGTATATTTTTCGCCATTCGGCCTTTTCCGTCGCGTTCAGTTTTACCCGGTTCTTCCGAGACCGTATTTGCCTTGGCTGAAGCCGCATTTATCCGGCTCGCGGAAGAAACATCGGCATATTTTTCATCCTCGGGTTCGACTCATGTTTCCTGTCCCCTCATTCGCCTTGGCGACGGGGATGATACGGAGGATGCTGCCTGGCTGGCGGATAAGCTTGCCGACCGGGATACGGGCAAGCTGGTATCCCGGGGAGGCTCTCCGCGTTGGGTAAAAGCGGGTTCGAGGAATATTCTGGGGATTCTGTAAGTACTGCTATCAAAATTGTTGAAACGTGTTCCTGCAGGATATGTGATTTAGTTACAGCAAAAAGGTGAATCGTTTCATATACTTATAGTATACCAATCAAGGAGGCACAGTATGGCAGTTCTTCATACCGACGGAGCAAGTTTTAATAAGGTTATCAATCAGGATAAACCGGTTCTTGTAGATTTTTGGGCGCCCTGGTGCGGTCCCTGCAAGATGCTGGGGCCTGTTCTGGAAGAAGCAGAGAAGGAAATTGGCGATAAGGCGATTATTGCCAAAGTGAATGTGGATGATGAGCAGGATCTCGCGGTGAAATTCGGCATTTCAAGCATTCCCACCATGGTTTTGTTCAAGAATGGCGAAGCTGTAGAACGTTCAGTGGGTTTTATCGCCAAAGAAAAGATTGTTTCTCTTATAAAGAGTCATATTTGATCGATGGTTCTCTCCAAATGAAAGGCCGCCCGGCAAAGCCGGACGGCTTTTTTTATTTATCCATCATACGGAACACTCCGTCCCAGCCTCTCGGCGGCGGGTTCGCGGAAAAATGTTCTATGCGTTCAAGATAGACCTTCGAGGGGGTGTCGTCGTACAGGTCGACATTTTTCTGGAATGCGGCGCGCGCCTTTGCCCAGTTTCGCGTTCGGTACGCTTCAAGTCCTTTCTCAAAGAGATTTTTTATCTCGACCAGTTTTGGCTGCGCCCGGGGAACTTCCTGAAGGAGTTCGTAGATCCTGACCGGTTCGTTTTTCCCTTTAACGGCGATAAAGTCGAGTTCCCGGCAAAGGAATTTACCCTTTATCTTGTTGTACACGGTTTCGGTTATGATTGACTTCGATCCGTATGCCTTGTTCGCTCCTTCAAGGCGCGCGGCAAGATTGACGGTGTCGCCTATCGAGGTAAAGTCCATGCGGTCGCGGGCTCCAACTGAGCCGAAGACGACGTCGCCGCTGTTTATGCCGATACCGATTGCCACGATGGGAAGGCCCTCTTTTTCACGGCGTTCTTTTTCTTCCATCATGGCATGGCGGATTTGCATGGCCGCGCGGCAGGCGTTCAGTTCCTTGAGAGGGCCTTCGAAAAAGGCCATCATCTCATCACCGACAAATTTATCCACATCGCCATGGTTGTTCAGGATTATTTCCGTCTCAAGATCCAGGTAACTGTTCAGAATTCCGACTACTTCTTCCGGCTGCATGCCTTCACAGAGGGTGGTGAATCCGCGTATGTCGGTGAACAGGAAGGTAAGTTCCTTGCGTGTTGTGGACGTCATTCCTTTTTCTGCCTGTTTGAGTGTAGATGCGGATATGTAGGGTACAATGCCGCGAATAACGGTGACCATGTCGTTTATCTCGGAGGAAAGAGATTTAATCTCGTCCCGGCTGGTAACACAGTCCTTGTATACCAGCGACGATGATGAAACCCGTGACTGTCCGCTTATCATGGTGGAGAGCACGTCGGAAATCTTCCGTACATTCATTCTCAGGAACAGCAGGGGATTAACAATGTAGTTGCCAACCAGGTAAGTGAGAATAATGGCAAGATACAGGAAGAGCATCGTAAAGACGATGACCGATATTTGCGTTTTGAAATACGGCCTGAGTATTACGTCTCCGGAGAATATCATGACGGAGAATCCGAGCAGCCGTTCCCGCCGGATCTTGTCTTCGCCGGAACGGACCGTTTCCGTCATGGTAATGGGGCCAATGTAGCTGAAAGTACGGGCTTCCACATCATGGACGGTGGTTACACTCCGGGTGACCAAGTACTGGTTGGCAAGGGCTTGTACGTTTGTTCCCGGCAAGGCGAGCATTGGCGGGTACTGTTCGCCGGGGAAGGACAGGGAGAACTCCGCGGGGAAATCCGGGGTATTGCTGTCCAACGCGTCAAGATACACCGGAGTCTTCAGATTGGTGTACAGCACGAGACTTTCATACGAAAACTCCGCGCCCTTGTTCAGTTCATTCTGCCGGTTCAGGTATTCGAACATCGCGACGGAGTCTCCGAGATTCACCCGGTAACTGGCGCTGACCTGTTCAACCTGGCTTCGCGCGGTGTCTCCCACAGCCTGAAACAACGTCGTACGGTAGTTATTGAGGAGCAGGGTGCTCAAAAGAACGAGAATGAGGGATATTACGCCAATAAACGCGAAGAAGAGTTTTGTCCGTATCCGGAACAATACTTCGACCGCCGACACCGCTTTGCGCTTTGACCCGTTGCTTGTGGCCGCAAACTCATTGTTCTTGAATTCGCGGTATTCCCGGTACACGGGATTGTGGTTGTTTATGGTCTTTGCCAGGGCGATAACCGAGATTATGTGTATGATGATCATGACACCGATGGAAATCAGGGATTCAAGCTGTATCCTGGCAAACCAGGTCATGGCATCCGCGTACAAAAGGAGCGGGAGTACATAGGTATAGAGGGCACATATGGTTGCGAGTATACGCAGTATACTGAGAAAGGTGCCTCCCGGAGTCGCAAGCCAGCCGAGTTTTTTGAGGAAGAAAAAGGAAACAAGACGATAGAGTCCAAGCAAAGGAACAAAGTAGATGGCGTACAGCAATTGTGTAAAGAGCAGCGGTGCCTGTAACTCTTGTATTTGCATAACCATCTTGTAGGGTACAAATTGAATGGTTTGTACGCCATTCTGCAGATCAACCGGTCCCGGCGCTACCGGAAAGAACAACCATGCAATACAAAGGAGTGCGCCCAGTCCGTCCAGAATAAGGGCAATGATCTGTTTCGCTTTCATGTTAAGCTCCGTTTGGCTCAGTTTGAGCCCGAGAGTGCACGCAATTTGCTGTTTGCTCTGTCCAGATACGCTTGAGCCTGCTCGTAGGTAGCCTGAATCTCGACGATCTGGGAAAACTTGTCCTGTGCCAGTTCATAGTCTTCTTCGTTGTAGGCATCAATTCCCGCGGTATACACCGGCTTCAATGCAGCCAGAATTTCTGTTTTTTTGGCTGCCAGCTTGTCCTGGTTTGTTTTTTGTTTCATGCGGGGAATGTTGGCGTTACAGGTATCCCATGCTTCAAGGAGGTTGCCTTTGGCAATCGAAGTGTCAATGCCGGAGATGATGGCGGAAATATTCCCGTCGTAATCGGGGGCGGATGCCTGCTGGCGGCTTTTTGCCTTGAGGTTGACGGCTTCGGTGGTTCGTTGTATGGCCAATGCCTGATTCGCGCGGGTCACGGCGGCGTCAAATCGCCCTGCGTCGTAGTGGGCGGTACCCCAACGCATGTAGACGGTGTATTTCAGCTGGGCTATTTCATCTTTTACGGGGGCGTCAAATCCGGAGACGGTTTTTTCCGCCTTTATGAGGGACGCTTCCGCGTCGGCGTATTTTTTATTGCCCAGATGAGTTTTTGCGTTCTCCAGATCTTGCTGTGCCAGGGTTCCGATGTGGTCCCCGATCGTCGCCCTGGTTTTTTTTACCGTTCCGTTTCCGGGGTCCACGCTGTCAATTGAATGCATCAGGCGGTTTGCTTCGGGAACAAGGACGGCAAGGGTTTTCGGGTTTGTTTCCGCCAGGATCTTCTCTTCATGCACGAGCAAGGGTCCAATCCGCCGTTCAACGATGGCGTTCCGGGATTCGCGGGTACTCATTTTGAGGCGGAGGAGATCCTTGTCAAAACTCTTGATTTCCCCGGCACGGGCAACCGCGTAGACCATGTCGTATTCTTCCGTTGCGGAGCGGTTTTCCTTGTCCTGCAGTTTTTTCGCGCGTTCCATGTAGCGGTTGAACTGGCGGTCCGCGTAATCGTCAATTCGGGTTATGTAGGTTTGAGCCTGCGGATGCAGCGGGTCAAGAACAAGCGTATGCTCGAAAAATTTACGTACCCGGGAAATGGCGCCAACATCATTCTTCTGGACAATAAGGTCCTCGTAATTGTCTACGCCCTGCTTGTACAGAAAGTCGGCCTTTGCCTCATCGGAGACATTCTTTGCAAGATACATGTCCGATGAGCTGACACAGGCTGAAATGGTCAGGGCCAGTACACCAACAGATAAGAGCGTGCCGATAAACTTCATGAAATCCTCCCGTGAAACACTTTTCACTCTATATATACTGTATTTCAAATTGATATCGATAGATAGTGTCCAGTCTTGTTCGCAATTTGACGTAAAGAAAATCATTGGATCTCCA
>ENA-UOWE01002506-UOWE01002506.1-activated-sludge-metagenome-genome-assembly--contig:-NODE-2506-length-20193-cov-13.580495_pt1 | contig 20193 bp, 14 predicted proteins | sample MGYA00249841_ERZ761562 | MGnify/ENA primary metagenome ERZ761562 (study PRJEB28883, sample SAMN05720200) | activated sludge metagenome | isolation source: Anaerobic digester | place: Japan... | reverse complement strand
CCGCGGCCGACACGCCCACGGCCGCGTTTCTCCGGTCCGCCCTTTCGGCCCCCGGCCGGTCCGGGACAAATGAGGCGGATCATGGCTTTTGACGATATCCCCGGCAACGCCCCGTTAAAAGCGATTCTCCGTTCCGCCCTGCGGCGGAAAAGCGCCCTCCCGAGCCTGTTGTTCTGCGGGGCGGCCGGCGCGGGCCAGCGGGAGACCGCCCTGGAACTGGCCAAGGCGTTCAATTGCCTCCAACTCGAGGATGACGCCTGCGGCGAGTGCCCGTCCTGCCGATCGATCGCCGCCGGAAACCATCCCGACGTCATCGATGTGATCAACCTCCCGCGGAAAGCAAAAAAGACGGCGGCCGACGGAGGCCGCGGGAACGGGACGGCCGCGGGGGATGAGGACGCGGCGGAAGACGCCGGCGCGGAGCCGGCGGTGTCCGGCTCGAAACCCCGGAACATCGTCATCGATCAAATGCGCCGGGCGATCGAGCTGGCCCTCATGAAGCCGATGATCGGCCGCAAGCGGGTGTTTCTCGTCGACGACGCTTCGGAAATGGAAGCCGCGGCGGCCAACGCCTCGCTGAAGATTCTCGAGGAGCCGCCGGCGTTCTCCCAGTTCATCCTGGTGGCGGGCAATCCGGACGTTCTTCTCCCGACGATTCGGTCCCGTTGCCAGACGCTTGTCTTCGGACCGGTCGGAACCAAGGAGATCATCGCCGTCCTCCGGGCGCGCGGCTTGGATGAAACGCGGGCCGTCTCCGTCGCGGCCGTCGTCCGGGGCGATTATCAGCGGGCCCTGAACACCGACTGGGACGAGTTCTTCGAGGAGCGCGGCCGGGCGTGGGACATGTTCCGGGCGATTTTGACCGGAAGCGACGGCGGGGATTTCATCCGCCGGCATGCCGGCGGACGAAAAGCCGCCTCCCGGGACGACATCGAGGCCTTGCTCGGTTTCTTCCGCGGATTCGGACGGGATCTTCTCGTCCTGGGCGAAACGGCGGGAGGAGGCCCTTTATTCAATCCCGACCTTGAAGAGCGCCTTCGGGAGATTGCCTCGGTCGTCCCGCCGGAACGGGCCTTGCGGCTGATCCGGGCCGTCGACGCGGCCCAGGTCTCTTTGGAAAAATACGCGAACGTCCGCTTGCTTGCGAGCGTTCTTTTCGCGAGAATGACAGGATAACGACATGAGCGATTTGATTTGCGCGGTTTCCCTGACGACGGGAAAGACCATCCGGGCCCGCAAGGGCGAGGCCGACCTTGTCCGGGGCGATCTCTGCCTCGTGGAATCCGAGTTCGGGGGCGACCTGGCCCGGATCGTCGAGACGGACGGGCCGGTATGCCGCCATCCGAACCGGGCCTCGGAAGCGCCGAAAGTCCTCCGCAAGGCCGACGCCGAGGATGAGCGGCGGCTGGCATGGCTCCGGGAACGCGAGCAACGAGCCTTCGCTTTCTGCCTCGACCGGATCAAGTTCCGGAATCTGGCCATGAAGCTGACCGCGGTCCGGTTCTATTTCAGCGAGAAAAAAGGCGTGTTCTTTTACACGGCCGACGGCCGGATCGATTTCCGCCAGTTGGTCAAGGACTTGGCCAAAGAGCTCCGGATGCGGATCGAAATGCGCCAGGTCGGCGTCCGCGATGAGGCCAAGATGATCGGCGGACTCGGCGTCTGCGGCCGCCCGCTCTGCTGCGCCTCGTTCATGAAAACGTTCGAGCCGGTGACGATCCAGAAAGCCCGCAAACAGCAGATCGCCATCAATCCGACGAAGATCTCGGGATTGTGCGGCCGGCTGATGTGCTGCCTGGCCTTCGAGGAGGAGAGCCGGGGCCGGATGTATTACGACGAGGATATTCCGAACGAGGATTGAGCCGGCGGCCGGCGGTCAGCGGCCGATCGAGAAGGCCGCCGCCGGCGAGACGGCCAGGAGCGTCCCCTCGGCCGCGTAAGCCTTCACCGTCCAGGAATAGGTTTTCCCCGGGAGGAAGCGGGCGGCGATTTCCGCCGGAATCACGGCCGATGTTTCGCCCGTTTCCGCCGTCCAGACGGGCTCGAGCCCCTCGACCGTAATCCTGTATTCCGCCGCCCCGCCGACGCCGCGCCAGGCGAAAGACTTCGGGTTTTCCTCGAGAATCCCCACCGGGGCGATGAGAACGACGGGCGCGCCGCGGATGATCCGCGTCCCGCTGTCCGGAAAGTCCGGCGGGCGGGGCGTTCGCGGAACCATGAGGAAAACAGCCGCGGCCAAGAGAACGGCCGCCCCGGCCGCCGACCAGGCGAGACGGAACCTGATGCGAGACCGTTTTTTCGCCGGTCTGACGGCCGGCGCGGGGGCCGGCCCGGCCTGCCGGACGGCCTCGAGAAGAGCGGCCCGCTCGGCCGTCCGCTGAAAACAGGCCGGGCAGTCGAAATAGTGCTTCTCGAAACACTCGGCTTCCTCCGCGCTCAGCCGGCCCAGAAGATAGTCGTCGATCTGTCGTTCGAATTCGAGGTGTTCGGGGCGGCGCATCGGATCGAATCCTTGTCCTTTCATTAGTCGGGCGACGGGGGAAAAAATGACTTTGCCGCCCGCCGCATCTGGTTCCGAAGGAGCTTGAGGGCGTAGTGGACGCGTTCGCTGACCCGGGCCGGGGCGAGCCCGAGGCGGAGGGCGGTTTCCTCCCGGCTCAGCTCTTGATAGTAGTAGAGATCCAGGACCTCGCGGTATTTCGGCGGCAGGGCCGAGACGGCCGCGGCCAGGCCGCGGATCCGCTCGTGTTCCTCCAACCGGTCCTGGGAGGAGGCCGGGTCGTTTTCCGCCGGGAATCGGCGGGCGATTTTCGATTTCCCCCGGATGTGGTCGACGATCCGCCGGCAGGTGATGGTGTAGATGAACGTGCCGATTTGGGAATCCCCGCGGAATTCCCCGGCCCTCACGGCCGCGATCGTTTGCGTGAGAACCTCGTTGGTCAGGTCCTCCCAATCCGGGTTGTCCCAGCCGACCGCCCGGCGGATCTTGAAGCCGACGACCGGCCGGTATTTCGCGACGACGGCTTCCAGGTCGATCTCGGCCTTGGGCGGGGGCTTCACGATCGCCTAATCACCGGCCGGATTTTTTTTCGCCGAGTTCAGCATGTAGCTTTTCACGTCGACCAGGATCTCCCGGGGTTTGCTGCCTTCCGACGGCCCGAGAATGCCCTCCTGCTCCATCTGGTCGATCAGGCGGGAGGCCCGGGCATAGCCGAGCTTGAGCCTCCGCTGGAGATAAGAAGCCGAGGCCTGTCCGGTGTGGAGAATCAGCTTGACCGCCTCCTCGAACATTTCGTCCTTTTCGTCCGATTCGCCCCAAGGCATCTCCCCGGTGCGCTGGAGGACGTCGACGATGCGCTCGTCGTAGTCCGGCGTCCCCTGCTTTTTCACGAAGTTGACCAGCCGGCGGACTTCCGGAATCGAGACATAGGAGCAGTGGAGGCGGACGAGCCGGGGATAATTCGGGGGGATGAAAAGCATGTCGCCCATCCCCAGGAGCTTTTCCGCCCCGTTTTCGTCCAGGATGACCCGGGAGTCGATCTTGCTGGGGACGCGGAAAGCGATCCGGCTGGGGAAGTTGTTCTTGATCGTCCCGGTGATGATGTCGGTCGAGGGACGCTGGGTGGCCAGGACCAGGTGGATGCCGACCGCCCGGGCCAACTGGGCCAGCCGGCCGATGGCGAAGTCGACGTCCTGACCGCTGACCATGATGAGATCGGCCAGCTCGTCGATGATGATGACGATGTAGGGCATGGGCCGGAGCTTCCGCCGCTCCTCCTCGGTCAACTTGCCTCTTTTTTCCCGGAGCTGGTCGGCGATGTGATGGTTGTACTGGTCGATGTTGCGGACCTTGGCCTGCTGCATCAGGTAATAGCGCTCCTCCATCTTTTTGACCGTGTCCATCAGGATGGCCGCGGCTTTCTTGGCGTCGTTGATGACCGGGCTGAGAAGATGGGGGATTCCGTCATAAAGGGAAAACTCCAGCCGCTTGGGATCGATGAGCAGGAGCTTGACCTCCTCGGGCGAGGCCTTATAGAGGATGCTGGCGATCAAGGCGTTGAGACAAACGCTTTTCCCGGTTCCGGTCGCCCCGGCGACCAGCAGGTGCGGCATGACTCCGAGGTCCGTCACGTAGACTTCATCATGGACGGTCTTGCCCAAGGCAAGGGTCAGCTTGGACGGCGATTTGATGAACGCTTCCGACTCGAGGATATCGCGGAGCTTGATGATCTCCCGCTTGTTGTTGGGGATTTCCACGCCCAGGGAGGACTTGCCCGGAATCCGCTGGATGCGGACGGATTCGGCCCCGAGGGCCAGGGCCAGGTCGTCGGAAAGATTCGTGACCTGGTTGATCTTGATTCCCGGCTTTGGAGAGTACTCATAGGTCGTGATGACCGGGCCGGGATGGTATTCCCGCACTTCGCCCTCGACCTTGAACTCGGCCAGCTTCTCCTCGATCAGGCTTCGTTTTTCCTGAAGCTCCTTTCGGTCGATCTGCTCGGTCGGCGCGCCGGGATCCAGGAGCGTCAGCGGCGGGAGGGTGTAGTCGGGCCGGTCGTCGAACTGGGGGAACGCATACTGCTCGGGCCGGGCGACGGGAGGAAGCGGCGGTTTGATCGCCGCCTTGCGCAGCTCGCGCCGCGGAGGAGGAGACGGCTCGCGGCGCTCCGCCCGGGCCGGAGCCGGGGCGGCGGCCGGCTCCGCTTTGGCCCGGGCCGAAGCCTTCTTTTCCCGGGCCGGCTTTTCCGGCTTGGGGCGGCGGGGGATGCGGATCTTTACTCCGGCGACGGTGAACCGGGTCATCCGGCCGACGCCCAGAAACAATTTCTTGAAGGAAAAGCCGCCGACGGCGACGGCGAAAAGCGAGGCCGCCGCCAGGAGGAAGATCAAAGTCCCCGGACTGCCGAGAAAACCGTGGAAGAAGGAGACCAGGAGCTGGCCAAGAACGCCGCCGACCGGGATTTTCTTTCCGCCCCAGGCGATATTTTGGAAAAAAAGATCCAAAAGGGGACAGAGGATGAGGAGCAGGAGAATAAACCGCCCCGCTTTGCCGAAGATGATTCTCCGGTTGCCGTGGAGGACGGCCCGGACGCCCAGGTATCCGGCGGCCAAGGGGAGGAGCCAGGCGGCCAGGCCGAGGGCGGCATATGCCGTTTCGGCCGTCTCCGCCCCGATCCTTCCCCCCCAGTTGTCGATGCGGGCGTTCCCGGGCGCGGCGCTGGCCCAAGACGGGTCGAGGGAATTATAGCTGATCAGGGCGGCCAGGGAAAAAAGAGCGGCGAAGACGAGCAATATGCCGACGGCCTCGGAAAGGGGAAACCGCCGCCGGGGGGCCGCTTTTGACGCGGTTTGAGTGTTCGTCTTCCGCCGCCTCGCCTTACTCATGCTCCTGCCGGAATTATATCATATTTGGGATTCCGGCCCCGGGGGGGCGGGAAGCGACGGCAGCTCGAGGCGGTAAGGTCCGGTCAAATCCTCGGGATTCGGCCGGGCCGCTCCGTTTTCGTGGCCGATGAACAACCGGAATCGCGGAGGAAGACCGGGCAGCAGGATCGACGCTTCCGCCGGCCCCTTGGCGTCGGCGTCGAACGCGCCGAGACGGCCGGAAAAAAGCTTGATTTTCTTGATTTCACTTCCGGCGGCGTCCGTGATGAGGACATAAGGATCATCGATCCGGCCGTTGCCATAGCGGAGGGCCGGGCCGAAGACGCGGCTCCGGACGAAAACGCCGTCGTCCTTGAAGACGGCCGCGACCGTCTGGAAATGATAACCCCCGGGGCCGGGAACGGCGGCGAACCAGAGCCGTCCGGACCATTGCCCCTCTTTCCGCCCGGCCGCGTCCATCCCCCCCGGCAAGCGGTATTCCTTGCGCAGGGGCTCCTCGGGCGTATACGACGTCGTCCGCGGAGCCGGAAGATATTCGTACCCGAAGTCGATGACCGTCCCCTCGGGAATGTCGGGGACCGTTTCCTTCGCTTCGGCGGCCCACGGCTCGGCCGAGGGAAGCCGGCCGGGGCGGAGGACGAGGCGGGCCAATTCCCGGCCGCCGGCGTCCGAGATTTTCACGTAGGGATTCGAGACCTCCTCCTTGACGCCCAGGCCGCCGCCGGCCGATGCCGCGCTCCGGATCTCCCAGGAACCCGACGGCGCGCGGCTCAGCGAGACGTCCTGGACATAGGTCCGGAAATTGACCGGGAAGCCTTGAGCGGGAGCCCGGCTGAGCTTGTAGATGTCAAGCTTCGGCATGTGGATCTCGAGCAAGGGCTCCTTGAACATCGGCTCGATCGTTTTGACCAGGGTTCCTTCCCGGGCCAATTCCTCGTAAACCGCCGCTTCTTTGGGGAAGTCCTGGGGGAACCGGGTGAAGCGTCCGGCCATCGTGTCGCTGACGACGGCGTATTCGACCCCCTTGAAGGAAAGGAATTCCAGGTCCGTCCGGCTGAAGGTATGGTTGTAGTAAACGGTGTAGTCCTGCCGGGAAATCGGGGGGCCGTAGGATTCAAGGGCGATCCCGCTGCCTTTGGGAAGATTGTATTCGATCCATTGCTTGGCCCGCGTCCGGGAATCGAGCCCGGCCAGGGCCGAGTCCAGCTTTCCGAGACGGACAGCCGAAGGGGCGATGATCGCCGCGACCAAGATCCACGAGACGGCGGCAAAAACGGTCCGCCGTTTCCCGTTCGCGCTCCCGGGGACGAATTTTTTCCGACTCCGGTCCAGAAGCCAAGCCAGGAAGACTCCCCCGATCAGGCAGAAAAACGGAGCCAGGGGCATCAGGTATCGCGTCGCCCGCGCCCCCCAGAGCGAGATCAGGGCGAACTGGACCAAAGGATAGGATAGCAGGATCACGTCCCTCTTTTGACGGCGGAACAAGCCGAGGAGGAATCCGCCGAGGACGAGGAATTGAGAGACGATCCCCACATTCTCGATGAATCCATGGCGCAGGTAGAAAAGAAGGGCGGAATGCGCGGTGGAATCCCCGAAATGCCCCTCCTCGGTCAGATGGCGGCTCTGCCACCGAAAATCCTTGAAAAACTTCGGGAAATCGAGAACGACATAAGGGCTGCCGAGGATGAACACAACCAGAAAAATAAGACCGGCGCCGATCAAGCGCGGGCTGAGGATGTATTCCCAGGCGGGCCGCTTGATTTCGCGGACACGGTACACGTGAGCGGCGAACAAGGGAATGAACAGGAGCACCCCCCCGTATTTGGTGGTCATCGCCAGGCCGGCCGCCGCTCCGGCCCACAGATAATCCCGCGTTCGTCCTTTTTCCGCGATATTCCAGATGAAGAGAAAGGACAGGACGAGAAAGAAAACCATGGGGACGTCGGGCAGCATGTCGTGCGACATGCGGGCGTGCTCCAGGCCGAAGGTGAGAAGAAGGGCGGCCAAGGCTCCGGCCCGCGGTCCGAACATCCTTTTCCCGAGCAGATAGAGAAGAAGAACCGTCCCGGCGCCCATCAGGGCCGAGAGGAAGCGCCCGATCAAGTAGAAAACCTGGGGGAATTGGGTGAAGGTTTCCTCGAATTCGGCGATGGTCCGGACATTTCCGGCGGCTTTTTCGATTCCGTAATAAACCTTCCACATCCCGGCCAGGGCGTACATGTGAAGCGTGGGGACATGAAAGAAATGGGGATTGAGATCCCCCTCCAAGAAGCGCATCGACTTCGCTGCGAAGTAGTTTTCGTCCGCGTGGTACGTGTGGGGAAGGCCCCAGCCGATGCCCCAAAACCGGACCGCGGCGGCCAGAATGAGGAGAACAAGGAAGACCGCCGTCCCGGACGATTTCGAGGAGAAGGACATGATGAATCGTAATATAGCGGAAGAGTTCCGGAAACGTCAATCGCCGGGCCGGCCCCGGGCCTCAGCGGAAGAACATGGCCCGGCCCTGTTCCAGAAGATACAGGAAATCCCGGACGCTCCGGACCGCTCCCAGCTGCTTGAGAAGGTAGGCCGGCCGGAGGTAAAAGGACCGGACGGCCTTCTGCCGCAGCCGCCAGAGCTCCTCCCGGGACAAGGAACCCGAGCTGAAGACGGGCGGGCAAGTGCTGTCGAACTGCAGAACGTCCGGATCGAGCAGGCCTTTGGCGACGCTTTCCCCCCGCAAGGGGGAGCCGACGTCCGGCGTCAGGACGGTGAACGAGGCGAAGTCCGGGTCCAGATCCTTGGCAAAGCGGATCGTCCGGGCGGCCGAATCGGGCGTCTCTCCGGGCAGGCCGATGATGAAATAGGCGAGCGTCCGGATGCGGAGCCTCTTGCAGACGGCGAACGCCCGCAGAGCCTTTTCCCGGGTGATTTTCTTGTCCGTGGCCGCCAGGATCTCCTCTTGGCCGCTTTCCACGCCGATCATGACCGTATGGCAGCCGGCCTTCTTCATCGCCGCGGCCAGCTCTTCGTCCAGGGTGGTGATATGGGCGTTGCAGACCCAGGAAAAGCGGAGTCCGCGGTTTTCCATTCCGGCGCACAATTCCAAGATCCGCTTCTTCGAGACGGTGAAGGTCGGATCGTTGAACATGATTTCCCGGACGCCGAGGTCCCGGAGGGCCTCCAGCTCGTCAAGGACTCCGTCAAGGTCCCGCGACCGGTAAGCCACGGCCCCGGCCGTGCAGAACACACAGCCGAACGGGCAGCCGAGCGAGGCGATGACGAGGGCGAACGGCCGGCGCCGGGCCAGCGGACTGCGGTTGGCTCGAAGATTGAAAAGGTCGTGGCGGGGAACGGGGATAGTGAAGACGGGCGCCGGGCGCGCCGGGGCCGGGACGAAAAGTCCGCCCGCCCGCCGGACGGCCAGGGCGGAGTAATCCCGCTCCCTCCCGCGGACGTAGTCGACGATTTCCGGGGTGACTATGTCCCGAACGGCGGCGTCGACGTGGGGGGCGGCGGCCAGGAACCGCTCCGCCTCAAAGAGGAAAACGGAGCCCGTGGCGACGAGGCGGGCCCCGATTTCCGCCTTGACCCGGGCGGTGAAGGCGAAATCACTTTCCCACGTCGCCGTCCCGGTCGTGAAGACGACCACGTCCGGAGCGAACCGCCGGATGCGTTCGAGACAAGCTTCTTCGGAGAGGCGGTCGGCCACCGCGTCGATCACCTCAAGCCGGGTCTCCCGCAGGACGCCGGAAAGGACGACAAGATCGCTGGGCGGCCAATAATAGTTCGCCTTGGACGAGTAGCTGCAGTACAAATCATGGATATAGATCTTATCGCCCGGGCAATGGAGAAGGAGAACCTTGGGAGCCGCGGCTGATGCGTTCATCGTCATATTTTGGACCATCCCCCGTCGTTGGTTAAAAGGCGATCGCCAACCCGGCGCCGTATTCCCATCCGCCCAAGTCGATGGTCCGGCTGCCGGCCGAGGCCTTGACCATCGTGTATTTGATTTTCGCGAAGGGAAGAATGGGAATCGTCTCCCCGAATTGGAAATAGACTCCGCCGGCGGCGTGCCAGCCCTTGGCGTGATTAACGACGGTCCCGATGGGGTTGTTCTCGAAATAGAAGTAATAATCGAGGCCGAGGCCGGCGAACGGAATCAGGAAGGCCACCGGGTAGAAGCCCCGGAGGCCGAGCGAGACCGGAACGAGGACGAAGGATGTTTTTTCCTTGCTGTGAGACAAGGATCCGTTTTTCGACAACACCTTGACGTCGAGCGAAAAACCCAGGTGGGGGATCAGGTTGGCCGTCAGCCCGAGACCGGTGATCGACCCGCCCGGCTGGTAAATCGTCTCGAACAGCGGGTCGGCGATGTTGTACCGGCCGAGGGAAAATTCGACTGTCCCCTGCCAAGCGGCGCCGTCCGCGGCCGCAACCGGGGAAACGCCGCAAAGGAGCGCCAGGGCCGTGACCGCCGCCGGTCCGGCCGCCCGCCGCTTCCTCGCGCCGCCGAAAGGCATGACGTCCTCCTTCGCCCGAGGGGGCGTCAGAAGTTGTACTGGATCCCCAAGACGGGCTGGAAGTGGAGCAGGTTGATCCGCTGGTTGAGGTTGACGTTCTTGGGATTCAGGTAATTCAACCGCAAATCGAGCAGGATGCTCAGCGCCTCGCTCGGCCGGTACTCCAGGCCGAGAAGGCCTCCGAACAGGAATTCGGTGAAGTTTTCCTCGACGAATGTAAGATCGGAGACGACGACGTCGGCCGCGGTGAAAGGGGACTGCTCGGTGAAATTGAAGTCGTTCAGGCTGCTTGTTTTCCCTATGCTCAGGCCGATCATCGGGCCGGCCGAAAGGCCGATCGTGTCCGTTTCCAGGAGGGAGAAGAGGGCGAAAGCCGAGAAGCTCCAAGACGGGTATTTCAGGTCATCGGCCTGGAAGCTCACCGTCCGGTTGGAGTCGGCGAGAAACGGATGGGGGAGGGAAGCGGTGAAGGCTCCCGGCTCCTTGATCGACCCGGCTGTCACGCCGAGCCCGAGCTTGATCCGGTTCAAGTATTTTCCGAACTGCAACTCGAAGACGGGGCGCGCGTTGAAGGAATAAGCCTCGTCCAGGGTTCCGGTTTCGCCGTACAGGTCGAAATTTTTGCCTACGGCCATGTCCCCTCCCAGGAACAGGGACAATCCGGTCCGGGCGGCCACGAAAAAGCCGGAACGGCCGGGGATCTCCGGCTCGGCCGCCGGCGCCGTGGGCTTCACGCCGGGCTTCGCTTCCGTTTCGCGGACGGGGGCTTCGAGGGGAGGTACTTCTCCTTCATACCAAAACGAGATTTTCAGCCCCTCGACATTCTGGATGATCGTATAGGCCGGGACGTTTTGACTCAAGTCGAAGACGACCCGGGCCGTTTCCGGCGTGAATTGCCCCGTCCGGACATCGAGGACGCCGATGTCGTCGATTTGGGTGTAGGGCAGGATCTGGATCCGGTTCATCGGCGCCAGGTCCACCACCAAGCGGGGAGGGGCGGGCAGAAAGGACGCCTCGACCGAGTACGCCCCTTCGATCTTGAGCTGTAAGGAAAGCTTGTCGCCGTCCTTGGAAAGGCTCAATTCCTTGAGAGTCGCGGCCGGCGTTTGGCTCAGCAGGACCTGCGAGGCCCACAACAGCATTCCGGCGAGAAGAAGCGAGCGGGGAGCACTCCGGTGCATCATCATCACGTGTTCCTCCAGTGTTGATCAATCATTGCTCACGGTTTCGGAAGGAGCGCCTTCCACGCCGTTGAACGCGACCGCGGTGATGACGTAATCGTATGTTTCCACCGCCGTGATGTCGCGGTCGAGGAAAGCGCATACGCCCGAGACTTCGCCGATCCGAACGTACCCGTCGGCGCTTTCGCCGTGCTTCTTCCGATAAACGCGATACCCCTGGAGCGAGGAGGCATCGGCCGTTTTCGGATTGGCCTGCCAGAAAAGCAGGTAACCGATTTGACGGACGAGGGTTACCCTAGCATGTTCCACGCCGTTTTGCAACCGGTTTTCGGGCGCGGGGAGCGCCTGGAAGATCATCCCCTCCTTGGACCAGAGGCGGGGATGGAGCGGCGGAAAGGGCAGGGCCCGGATGGCCGCGTACCATGTTTCGGTCATGAGCTTGTAGCCCTCGATGTTCGGATGAACGCCGTCGGAGATCAGCGCGTCGGCCCCGCCGTTGGCGTTGAAAACGGCCTCCATGTCGACGAAGGGGACCACGATCTGGGGGGCCAGGGCCCGGATCCCCGCTTCCAGGGCGATGTGTCGATTCCGGTACTTGGGGTAATTCCAGATCCAGTCGTTTCGCGGACAAACGGTGGACAGGATCGGCATGGTTCCGAACGCGCGGCTGCGCAGGCAGATTTCCTTGAGGTTATAGAGAACCACTTCGACCGGGCCGGCGTTATTGAAGAGCTTGACGTCGTTGGTCCCTTCCATGACGAGGATGTACCGGGCTTGGCGGGCGGCCAGGACGGCCTCGATCCGGCCGAGCCCATGGGCCGTGAGTTCCCCCGGGTATCCTTCGTTGATGACGTCGGTGGGCCCGAAAACCTCGTCGAGCTTGGCGTCCAGCCGGGGGATGTATCCCAGCTCGGGAGCTTCCGTCGAGTCGATGTAGCCGTACGTGATGCTGTCGCCGAAACCGATGTATCTCGATTCGCTGACCGCTGCTCCGGCGCCGCCCGGCGACTCTTCGAGGACGCGGGCCTCTTCCGCGCCGCGAAAAGGGCGGGCGAGGAGGGCGGCCGTCCGGTGACATTCCGTCCGGGCTCCCTCCGGGCCGGGATGGATCACAAAGAGGCCGTCGTCCGTTCCGGCCGCCTCGAACTGCGGCCCTGGGATTTTCCCGGACACGACAAACGGCTCGGCCGGGATTCCGCTTCCGTCGCAGACCGCGCCGAGAAGGCGCGTCCCGGTCATCCCTGTGTCGGCCCAGAGAACGGCCGGGCGGCCGTCGTCGAGGGTGACCAAGCGGGGGTTTTGCCCGGTCCCCGTTTTTTTGACCTGAAGCGGGATATCCGTCCAGCCGCCGTCGGAAAGCTCCGCGGCCTGGATGCGGTAGCGCGAGCCGTCAAAGGACGACCAGGCGGCCCGGAGGACGCCGTCCCGGCCCAAGGCGGCGTCGGGCTGAAGACAGGGTTTTTCGCCGTTTTCGAAAAGACGCCTTTCCCCGGACCAGGAATTCCCTTCCCAGCGCCGGGCGGCGACGACATAGGTCCCTTCAATTCGCCCGGTCCAGAGAATCCAGAATCCGCCGAAGCCGTCGGGAGCGATCCGGGGCGGAGACAAGGCGGAAGCCCCCTCCGGCGTGATTCTCCATCTCCGGCCGGAGGCGGGCTCCTCGGCCAAAATCGCCTCGGCGCTTCCGGACACGCGATGCCAGGCGACCCACAAGCCTCCTTCCGCCGGGAAATAAAGATCCGCGCCGTCGTTCCAGCTTCCTGGAGAGCCGAAGGTCCGAGAATCGCCGAAGGCCTCCTTTTCCAGCATCCCGGCCTTGATGATGCTTCCGGCGGCGGTCATCTCCTCCCCGGCCAGCCAGAGGCGGCCGGAGGCGTCGAGGCGCAATTGAAGATCCTCGTAGGGCGCGTCCAGACGGAGAAGGGCCGTTTCCGGAACGCCCGACGGTCCGATGGAAGCGATATGCCAGGATCCTTCCCCGGATCGAAAAAGATATTGAACCGGCCCGCCGGAACGCCCGAGAGGACGGGAGAAGGCCGGAACGGCTTTATAAAGAGAGTGGATTTGCGGGAAGGACGCGCCCGGCAGGGGAAGAATCGCCGCGAGCCCCGCCAACCCAACCCCTAATGCCCGGAGAAACGTTTTAGGCGCGTTTTCCATAACTATAACTATAACATATTTATATAACAGGTTGACAAGCCCCCGTTTCCTTGGCATGATAAATCGCTATACTTGGCACAAGGAGCCGACGACGATGAAGAGAGTCCTGATTGCAAGCGCGTGTCTTTTCTTTCTTTTAGCCACGCTTCAATTCGGCCAAACCCTGCAGAATGAAAAACTGCTGTATCATGCCCCGGAAGGCGTGCGCTGGACTCAATGCGCCTTCGGCCCCGACGGCGTTCTGTGGGTGATTTGGGCTCCCGGAACCACCAACGACGACAGCGGCGGCCCCGTTTGGGTTCTCAGCTACGATGGGACGACGGTGTCCGAACCGATGCGGTTGACGGCGGCGGCGACGCGGGCCAATCGCCCGCATATCTCGGCATCCCCCAGAGGGTATATCATCGCCAGCTGGGGCATCGTCGACACGGATTCGACTTTTCTCCGAATTTGGGATCCCCATTCCAAAACGTGGGGAGAAACGGAGGTCGTTTGCCAGGGGTACGGGGGAAATGAACCTTGCGCCGGAATGGACAAGGACGGGAACATCCATGTCTTTTTCTCCGATGAGGCCGGAGGGAAAGTCTATGCCCGCTCCAAGATCAACGGCGTCTGGGAAAGCATTATCAAACTGAATGAGAAATACGGCAAACAGGGCGCGCTGGCCGTCGGTCCGGACGGGAGGGTTCACGCCATCTGGATCGAGAAAGGCGCGGACGGCATCTATGAGAATTTCTATACCAGCCGGACGCCCGCGCAGACTTGGTATCCGCGAGAAGGATTGCCCGGCGAGGGCGGAGCCGGCGGCCACCCCTGGATCGCGGTCGGATCGAACAACAAGGCCATCGCGGCTTGGCAGGATGTCACCGATCCTCATTTGGAAAACGGATCCGAAATCCGCGTTCTCGAGATCGGGTCCTCGGTTCAAATCGCCATTCCCTTTTCGTTCATACATTTCGCCCGTGTCGTCGTCGACAAGAACAACAAAATCCACGTGGCCTGCCAGCGCGGACCGGGCGACGGCGGCCTCGGGATGCTGTATTCGCACAACATCAACGGGAATTGGTCGCCCGCCCAGATGATCGGGGCGTCGATGCCGAAAGTCCCCGGTTTGGCCTCCGATCCCTTCGGCAACGTCGCCGCGACGATGTCGTCCTGGAATGCCCCGGGGGCGGATATAAAAGCCTGGTCTCTTTATCCTATTAAAAAGGTCCCGCTGCCCGAGGCGAGCTTCGTTTTCTCGCCGGCGACGGGCTATCCGCCGCTTCCGGTGGACTTCACCGCGGCCAAAGCCGTCGGCCCCGACGGCCAGGAAGTTCGTTATGATTGGAAGTTTGGCGACGGCGGCTCGGGCTCCGGCCGGAACACCAGCCACACGTTCCTGACGGCCGGCACCTACAACGTGGCCTTGACCATCACCGACAACATCAACCGAACGGACACCGTGACGAAACAGATCGTCGTCCTGAAAACCAACCCCCTCGTGCCGCAGAACCTGTCGGCCACGATCACCCTGGACCGGGTTTGGACGAATCCGAAGATCACGTTCAACCTGTTCTGGGCGGTCAATCCCGACAACGTCCCCGAGCACATCGAGGCGTACGCGATTTACATGAAGGAGGACGACGGCGAATACGTCCGCCTCCTCACCCTGTCGCCGGAGACGCTCTCGGCTTCTTTCGAGTTCACCGACCTGAAGAAAAAGCGCTCGTTCGCCGTCAGCACGCTGGGTTACGGCGGCACGGAAAGCCCCTGGGGTTATTTTCAATAAGCGGGGACGATGACGAAACGCGCGCTCCCGGTCCTTGGACTGATCGCCGCGTCCCTCGTTTTCCTTTCCCCGGCTTTCGCCGGGGAGAATATCTCCCATTCCCCGTCCTGGCCTTCCTGGGCGCCCCGGGCGACCGCGGATGCCGCGGGCAATTTCTATGTCGTCTGGACGGAGCTCTATCCGAGCGGCGGCGGAGATCTCTTTTTCGCCAAGTACACGAAAAGCGCCGCGACGTGGTCCACGCCCCAGAATCTCAGCGGCTCGGCCCGGGTGACCAGCGAGGGGAATGACAACGCCGGGATCGCCTGCGACGGCTCGGGCAACGTCCACGTGGTCTGGACCGAGCGGACGATCGTCCGGCTCCGGACGCTGTCGGGCGGCGGAAGCTGGAGCACGGCCGGGACGATCGGTGAAGGGGCATTGCTGGAAGGGGCCAAGATCGCCGCTTCCGGCGCGGGCAACCTGTACATCGTTTGGTGGGGCGACGACGGGATCGTCCGTTCCCGGTCCCGGGTGAACGGGAGCTGGGAAGCCGTCCGCCGGATCAGCTCGAGCCGGCGGTCGAAATTCGCCGACATCGCCGTCGGCCAAAGCTCCGTCATGGCCGTGTTTTCCCAAAAGGGGTCCTATTATTACAACGCGGCCTATGTTCTCCGGGGAACGTCGTTCGGCGCCGGCTGGTCCGCCCCGGCCGTCGTCTCGGGCGAAAACCGCGACCAGATCTATCCGGACTGCGAGTTCCTCAACGGGACGGCGCCGCAGGTCATCTTCCTCTACGAAAACGTCGCAGGGGAGCCCTCCACCGTCATCCATTGCGCCTGGACGGGCAACGCGTTCGGCCCCCGGCAGGTGATCTCCTACCCCGGAGCGTTGCACTGCCCCTCCCTAATTGAGAAATCCGGCGTTTTAGTCGCCACCTGGCAGATCGGCGGCTGGAACCGGGGCCTGGCAATTTATTATAACTATTTTTACAACGGCCAGTGGATGGGCCCGACAGCCATCCCCGACTCGCGGATGGCGACGTACAGCGACGCCGCCCTCGACCCGGCCGGGGCGGCCCTCGCCGTCTGGGACGGCAACGGCGATATCATGGCCCTCATCATAACGGACGATGAATCGCCGACGCCCAACAACCCCCCCGTGGCCGAATTCTCCTTCCAGCCGGCGACCGGCTCGGCGCCGCTGACCGTGAATTTCGACGCCGGCGCGTCCACCGATCCCGACGGGACGATCGCCGCGTACGATTGGATCTTCGGCGACGGGCAGACGGCATCCGGCCGGACGGTCGTCCACACGTTCCAAACGCCGGGAACTTTTACGAACTCCCTGACCGTCACGGACAATCTCGGGGCGACCAACACGAAGGTGAAGAATCTCGAGGTCATCAACAAGGCGCCGGTGCCGGCCTTCACGATGTCGTCCCCGTCCCTGATCGTCACGGTCAAGATCGACTTCGACGCCGGATCCTCCTATGACCCGGACGGGACGATCGCCCATTATGACTGGATCTTCGGCGATGGCTGGAGCGCCCAGGGACAGAGGTTTTCCCGGGTTTTCACCCGTCCCGGAACCTACGTCCTCAAGCTGACGGTCACCGATAATTTCGGGAAAAAGGCCTCATTGACGAAAACGTTCACCCTCCTGGCTCTCCAACCCCCGCTGAACGTCCGTTGGGAGTCCTTCGTCGACGAAAGCCTGTTTCAAACCCGGGTTGTCACCGACGTTCAATGGCAAGCCAACCCGGCCAACGAGGCGATCGCTCCCATCGTCAAGTACCGCGTCTTCCGGAAGAAGCCTGAGGCGGACGCCGCCGCCTATCAATTGGCCGCCGAGACCGACGGGACGACCTTTTTCTGGCGGGATACCGGGGTGACGGAAGCCGGCCGGTACGTCTACCTTGTCAAATCGGTGGACGCGGCCGGGCACGAAAGCCTGATGCCGGATGAAGCGGCCTCGAATGCTCTCGGCAAGACGCCGAGCCGGCGGTCCCAGGGCCTCTTTGTCCCGACGATCCGGCGTTGAGCGCCGGATCCGCGCCGGAGGTGATCGAGGGGGAATCATGACACGCGGGAATCACAATCGGCGCTTTTCCCTTCTAGCGGCCGGCCTGATCGTCCTGGCGTTTCTCGGCTGCCGCGGCGGCGGCGACGGCTCGGCCGTCTCCTCAGGCGGGCCGGCCGGGGGACAAGCCGCCGGGCTCTCCTCCGGCCGCCCGTTTGCGGATTTCGACGGCCGGATCGTCTTTCAATCCGACCTGGGCGGAAACAATGATCTCTATCTCCTGACGCGGGCGGGCCTGCGGCGGCTGACGGACGATCCGGCCAGCGACGAGTTCCCCCGCTGGTCCCCCGACGGGCGTTTCATCGCTTTCACCTCCAACCGCGGCGGATCTTACCAGATCTATGTGATGAACGACGACGGGACGAATGTCCGCCGGGTGACGAACGGCCCCGGCGAGGCGATCGAGCAGGGCTGGCATCCCGACGGGAAAAAAATCGCCTATACAATCCAACGAAAACGGGCCGTCGGCCGGTCCTACCGGTTATGGACGGCCGATCTCGTTTCCGGGTCCGTCACGCCCCTTCTTCCGGATTTTGACGGCTCGGCCGCTTTGCCCGACTTTTCTCCGGCCGCGCCGCTGCTGGCCTTCACCGGGAAGCGGACGATCGGCTGGGACGCCTTCGTCGCCGATCTGCGCTCCGGCGAAGTCCGGGCCCTGAGCGAGGGAGGCAAGTCCTGCCGGCCGCGCTTTTCTCCGGACGGCTCGCGGATCGCCTATGTCTCCTCGACGGCCGACGGCAAAGGGGACATCTGGCTGGTGAATCCCGACGGCGGAGGCCGGGAGCGTTTGACCGAGCGGCCGGAGACCTACGATTATTTCCCGGCCTGGTCGCCCGACGGCCGGTGGATCGTCTTCGCCTCGGGGACGGAGCACTACCCGACGGAGGGCGTCTGGGAGCTGGCCTTGGTCGACCCCGCGACCAAGCGTGTCGTTCCGTTGTTTAAAAGCGGCGGGCGGGACGTCTTCCCGGATTGGCGCTGAGCCCGCGCCTTCAGTTCATCTTCCCGGCCAGCAGCCGGCCCAGGTACTCGCGGGGGATCCCCAAGAGCGTCGGCCGCCAGAGGCGGTCGCACTTCGAGCACGTGGGCAGATCGTCGATCGTCCGGGCGACGAGCTTCTCCCGAAGGGCGACCATCCGGTCGTTGTTCCAAATCTCCCGGAGCGACGAATCCCGGACGTTGCCGAGGGGGTAGGATCCGAAGAAATCCTGGGTGCAGGGCAGGACCGAACCGTCCCAGAAGATGATCAGGGCGTGCCACAGGAAGGTGCACGGCCGGTAGGGCTTCGACCGGTCCGGCCCGCCGGACGTCTCCCCGGCCCAATTGTGCAGCTCCTTGACATGGACTTTGTCCAGCGGGAGGCCTTTGAACCGGGCGAGGAAGGCTTTTTTCGCCGCCCGGTCGGTTTTCCGGAAAACGTCGGGAAAGTGGATGAGCTCGATGAACGTGACGGGCTTTTTCCGCTTCATCTCCTTCTTGAGCTCGAGGAAGCGGACGATGTTGCCGACGGTCTTCTCGAACTTCGCTCCCGCCCGGATCCGCTCGTAGGCCTCGGCTGTGAATCCGTCGAAGGAAAACGCGAACTGGTCGATCCCGGAATCGAGAAGGAGGCGGGATTTCTCCTCGGTCAGCAGGGTTCCGTTGGTGTGGAATCGGGTGACGATGCCGGCGTCATGGGCGCAGCGGATCATCCGGAAGAAATCCGGATGGGCGAGCGATTCCCCGCGATGGAGGAGGTGGACGTCGAAGACAAAGCCCTTCGCCTCGTCGATGATTTTCTTGAATAGGCCGAAATCCATGAATCCCCGCTGCTCGCGCGGCAGGCTTTTGTTCGGGCACATGACGCAGGACAAGCCGCAGGTGCTGGTCGCCTCGATCCACAGGCGGATGGGCATGTGGGCGAGGCGGGTTTCCTTCCCGGCGTATGACCGGTAGATCCGCCAGAGGCGGCGGTAGTAGTCAAAACGCTTCATGAGGACGTATTGTAGCCGATTCCCCCGGGGGGCGGAAGTCCGCGACCGGAATCCCATCGCCCGCCGCCGAAGGGCAAGTCAAAGGAAAGGAAGAGAATGTTCTCCCCGGGAAGAGGGGGCGGCGGCATCGAGTAAAGCCTCATCCGGACGATGCCCGCTCCGGCCGTCATCGTCTCAAAAATTAACCCGGGCGATGGGGAAGAGAGCCGTTGATCACACTCCCGCGACGCCCGGAATGCAAGGACCGGACGGCGCGACGGAGGCCGCCTGAGGCCCGCGGACGAGCTTGATTGGACGCCGGCCGCCCGCGCCGTCTTCCCGGCGGGGCTCAGACCGGGGCACCCGCTAACGGACGAGGGAAACCAGCGATATCCAGGCGGGAATGGGGACTTGTTCGGGACGGACGGTCTTGGCCAGGCCGAGGGAGGCCAAGGCGGCCTCCCCCTTATCCGGGGGGATCCCCATGGCCAGGAAATTATTGAGCAAGGTTTTCCGGCGCTGGGCGAAAGCACCGCCGAGGAATTTCCGGAAGCCCGCCTCGTCGGCGACCGGGTGAAGGGGGGCCGCCCGGCGGATCATCGAGACAACGGCCGAATCGACCTTGGGCGGCGGACTAAACGAGCCGGGGGCGACCCGGAAGAGGATTTTCACCTCGAAAAAAATCTGGAGCATGATCGAAAGCGGGGCGTACTCCTTCGTCCCCGGTCCGGCCGCGATCCGTTCCGCGACTTCCCGCTGGAGAAGAAAGGAAGCCCGCGAAAACAGCCGCCGCTCCTCCCAGACGCGGGCCAAAAACGGGCCCGAGATCGAGTACGGCAGGTTGCCGGCGATTTTCACCGGCGGCGAAGCTCCGGCGGTTTCCCGGATCAGGCGCTCGAAGGAGACCTCCAAGGCGTCTCCCGCGACGACGGCGACGTTTCGCGGCTTCTCCGCGTTCAGGGATTCGGCCAGGATCCGGTCCTTCTCGACGGCCACGATCGTCGAGACGAGGGGGGAAAGCGCCCGGGTGAGCGCTCCCTTGCCGGGGCCGATCTCGATGACCACGTCCTCGGGGCGGGGATCGATCGTCCGGGCGATTTTATCGAGCAGCCGGGGATCGCGAAGGAAATGCTGGCCGAGGACCTGGCGCCGGGTTTTCAACGCGCGGCCTTCACCGTCTC
>ENA-UOWE01002502-UOWE01002502.1-activated-sludge-metagenome-genome-assembly--contig:-NODE-2502-length-20204-cov-5.847337_pt1 | contig 20204 bp, 15 predicted proteins | sample MGYA00249841_ERZ761562 | MGnify/ENA primary metagenome ERZ761562 (study PRJEB28883, sample SAMN05720200) | activated sludge metagenome | isolation source: Anaerobic digester | place: Japan... | reverse complement strand
GGGGGATTCACCATGCCGATAGAATACACTCAACAAAGATTATCCGCGGACGAGTATATTGATTTTTTGAAACGTTCGGATTTGGGCTCACAATATCCAAAGGAACGATTCAGAGAAAGAATAGAGAAACTCGTTGATCACGTTACAATCAGTCTTGTGGCGAAAAATGAAGAGGGTTGCATTGTAGGTGTTTTATTTGGCCTGACCGACTATGCCTATTGGCTCTTCATAACCGATTTGGGCGTAGACCGCGATTATGAAGGCCGCGGTATCGGAAGCCGCCTGGTCAAACAGGCGCATGAATTGGCCGGCGGAGAGATGGATATTGCCGTATATCTGATTGCAAACGAAAATGCCATTCCATTCTACGAAAAGCTGGGTATGAGAAAAGCGGACGATGTGATGCAGTACAATCACGTCGAATGGACAGCGTTCACGGTAAGATAAAAACTGCAGACTTCTTGTAGCAATGACAGCCGCGCTGATGATTCCGTGCATGCTGTTTGATATCAAGAAATGAGAATGTATGCCGGACTTTCCAATCATTAAAATAGCGGAACACCCCGAATGTTTGAATGAGGCCGCCGAATGGTTTCATTCGAAATGGGGCATCCCGTTTGAGACCTATGCGGGGAGCATGAAGGAGTGTCTGCACCCGAGCAGCGCCGTGCCCATGTTTATAGGAGAAAAAAATTAATATGCTTGCATTCTATCAATAATTAAGTTAATATAAGATTGCATAAGAAATCAACATAATAATAAAGCGGAGTTGGAATAATAATTGTATCATAGAAGACAGATTGAAAAGGTATTGGAACGGGTGAAAAACCAGTTTCCGGTTCTTTTACTGACTGGCCCGCGCCAGGTTGGCAAGACAACGCTTTTACAACACATCAGTGACAAACGATATACACAACTGACCTTTGACGATCCCCTTTTAAGAGAGCAGGCAAAAGCAGACCCTAATTTGTTTTTTATCAATAATCCTCCGCCGTTGTTGATGGATGAGATTCAATATGTGCCGGCTCTGTTTCCCTATCTGAAGATGCAGGTTGACCGTTCCAGAAAAGACGGCGATTACTTGATGACAGGTTCTCAGGCATTTGTCATGATGAAGAATGTAAGTGAATCCCTTGCGGGACGTGTCGGAATTATGGAACTTCAGGGCATCTCGCTTCGGGAGTCCGGAGAGTGTGATTTTGACTTGCCGTTTATCCCTGACGATGCGTATTTGGAAAAACGTGAAAAGAAACTGACTCCATACATTGAACTGTGGCCGGCTATCTATCGAGGCTATATGCCGGAGCTGGTTTTTAATCCCGAGAAAGACCGGGATATTTTCTATACATCCTATGTTCAGACCTATATTGAAAGGGATGTCAGGCAACTGACACAGGTCGCAGATGAATCCCTTTATTTAAAATTCATGGTTGCCTTGGCCGCGCGCAGCGGGGAACTGCTGAATTATGATTCGATTGCAAAGGATATAGGCGTCAGCAATGACACCGTAAAAAGGTGGGTATCTATTCTTCAAACGTCAGGGATTATCTACTTGCTCCAGCCATATTTCAACAATCACTTAAAAAGGGCAATCAAGACACCGAAGGTATATTTCATGGATACGGGATTGCTGGCTTATCTTACAAAATGGCCGACGCATGAAACACTTGCAAACGGAGCGAAAGCCGGGAATGTGTTTGAAACGTTCATTATCAGTGAAATTATCAAATCGTATCTGAATGCCGGCAAAGTGAATGTGCCGATTTATTTTTATCGTGACCAAAACGGCCGGGAAATTGATTTGGTCATTGAATCCGCGGATACTCTCTATCCAGTTGAAATAAAAATGAGTGCGTCCCCCAACTTATCTATGGCAAAGCATTTTAAAGCCCTTGATGATGTGGTCGGGATGAAGAGAGGCACAGGTGTTATTTTATGCCAATATGGGCGCAAATTATGGCTTTCGGATGATGTGGTGTCGCTGCCTGTCGAATATATTTAATCCTGATATATTTGGCGCGGACACAAGGTAATGATGACATCAGCGCTATTACTTTTATCCATGCGGGAAATGCCTGATTTTTATTAAACAAAGATAAACATATGCCAGACTTTCCAATCATCAAAATAGCGGAACACCCCGAATGTTTGAATGAGGCCGCCGAATGGTTTCATTCGAAATGGGGCATCCCAACCGAGGCTTATGCTCATAGCATGAAAGAGTGCCTGCGCCGAAGCAGCGCCGTGCCGCAATGGTACATTGTGAAGGACAAAGACACCATCATTGCCGGGCTGGGTGTGATTGAAAATGACTTCCACAACCGGAAAGACCTGACGCCGAATGTCTGCGCGGTCTATGTCGAGGAGGCTTACCGGCGCCGGGGTATCGCCGGGCAGATGCTGGACTTTGCCTGCGCGGATATGAAAGCAAAAGGCATTGCCACGCTCTATTTATTAACAAACCACACAACGTTTTACGAAAAATACGGTTGGGAATTTCTGTGTATGGTTCAGGGAGACGGAGAACCCGGTCTGTCGAGGATTTATGTTCATCAGCAATAGGTGAGCAAAATATCCCGGGGGTCCGGGAGACAGCATGGCCGGTTCTCCTGCCCTTTGGAAGTGCGACTAAACCTAACAAATTTCGGAGGAAAACCATTTCATGAAAAAAGCGCTTGCCGTGGTTGCCGCGGTATTTCTTTTTATGCTTTGCGGCTGCCGTCCATCAAGTGATATGAACAGGGTATCCATTAATTACGGTCAATCGCAAATGTATTCGCAAAAGGACATGGACGCCGCGATTTCCGTCATCAAAAAGGAGTTTTCCTCCTGGGACGGCTGTGTGCTCCATTCGATTGCTTTCACCAGCGACAGTGTCTGCGCCGATAACGTCGAGTACTGCAACAGTTTACGCGAAGGCGCCGGTTTTGACGAATGTATTGTTTTTGAATCGTCGTTTCATTCGCCCAGATACGCCGGCGGCGGCGGTTTCACGCCGGATCAGGAATATCGCGGTTGGAGCTGGTATTTAGCCAGAAAAGACAACGGGGCATGGCAACTGCTTACCTGGGGATACGCGTGATTTTAACATAACAGTCGGCAGGTTCATCTGTCCTGTCGGAGGGACCGATGCCGGGTATATTATCGCTATAGTGAACGTATGGCCGGTCAAGCAAAAAGCAAAGCAAGATTGGAATCAATTCATGCTGAGCGAAATTAATCAGCGGCAATATTTTGACAAATGATTTAAATTGCTTGACAACAAAGTTGCGGCTGTGATAAATTACCTGCGTTGGTTTTGATATCCAATAATTCGAAAGAGAGGAATGTGAAGCATGGCAGTCAGACTTCGCATCAGCGGTGAAAAACAAAATATGTAATTCTTGGCAATAAGTGCAATGACGGTCGTGGGACGGCTCCCGCACTTATGTGCAGGCGGTTGACCACGCTCTTTTTTGTTTATTGGCTTCCAATGAACGATAAATGACAGCGGCGAGGTAACCCCCGCCGCTGTTTCTTTCTTGGCGGCAAAATCCGTGACAGACAGCCCGGCTTTCAAAAGGACGTGATGATGCAGATGAAAAAATATATACCTGAATATATGCTCTCCGTGTTTCAAGAGCAGGGACTCGATCCATCGACGCTTCTTTACGCGGTTCATACCGATATGACACCGGACGGAGGCGATGCCGATGTCTATACTGTCGTCAGCAATGACAGTCTGCTTATTGTGTACGGCGAGGAAAAGGTGGTCAAAACCGTCGGCGCGCGCAGGATTGTCGCCGTTTTTAAAACGGATAAAGTCGAAAAATATCCGCTTGAAGAACTCGGCGAACTGTCCGTAGAACGGCTGATTTCAACCGGCCGCCTGTGCGCCGAGAAAGAAGGCTGCCCCCGGATACTGCTGCTGTTCTCGATTGGGTACTTGGCCGATGCCGAGCGGCTGATAAAAGTCGTCAAAAACATCAGGGACGGACTGGCTCCCTTGAATGAAATTGCTGTCGATGACGAACTGTTCTGTCCTAAGTGCGGCACCCGCTACCCGGAACCGGAGCGCAAACTCTGCCCGAAGTGCATGGATAAGATTTCCATCACACGGCGGCTGCTGGGTTTCTTCGGCGATTACAAGGGCAAGGTCGCGGTAATCCTGCTGACCATGCTGGCGGGTTCGGCTTTTGCCGTCGCCTCCCCGCTGGTGGGGACAAAACTCCTGTTTGACGATGTTCTTACCGCGGGCGGAGCCTGGTATGGAGCCGTTCTCGGCGCAGTCGTGCTGATTTTTCTGGTGCGGTCCGTCGGCGTGGCGCTCAACATTTTGTACTCCTATGTGCTTGCGAAAACGGTCCCCTGGATTGTGTACGACCTGAAACTGAAAATATTCGAAGCCATGCAGCGCCTTTCCGTCGGCTTCTTCACCTCCAAACGCACCGGCACACTGATGAACCGTGTCAACAAAGATGCGACGAATATCTACTGGTTTTTTGTCGACGGGGTACCGTATGTGATTGTCAACGTCATCACGTTTGCCGGCGTGATTGCCCTGATGTGTGTGCTCAGCTGGAAACTGGCCATTGTCTGCATCGTGATTCTTCCGGCGGCCATCGGAATGTTTCGGCTGCTGTGGAGCGTTTTCCGGCGCTTTCACCACAAAAACTGGGTGTACAGTTCCCAGCTCAACTCCATGGTCAGCGATTCCGTCAACGGGCAGCGGGTTATCAAGGCCTACGCGCGCGAGGATGACGAATCCAGGCGCTTTTCCGATATGGGCGGCAAACTTGCGGATGTGGATATCCGTACACTGCAGACGGAGTACACGGCTTTTCCGCTGATTTATCTGTTTATGTTTCTCGGCCAGGTCATCATTACGGCTATCGGCGGAATGATGGTACTCAACCGTGAAATCACCATCGGTACGCTGTTGTCGTTTATCGCGTATCTCTCCATGCTGTATGGGCCGCTGGAGTTTATGTCCTGGGTTTCCAACTGGTGGGCGCGCTGTGTCGATTCGGCTCAGCGGGTGTTTGAAATCATCGATGCCGAGCCCGATATTGCCGAGCCCGCCGAGCCCGTTATCCTTGAGCAGGTCAAAGGAGATGTCGAAATGCGCGGGGTCCGCTTTGAATATGACCCCGCGACACCGGTTCTAAAGGGCATCGATTTGTCCGTTCAAGCGGGAAAAATGCTGGGTATCGTCGGCAAAACAGGCGCCGGCAAATCCACCGTGGCCAACCTCATCGCGCGGCTCTACGATGTGACGGAGGGTTCCGTCACGGTTGATGGCGTCAATGTCAAGCAGCTGTCTCTGGCGCAGCTCAGGCAGAGCATCGGCATTGTTTCGCAGGAGATTTACCTGTTTATCGGCACAATTGCCGACAATATCCGGTATGCCAAACCGGAGGCAAGCCTTGAGGATGTTATCCGCGCCGCAAAAGCCGCCTCTGCCCATGACTTTATCATGCAGCTTCCGGATGCGTATGAAACGAAGGTGGGAGCTGGCGGACACGAACTCTCGGGCGGCGAAAAACAGCGCCTATCCATCGCACGCACAATTCTGCAGGATCCGCGCATTTTGATTTTGGACGAAGCGACCGCCGCGATGGATACCGAAACCGAGGCAAAAATTCAGCTGGCGCTGACCGGACTGCAAAGCGGCCGCACGACCATCGCCATCGCGCACAGGCTTTCCACCCTGCGCGATGCCGACAGCCTCGCCGTCATCAGCGGCGGTAAAGTGGTGGAAAGCGGCACGCATAAAGAATTGCTGATGAAAAAAGGCGAATACCAAAAACTCTACGCCATCCAGCTGGAAGGCCTGAAAGTCATCAACATGGATAGTGAATAAGGGAGGGATTGCTTTGGAAAACAACACTCAAAAAACCGCATCAAATCTATCCGAAGCCGTCGACATCGGCTTTCTGGACCTTTCAAAAGCCGAGTTCTATGTCACCCCGGGCGGATTTACGGGGCTGAAATACGGTGGAGAGGTTTATCAGCGAATTGTGTTGCGCCGTGCGCTGCCCGTCGCGTCCGCGATGGAATATATTTCGGTCGCCGATCACGAGAACAGGGAAATCGGCATGTTTCGCTGTGTGGACTCTCTCAACGCCGGCCAGCGGGAAATTGTTGTTGCAGAGCTGGAGAAGCGGTACTACTGCCCGTTTGTTTATCAGGTGAAATCGGTCAAAGACAAGCTGGGCTATGTCTATTTCGAACTCTCGATCGGCCGCGACGGCCGGCGGTACGACAAGACCTGCACGGTGAAGGATGTCAGTAAAAATATCCGTATGCTCGGGGATGACCGTCTGATAATCTTTGATGTCGACGGCAACCGGTATATGGTTGAATCACTGGCCGAACTGGACAAAAAGAGCCTAAGCCGGCTGGGACCCTATCTGTTTTAATAACCCGTACTCTCCGCGGCGCCCACAATGCCGGAATGCCGGCAGCCGCAAAAAGGATGTGACTTCATGACAACACATACATTCGAATATGACCTTGATCTGAATATGCAGCCCGCCAACGGGACGCTCAGTTTTGATGAAACGGGGCAAATCATATCGAGCGCCGGCAATGAAATCCTGGCGCAGGTGTCCGCCGGAGACGTTGCGGAAATGTCGGTGATTGCCGGGGTGGGTTGCGGGCTGCTTTGCGTCAAAATGAACGGAGGGGGCGAGCGCCTGCTGTGCCGTTTCACCATGTCGGCGATGAAAGCGGCGGGTGAGTTCTGCAAAAAAGTCAACTACTATACAAAGACAGGGGAGTTTGTACAACCGGACAGCAAAGAGAAGCTTGTATGCGAAAAATGCGGGCGCCCCATTACGGAGGGCATGACGATCTGCCTGTTTTGCTACAATAAAATCAGCGTGCTCAAACGCGCGCTGGGGCTGATGAAGCCTTTCACCAAAAAAATCGTGGCGGCGGAGCTGTTCCTGACTGTGTCGTCGGTGATTTATCTTCTTGTGCCGCTGATCAGCCGGTACCTGATTGACGATTACCTGAGGCCTATGAAAGGCACCTTTGCGCAAATCGCGGTGCTGGCCGGCGCGATGCTCCTGGCCCGGGTGGCGGGCGAAATCATTTTCATCCTCAGCTCCAGGGTTTTTAATAAATCCAGCATCGATTACGCCAATCTGCTGAGAAACGCTGCATTCGATAAAATTCAAAGACTGTCGATGAACTCACTTTCCAAACGGACATCGGGCGATTTAATCAAACGCGTTATGGAAGACACTGCCACCATCAAGGAGTTCCTGTCCGACGGAGGCCGCTGGGCGGCCGAACAGATGATTATGTTCGCGGTTGTTATCGTGATTCTCGCCGTTACCAATATCAAAATGACACTGCTGGTGTTTTTGTCTGTGCCGGCGGTCATGTTCGGCCTGTCCCGTTTTTGGAAGTTCATCCATCTCCGCTATGAGCGGCAGTGGCGCAAGAATTCAAAATGTCAATCCATCCTCCACGACATCATCAAAGGCATCCGCACCGTGAAGTCCTTCGGCAAAGAGGAAATCGAAATTCAGAAGTTTTCCAAAGCGACCCGCGAACTGGCGCAGGTGTCGTCCGACAACGAGAAGCTTTGGGCGAAGCTTTTCCCGCTGATGACCTTTTTTACGGGTATCGGAGAGTTTCTGGTGCTTTACTTCGGAGGCAAGGATATTATCGGAGGCAGTTTGAGTTTCGGCGTACTTGTGCAGTTTACCATGTACATCACCTATGTATACGCGCCGCTTCGCTGGCTGGTTTCATTCCCGCGGTGGCTGGCTGAGGCTATGACAAGCATGGTGAAGGTTTTTGAGATTTTGGACGAAGAGCCGGACATCACATCCGTTGCCGAGCCGAAAAACATACCGGTATCGGGCAGCGTGACCTTTGAAGGCGTGTCATTCGGCTACAAATCCTACGAGCCGGTGCTCAAAGACATCAACCTGGACATTAAACCCGGCGAGATGATCGGTATTGTCGGGCGTTCCGGTTCGGGCAAATCCACTTTAATGAACCTGATGATGCGCTTGTATGACCCGAGCCTCGGCAGAATATGCATCAACGGCACCGACATCAGGGAGATGTCGCCCGCACACCTGCACGAAAACATCGGGGTGGTGTTCCAGGACACCTTCCTTTTTGCCGGCACTTTCTATGACAATATCGCCTATGCCAAACCGGGTGCCACGGCTCAAGAAGTAATTGCTGCGGCTAAGGCGGCTAACGCGCACGATTTCATCATGCAGACAGCTGACGGCTACAACACGCTGATTGGAGAGAACGGTTATTCCCTTTCCGGCGGGGAGAGGCAGCGGCTGTCAATCGCGAGGGCGATTATCAAAAACCCCGACATCCTGATCCTCGATGAGGCGACAAGTTCGCTGGATGTGGAGACGGAATCCGTGATACAGGAGAGCCTGAGCCGCCTGGTCAAAGGGCGGACGACCATCGCCATCGCACACCGCCTCTCCACCCTGCGCAGCGCGGACCGGTTGTTTGTGCTCGACGAAGGCAGGCTGGCGGAATCCGGCACGCACATGGAGCTGCTCAAGCGCAAAGGCATTTATTACCGGCTGGTCATGGCGCAGCGGCAGACAAGCAAAATCGCCGAATAAAAGAGGAGCCGGTTGAAAAATCAGCCGACTCCTTTGGCAATATCTTGTTTAACCGGAAAACCTTATGGGGTATTCCGCGGCTTTCATCATTTCCCGGCCGCCGCGCGGCTTTTGCAGGAAACGAACCTGTTGCGGAGAGGGTAACCGGCAAACAATAAAACGATATCGACGAACGCCTTGGCGAGTATCAGGTTCGGCGTTACCGGGGCGAGCAGCGCCACCAGCGCCCAGCTCGCGAACAGCCGGGCCGGGAACACCAAAAAATAAAAGACAAACGGCGCGGCGCAACGGCCGCGGCGCAGCGCCGCCCATTTCTTGTTGAGCGTGAAATTCATCGCGCCCGAAAGGATTCTGGCGACGGCGGTGGATGCGAGGAGGCCCGTCGGCGAAGCGCCGAATACGGCGTAAGCGAGCAGTGAAAAAACCGAAAGGTCGATCCCCGCGCACAGCAGCGAAAAGCCCGCGGAGCGCAGGAACCTGCCGTAGACGCGCATCGAATCGCGGAAAGGGTCAAAATGCGACGCCCGGTTGTTGTCGAGATAAACGGTTTCGATCCGGACGAAACGCAGGGGAACGGCTTTTTTCGCCGCCTCGGTAAGCATATTCATTTCATACTCGTAACGCGTTCCCGGAACGGCGAGGCAGAAATCGAAAAGCGAAGCCGGTATCCCCCGCAGCCCCGTCTGCGTGTCCGGGCAGCGTATCCCTGTGGCGAGATGAAAGACCAGGGACGTAATCCGGTTGCCCCAGCGGCTTTTAAAAGGAACGTTTTCGCCGGACAGGTCGCGGATGCCCAGCGTCAGTTTCTCCGGGTCGGCCGTGACGGCCTCGGCGATCTTGACGATATCCGCGGCGAGGTGCTGGCCGTCCGCGTCGGCGGTCACGATGCCTTCTATTTGCGGAAAACGGCTCAGGGCAAGGCGGATTCCCGTTTTGACGGCTTCCCCCTTGCCCAGGTTTTTTTCATGCCGCCCGACGGCGCAGCCGAAGCCGTGTTCAAGCTGCTCAAAAACCGGCCGCGACCGGGCGTCGCTTCCGTCGTCGACAACGACGATGCCGCCGCAGCCCGAGGCCTTCAGATCCTCTACCAGGCGCAGGAGTTTCCGGTCCGGATTCAGCGCGGGAATCACGACGGCGGCGTTCATGAATCAAAGTCTCCTTGCGGCTAAAATGCGGTGTTTCGTTTGCGCATCATTGCGGAAAAAAAGACGTTCGGCAGCAGACGGATACGAGGTCATGGGGTTTCGTGCCGATACCGCAATATCACCGTTTCATTATACTTGAACCTGTACGGAAAAACACCGCCGGCTCCGCAACATTTTATCCGCAACCCGTTGTCTGCCTCAAGGCGATGCTGACCTTGCGGGTGTTTTCCATGTCAATCGTGACGATATCGCCGTCGCGCCCGCTTTTCACCGGGCGTCCGTCGCTGCCGGTGACTGTAAAATCACCGCCGGGGAGACGGATTCTGCACACGCCTCCGGACTTCGCTTCAACGGTGATTTCAACCGGCCGCCCATTTTTCCAGGTTGCGGAAAGATGGAAATTGCCCCTTGCGACCAGCCCGTCGAAGGAACCGGCCGCCCAGCAGCGGGGCAGCGCCGGTAAAACATCGATATAGCCCGCGTGGCTTTGCAGCAGCATTTCGGCAACGCCGGCCGTGCCGCCGAAGTTGCCGTCGATTTGAAACGGCGGATGGGTGTCCCACAGGTTGGGCAAGGTGCCGCCGCTTAATAAATCCGCATATAATTTGTGCGCCCTGTCGCCGTCTCCGGTGCGCGCCCAAAGGTTCAGGCGGTGCGCCATCGCCCAGCCGGTCGATTGGTCCCCCCTTTTATCCAGCGTGACCTTGGCCGCGTCCATCCATGCCGGCGTATCGGGGCGGATGAGCGTACCGGGGTACAATCCAACCAGGTGCGAAATATGCCGGTGGTGATATTCGCCGATATCGCCGTATTCGTTTTCCTCGCGGAACTCCTTGATTTGGCCCGAGGCGCCGATCTGCACAGGGTCCAGCCGGCCGATTTGCGCTCTGAGCCGACGGGTCAGCTCATCTTCTACCCCAAGTATCCCGGCGGCGGCGAGGGTGTTCTTGTGGGTTTCCCACACCATTTGCTGGTCGAATCCGCAGCCGGTGGTAAAACAGTAGCACCCGTCCTCCGGGTCCTGCTGCTCGGGGGATGCGGAATATTTCACCAGCAAAAATCCGTCTTCTTCCTCCAGCGTTTTGGAGAGGAATTTCGCCATCTCATAAATAACGGGGAAACAGGTTTCCTCCAGTATCCGCCTGTCCCGGGTGAAATCATAGCAATCCCAGAACAGCTGCGCGGTAAGCCCGCCCGTGCCGGGCCCCGAATGGATGCTGAACCCCTCAATCGTGTATAGCCATGCCGCCGTGCCGACGGTCCAGCCGTTGTCCCCGGCCTTTTCGGAGTAATTCTCCGGATACATCCTGCGGATATACCCGTCGGCGTGCCTCCGCGCGAGCGGCAGATACGCCCGGTTGTAATCGGCGTACGCCGTGAACATCTCGGCGAGGTTCGTGGTGAACGCAGGCCAGTAGTTCATCTGCACATTGATGTTGTGCCAGTACCCGCAGCTCCACGGCGAATCGTTGTGGCAGTTCCAGGTGCCCTGCAGGTTCGCTGGGCTTGCGCCTTCCCGCGAGGAAGCAATCAGCAGATAACGGCCGTACTGAAAATACAACTCCTCGAGATATCTGGCCGCCTTGCCGTTTCGGCTGTTTCTGTAATGTTCGAGCAGTTGGTCTGTCGTTGCGGCGGGCTCTTCACCGCCCAAGTCCAGCTGAACCCGATTGAAATACCGCCGGTAATCCTGAATATGGCCAGTCATCAATTTGTCGAAGGTCTTTTGGCTTGCCAGGCGCATGGTCTCGGCAACCGCGCCGTGCGGGTGGGGATAAGGCGCGAGTTTTTGTTTGTCGTCAGGCTCTGTGAATACGCGGCTCTCCATTTTGTAATTGGTACCCAGCGCGATGAGGATGACGGCGCTGTCCGCGTTTTCCATTACCAAGCCGCCGCCGGCAGCAGTCAGCCGGCCTCCGGTATGCAAAACTTTCAGCTGCGCTTCAAAGAGGATGCCGTAAAAATCCATTTTGCCCGACAGGGTAACCGTATCGCCCGCGGCTTCGACGGAGCCGCTTTTTCCGCCGCCGTCGCCCGCTTTCACGCCGTAGTCTTTGATAAAAGGTATTTCCGCCCGCAGGGTAAAGCCCAGCGCGCCCGGCATGGACGCGCCCAGCCTGACAGCCATCACCTTGTCGGGGTAACTGACAAAATACTCTCTGCTGTACCGCGCACTGCCGTAAGCATACCGCACGTGCGCGACCGCGTCATTGAGCGACAAATCCCTTTCATAGCCGCTCACCGGCTTGTGCCCGAAGTCGATGAATACCTCGGCAAAATTATTTAAGCCCCCTGCGCTCATCGGGTTGGCGAGCGAGTTTTCGGTCAGTTGAATGCGCTCTGTGCCGGTCCGGCCGAAAACGCTGGCGCCGAAGTACCCGTTGCCCAGCGGAAGGGACCATTTTTCCCACGCCTCATCCTCGCTCGCCGCGTAGGCGGGCTGTGCGTATTTAAGCCGGAGAACCTTCAAAATATCCACCTTCAGACAAGGTTTTTCACCGCCGGCAGGAAGAAAGGCGCCCAACGGGGCTGCGGGGCAAGACAGACAACCCGAAAATATATATAATAGTTGGTAATATCGTATCAATATCCGCGCGCATTCGCAACAAGAAAAATCGCCCGGCGTAAAAAACAGTTTCGGGGGCGCTCTGATGGCGGAAATCGCCGCAAGGCAAAACAACAGGGAAACACGCCTGACCATCAAAAACACGTCGGACCAAGCGGCGGTCCTGCGGGAGGTCGAAGTGTATTCCCTCCCGCTGCGTGAGGCGGGTTTTACCGGCGGCGCGGCGGTTTATGCGGAAGGGTATCAGATGCTTCAGCAGACAGCCGCCTTGTTGGAAGAACTGTCGCCCGATACCGCCTCGACGGATAAAGACCATTACAGACTGCCGCAGGCGGACGGCTTTTTCACCGCGTACAACTATGCGTATTTCGAGCAAAACGGCCGGGTGCTGCTGCTGGGCGCGACGAGCTGCAACAGTTACCGGACTGAAATCCGGATCAGCCGGGAAACCGTCCGGCTCGTGCAGATTCCGGAAGGCAGAACGCTCGCGGCCGGCGCGGAGCTTCCACTCGAAAGTTACGCGGTCATCGAGGGGACGGACCGCAACGGGGTGCTGGAGGAGTTCGCCGGGTATATCGGGGCGAACCACCCGAAAAGGGGCTTCCGCGAGGTGCCGGACGGCTGGTGCTCCTGGTACTGCTACGGGCCGATGGTGACGGAGGGCGCCATCAACAAAAATCTCCGGCACGCGAAGCGCTGTTTCCCGCAGCTGAAATACATTCAAATCGACGACGGCTATCAGCCGCACATGGGCGACTGGCTGGAACAGACAAAAAAGTTCCGGCATCAAATGAAAGACGTCTGCCTGAAGATCAGAAGCGAGGGCTTCGAGCCCGCGATGTGGGTCGCCCCCTTCATCGCGTCCGAAAAAAGCCGGGTTTTCAAAGACCACCCGGACTGGTTTATTCAAGATGAAAACGGCGACCCCCTCAGTGCGGAGAAAGTCACCTTCCGCGGCTGGCGGGACGCGCCCTGGTATTTTTTGGACCCGACGCACCCGGAAGCGCTCGCTTATGTCAAACATGTTTTCGCCGTCATGAAGCGCGAATGGAAGGTGGATTATTTCAAGCTTGACGCCAACTGCTGGGGCGCGCTGCCGTTCGGCGCGCGGCATCACAAGGAGGCCACCAGCGTCGAGGCCTACCGAAGCGGCATGGAAGCGCTTTGGGACGCCTGCGGGGAGGATACCTACCTGCTGGGCTGCAACGCGCCGCTTTGGCCCTCGCTCGGGGTTGTCAACGGCATGCGGGTGACCAACGACATCAGCCGCGATATGGACTGCGTCAAGTTTTTGTCCGCGCAATGCTTCCGGCGCAACTGGATGCACGGGAAACTGTGGATCAACGACCCGGACTGCCTGGTGCAGGTCGGGATGAAAACAGGCGTCATGGCAGGCTTGCGCCTGAAAACGAAAAGGGTTGAAAAAAGAACCGAAAACGAAGCGATGTACCGTTACGCGGCCGCCTTTATCCGGGCTTCGGGCGGGATGGTCCTCAGCGGCGACCGGCTGTATTCGCTCTCCCTCTACGATACCGGTATTCTGATGAAACTCATCGCATCCGAAAGGACGGCGGCAAAGTTCAATTCGGACTACTCCGTCGGCACGATAGAAACGGCTGAATATACCGATTACCTGCTGTTTAACGAAGGCAAAGAATCCAAGCGTTTTGAGATAGCGGCCCCCGGTACGTATCTCGACATGTTCGGGGACCGGGAAGTCGACGCCAAGGCTGTTTTCACGGCGACCCTTGCCGCGGAGGACGCGGGTTGGTTCAGGTTGAAAAAACGGCGGGAGGGCCTGTCATGACCGGTAAAGAAAGGATCATGCGCATCCTCAACCGCGAGGAGGTGGACCGCTCGGCCTACTGGCTGGGCAATCCCCACCACAATGCGCTGATGCTCTATCTCAAGCATTTCGGCCTCAAAAACCTTTTCGAGCTGGCGGAACGGATGGGCAACGATCTGTTCTGGCAGCCCTGCGACACCTACGACCACCCGGAAGGCCGGCCGATGTGGGACGTGCGCGGCGGGGAAAAGCAGGTTTCTTTCGCCCAGGCCGGCGTATTCGCCAACGCCGAAAGCGTGGAGGAGATCGAGGCGTTCCCCCGGTGGCCGAACCCGGACTATATCAATTTTGACTGGTTCCTTCTGCAGTATGATATTGTCAGGGAAAAGGACTACGCGGTATTTTCCGGCACCTGGGCGCCCGTATGGCATATCCTGATGGACTTTTTCGGGATGGAAAACTGCTTTGTCAAAATGTACACCCACCCGGATGTCGTGAAAGCCGTCATGAAAAAGATGGTCGATTTCTACCTGGAGGTTAACCGCCGCTTTTTCGACGAGCACGCGGACAAGGTGGACGTGTTCTTCTTCGGCAACGACATGGGCAGCCAGCTCGACTGCATGATCAGCCCCGATATGTTCCGGGAGATGATTTTCCCCTTTTACCGCCAGCTGATTAACCTGGCGAAAAGTTACGGCAAAAAAGTCGCGCTGCACTCCTGCGGTTCCGTCGACAGGATTATCCCGGATTTGATTGAGATGGGCGTGGATATCCTGCACCCCATCCAAGCGAAAGCAGCGCGCATGGACGCCGAGCACCTGCAGGGGGCCTACGGCGGTCAAATCTTCTTCCTCGGCGGTGTGGACACGCAGGACATCCTGCCCTTCGGCACCGAAGAGGACGTGGAGAATGAAGTGCTCAGGCTCCGCCGGATTTTCGGCAAACACTACATCTGCTCCCCGAGCCATGAAGCCCTCCTGCCGAACGTGAGCCCCGAAAAACTGCTCAGAATGAGCCGCGCGGCGACGAGAATCCTCTGACTCGAGGCAAAAACACCCGTCGCCGGCGCTGAAATCGGCATTTATGGAGAGGGGTTCGGATGGAGATCAGAAAAATCGGGAAAAGCGGCAAAGCAGCCGGCAATGAGATTGCCGTCGTAGAAAGCGGGGAGGTTTTTATCTCCGACGCGGGGTCCGCGCTCGATTTTATGCAGACCGTCTATTATGAAACGGGATGCCGTTGCATTGTCATCAGCAAAGAAGCGCTGGCAGAAGACTTTTTTGTGTTAAGCACAAGGATGGCCGGCGAAATTCTGCAAAAATTCATCAATTACCGGTTTCGGCTTGCGATTGTTGGCGACTTTTCGGGTTATACCAGCAAACCGCTTAAAGATTTTATATATGAAAGCAACCGGGGCAGAGATATCTTCTTTGTATCTTCCGAAGAGGACGCCATTGAAAAATTGAGCTCAGCGGATGCCGGCGGCCCGGTTGGCTGACAACCCGGGCAGGCCGGTTGAGATCAATGCCGCGCTCAGTTTTGTATCAACAGCTGACCGCAGGCAGACGGAGGGCTTATGATGAAAAACGTGGTCATCACCGGCAGTACCCGCGGCATCGGTTTTGCCATGGCGGCGGAGTTTTTACGCGCGGGGTGCCGTGTTACGCTGTCCGGCCGGGGCAAAGCGCTGCCGGAGTCCGCCGCCGCGCTGCTGTCGCCGTATCAAGGGCGGTATCTCTATGTCCCCTGCGACGTCCGTTTCAAAGAACAGCTGCAAAACCTTTGGGATACCTCCGCCGGACAGTGGGGCAGGGTGGATATCTGGATCAACAACGCCGGGCGGAACGCGCCGTATCTCCTTTTATGGGAAACGGACGTAACGGATACCGAGAATATCGTCAAGACGAATATGACCGGCATGATATTCGGTTCCCAGGTCGCGGCGCAGGGGATGCTCAAACAGGGCGGAGGAGCCATTTACAGCATGGAAGGCCTCGGTTCAAACAACATGGTGCAGCGCAAGACGGTGCTCTACGGCACGACCAAGCACGCGCTGACCTACTTTATGAAAGGGCTTGCCAAGGAGTTGGAGGGCACCGGCGTCATCGCGGGGCGGCTGTCGCCCGGCATGATGCTGACGGATTTCATTACCAAAACACCGGACGGTGAGCCGTCGGAGGTTGTCGCTGACGAAAAGTTCCGCAAAGTTTTCAACATATTGGTCGACAAACCGGAGACGGTCGCGAAATATTTTATACCCCAAATGCTCGCCAACACCAAAAACAACGCTCAAATCGCCTGGCTGACCAACGCCAAAGCGGCATGGCGTTTTATGACAGCTGGTTTCCGCAAAAACAGGATGATATAAGCCGCAAGGCGGTTTGGCCGTTGGTTGTTGAATGTGTCGGAGGACGGGGTTGTTGACAATGATTACACGGGATGAAATCCGTGAATTTCACGGATTGAACATGTAAAATCTCACGCATTGGCACAAAAAAAGCGGATGATTGAGGTGATTGATGATGATTCAATGGTTAAGCCGTTTCGGAGCCGTGGAACAGGCGTTGATCGCGACGGGTTTCACCTGGGCGGTCACCGCTTTCGGCGCGGCCCTGGTGTTCTTTTTCAAAACCCTCAACAAAAACATCCTCAACGGCATGCTGGGCTTTGCGGCCGGCGTAATGGTCGCGGCGAGTTTCTGGTCCCTGCTCGCGCCCGGCATCGCTTTGGCCGAGCAATTGGGCCAGAAGGCTTATGTGACCGCGGCCGCCGGATTTCTGCTGGGCGGCGTTTTCCTCTATTTAATCGACAAAATCCTGCCGCATCTGCACCTGGGGCTCGACGCCTCGAAGGCGGAAGGGATTAAGACCACCTGGCAGAGAAGCGTCCTGCTGGTTTTGGCCATCACGCTGCACAACATACCCGAAGGGCTTGCGGTCGGCGTTGCTTTCGGCGCCGTTGCCGCGGGCATCGGCTCGTCCGCGACACTGGCGGGCGCCGCCGCTCTGGCAATCGGCATCGGGCTGCAGAATTTCCCGGAAGGGGCGGCCGTATCGATTCCCCTCAGGCGTGAAGGTTTCAGCAGAAAAAAAGCGTTCCTGTACGGGCAGGCCTCCGGGCTCGTTGAACCGGTCGCCGGCGTGCTGGGCGCGTATGCCGTCACCAAAATACAGCCGATTCTGCCCTATACGCTTGCCTTCGCAGCAGGGGCCATGATTTATGTTGTTGTCGAAGAGCTGATTCCGGAAGCGCAAAGGGAAGAGGGCGGGTCGAAAACAGACATCGCCACGCTGGGCGCGATGATTGGCTTCGCGGTGATGATGGTGCTTGACGTGGCGCTGGGATAACACAGCGATGAAAGAGGCCGTCGTGCCGCGGGGCGGATGACGGACAGGAAAGGATAATATCTGTGAAAAAGCGGTTGAAACGGGCATTGATCATTCTCGCAGCGCTTGCGCTGGTCTTGACAGGCGCATTTTACTTATATGTATCCGATTATTACAAAGCGGACGAAACGGCGGCAGCGGTCCTGCACAGCGAAACATCCGTAAAAGTCCAAGACAACCTCACCATTGTGTCGCCTGCCGAGCCGGGCGGCACGGCGCTGATTTTTTATCCTGGCGCCAAAGTGGAGCACACGGCCTATCTGCCGATCCTGGCAAATATCGCAAAAACCTGCGGTATCACCTGCATCCTTGTGAAAATGCCGTTCAATATGGCGATATTTGACGCCGGCGCCGCCGACGAAATCATCGGCCGCTTCCCCGGCATCAAAAACTGGATCATCGGCGGCCACTCCATGGGCGGCGCGATGGCAAGCAGTTACGCGTCAAAGCATCAGGATAAGGTCAAGGGATTGATTTTGCTCGGGGCGTATCTCTATGGCGATTACCCGGCCGAAAAAACATTGACCGTCTACGGCACATTCAACACAAGCGTGGCCGGGAAAATCGACTATACGGAGAATATCGTCGTTATCGAAGGCGGAAACCACGCCCAGTTCGGCAATTACGGCAAACAGAAAGGCGACCCTGACGCCACCATATCCGCCGCGGAGCAACAAAACATAACCGTGGCGGCAATCAAGGACTTCCTGGCTGAAATCAACGTTTGAATATGGCCGGCAGCGCCTTGCTCCGTGAAAGGCGCTTAAATGAACACACCGACAAGGCGCCGGCATAAACGAAAAGGATTGGCATACGATTATTGCGGTGCGGGGAGGAAAGCCGATGAACACAGGCAATTTTATCGCGCGGCTGCTATGCATGGCTGTGCTGTTCATACGGCTGCTGACGGGAGGAGCTGATTATCTGAAACTGGTGAACGAATACCCGCTCGGATGTTACAGGCCGGCGCCGGCATGCTACAGGGTCCGTTTGGATAACAGCATCCCCTTGAGTTCTCTTGACGACCGTTTGCTCGACAACAGAGACCGCGGCTTCCGGACGGAAGTCTATCTCACCCTCGGCAGCGGCAAGGGTTACCCGGCTTCCGGCTCGACGGCTTATGACACTTTGCGCGGGCAAGTCGGGCTTTATGGGGAAGACAGGTTCAGGGTCATACAAACTTATATTTATCTCATTGAATACGTGGACAGGCCTTTGGATGCGCTTGCCTTTTCGCAGCTGACGGATTATCTGGCGTATATCGATTCCCTGGGTTATCAGTGCCTGCTGCGTTTTGCCTACGAATATGACGCTTCTGCCGGTATCGGACCTGCGACGGATAGGATTGTCGCGCATGCGGCGCAGTTAAAGGGCTGGTTCACTCAGAACCTCGCGCTGGTCAACCGCGTGGTTTTTGCCGTACAGCTGGGGATGATCGGTTTGTGGGGCGAGGGGCATACCTCCGTTTATCCCCATGACGCCGGTATCGTGACGGCCGCGGTGGCGGATATGGTGCCCGAAAATATTTACCTCATGTGCCGCCATCCGCGGCTGCTGCCCGATATCGGCACGCCTTATTACGGCAGATACGGGCTGCATGACGATTTCTTGGTTGGGATCAGCCATCCCTGGGGCATGCTGGATTTTGATCATCCGCAATACAAACGCATGCTCAACCGCTGCAATTATTTTATCAACGACGGCGAAATGCCGTGGGGCTCGGACAATACGGTTGAGGCGATAGACCCCGTTTTATTTCTGCGCCAGTGCGTGGGTTACAGCCTGACCACCCTGTCGATTACCCATAACTATAAAGAAAACGCGGGTGCCAACCACGAACTCAATCAATACAAGTCCGTCAAATTGTCAAAAAGCCTGCTGCTCAGGGAAAAGTTCCCGTTCAATCCCCGGTTTTTGGACGAAAACGGCGAGATTTCGGTCTTCACCTATCTGCAGTACCATTTGGGTTATCTCCTGTGCGCGTCGAATATGAAGTACAAAAACGGCAAACTGGAGTTTATGCTTACGAACTTCGGCATGGCGGCGCCGTTTGAATATGAACTCGTCGTCTACGGGGACGGCACGCCCTATCCGACGGCGTTTGATCCCCTTGACCTGATCAAGTTCTCGCAGCAGAAATACTGCGTCGCCATCGGCGAACACCGCCGCGTCGGCATCGCCCTGGTGCACAGGCGCAGCGGGCAAACCATCAAACTGGCCAACGATATTCCGTACGAAAACGGAATCAACTGGATTGTTTGACGGGCGGCGCAAAACCTTTCTGCCTGCAATAAAACGAAACGGGAAGCGGGCTGCCGCCGTCGGCGGGATAGACAGCACGAACACATTTAGCCATAAAAGGACAATCGGTTTATGAAAAAAAGGAACGGTATGTGCCCGTTTTGCTATGCCAAATCTTTGGCGGAGGCAAAAAAGGCGAAGAACGGCAATGTGCCGGTTTTATACAATACGCAGCCCTACGGCAACGACATGGCGAAGACGCCCCCGATGGGCTGGAGTTCCTGGAACACCTTTCAGGAGAAAATCAACCAGGACGTCGTCGAGCAAACCGCCGTCGAGATGAAACGCCTCGGCCTGGTCGACGCCGGCTATGTGTACCTCAATATCGACGACTGCTGGGAGGCCAAAGAGCGCAACCTCAAAGGCGAGCTGGAGGCGGACTACGCCGCTTTTCCCCTCGGGATGGCGCGCCTGGCGGAGAAA
>ENA-UOWE01002492-UOWE01002492.1-activated-sludge-metagenome-genome-assembly--contig:-NODE-2492-length-20238-cov-51.144181_pt1 | contig 20238 bp, 17 predicted proteins | sample MGYA00249841_ERZ761562 | MGnify/ENA primary metagenome ERZ761562 (study PRJEB28883, sample SAMN05720200) | activated sludge metagenome | isolation source: Anaerobic digester | place: Japan... | reverse complement strand
CCCATTTCATCCAGGCAGTTTGCCTTTTCGTGCCACGCCATCGCAGAATCAGGGTCAATCGAGAGCGTTTTTTCGATGAACTCCAGGGCACGGGAATAATTCCCGCTTTGGAGTGCTTCTGTTGCCATCCGGAGGGAATATGCCACATCCGGGGACTGATAGGCTGGTATTTTTTGTTCCATTTTTTTTCCTCCCTTTACCCTGGTCTCCTGACCAGGATTGAAATTATATCAAAAGGTGTCTTTTAATAACGATTTGCCAGAATGAAGAGCATTGGAGATACGATTGGCAACTTCCCCGGCACTTGTGCCATTACTACTGTCATGCGCAGGTGTTGTGCAGTGTTTCTTTGCAGACCACGGTTATATATACTCATTCAGAAAATGACTGACTAGCGGTATCAATTGGAGAAGGGTCAGCCAGGAGCCCGGTTGTCCGGGGAGGGGGGGGAAAGTGAATCATTCGCAGTCGGAAAACCTTGAAAGAATAAAACAACTGCTTTCGCGCCACCCGGAGGGGTTGTGTATCAACGAGATTGCAAAAACTCTCAAGCGCCACCGGAATTCAGTCTCGCGGGACCTCCATGCACTCCTCGTCTCGGGGCAGGTTCACGACCATGCGTTTGGAACAACACGCGTTTTTACCCTCGTCCGGAGAGACGGGAGGTTTTCTATCCTTGACGCCACCCATGACATGGTTCTTATACTCGACCACGGAGGGACCATTGTCAATGCAAACATATCCCTCCTTGGTTTCCTGGAGGAGAGACGCGAGAGTGTCATAGGCCACAAAGTGAGTGAATTCCCTCTTCTTTCCGAACTTATCTCCTGGAAATCAACAGAGGAAATCTCCGAAGAATGGCTCCGCGGAATTACGTCCCGCTTTCACAGTAAAGACAATCAATCCCATTACGATATCACGTCAAGACCCCTTCTCTGCGGGGATGGGAATGAAGGGTGCATGATCCTTATTCATGATCGTTCGGAAATCGAAAACATTCAAGGGCTGATGGATGAAGAAAAAAGGGTTCTTGACGCAATCACGGAAGATCTCTCCCTCCTTGTCATCCGGTTACTCCCCGATGGCCGTATTATTTCAGGGAACGCCCAGTTTCTTTCACGGTTCTGCCCTCGCCCCAAGGGAGCAGAAAGGACAGAGTTCTGTTCCTTTCTGGCTCCTGCGGATGCCGGGGTCCTGAAATCCTCCATCAATAACCTTTCTCACCAGGTGCCGGTAATCACGCACATCTTCTCCATGGTTGACCCGTATGGCCAAAAGTCTCTGATTGAATGGAAATTTCATGGTTTTTTCGACGAGAGCCTGCATCTTTGTCATATCCTGGCCATCGGGTCCGATGTCACGGATACCATTGGGTCAAGGAACCGCACACGGGAAATGGAGGACTATATGAAATTCCTTTCAAACGCAATTGCTGATTTCCAGAGGGTTAATACCAGTGACGATATCTTTTCCCGCATTCCCCTCCATATCGGCACCCTGATTCCCGGATCCCGTATCGTTGTTTTCGAGGTTCATCAGGACACGGGAACATGTAGTTTTAAGGGCATGGACAGGGAATCCCAGGCGATAGTTGATCAATCCAGCAGGGAATGTGCTTCCGGGGCAGCGTCGTTTTCCTATACTATCCAGGATGCGCCTTCAGTCCTCCCAAAGATGCCCGGACCGTGCAATTGCACCTGGGCCGCTCCCCACTTCTCCAGGTCATTCCTTGCCCGCCTGAAACCCGGTGCAGGCATCCCGGAATGGGTGGCGGATGCCAACGAAGTTTGCTGTGCTGGAATCGGTGAAAACGACAGGCTCTGCGGAATTGTCGAGATATTTGCTGATCGCGATGCTGTCCTGCCACGCGAAGAATTCGTTCTGCAATACCTGGAACTCCTTGGATTAATATTCCGGCAGATCGCGCTCCTCCAGTCCGAGATGGTGTCCGGGGAACAGTTCCGGACCATTGCCCTCAACTCACCGCATCCCATCTCCATCATCGATCGGAATGGCAGGTATATCTACCTCAACCACCATTTTTCCGATCTCTTCGGGTACACGAAAGATGATATCCCGGACGGGAAGACGTGGTTCATCAAGGCATTCCCGGATCTTTCAGAGCAGAGGCATGCCAGGGATTTGTGGAAGGGAGATCTCTTCTCCTCTCCTCCCGGGACAGTCCGTCCACGCCAGTTCAAGGTCCGGTGCAAGAACGGGGAATTCCGGGAGATTCTTTTCCTGCCGGTTATGCTGTCCAACGGAGACCACGTCGTCATATACCAGGACATGACTCCGTTTCTTGAAAGTGCCTTGAGGCAGAATCTTCTCGATGATATCTTCAGGTCTTCTCAGGAAGGGATATTCAGCGTAACACCCGATGGACGTATCCTTACCTGGAACCCGGCTGCGGAACGGATTTACGGCTACCCTGCAGAAGAGATAATCGGGAGGGATGTTGCCATTCTCGAGCCTTCGTCCCTCAAAGGAGAGGTCCACAGGATTCTCAGGCAGGTGATGTCCGGAGAACCTCTGATTGCCCATGAGACCCGGCGGGTCAGAAGAGACGGTAAAGTGATCGATGTCTGTGTGACGGTATCCCCCATCTTCAACGATAAACAGAAAGTTGTCGGTGCATCGACAATTGTCAGGGATATTTCCCAAAAGAAGGCTGAAGAGAGGCTCAAGAGCGCGGAAGGCCAGTACCGGGAAAGTGTCGGGGATATCAATGTCGGGGTTTACCGATCAACCGGTGACCCCGAAGGAAAATTCGTCTGGGGTAATACCTCTCTTGTTGGGATACTCGGTTTTGAGTCCATGGACCTTCTGAAAGACATCTCTGTCAGCTCTCTTTTTGCAGAGACCGGGGGGAGGGCAGAACTCCTGGTTGCGCTAAAGAGAGACGGTTTCGTAAAGAACCGTGAGATCCAGCTCCGCAGGCCTGACGGCAGGATCATCCATGTACTGGTAACGGCAATTGCCACGTTCAACCCTGACCAGACGATTGCTTATATCAACGGCATTGTCGAAGATGTCACGTATACAAAATTTCTGGAAGAACAGGTTTCCAGGCTTCGGGAAAGGCAGGTATCACCTCTCTGACCCGTACCCGTTTTCCCGAACAATGCATCATTCCCTGTAATCTTCCCACGGGAGAGATCTCCTTCGAAGAGAACGATCATGTTCGTGGAAAAAAAATCATTCGACCATCTGGCGCTTTGTCACTTTCCCATCGGTTATCCATTGATCGAATGACCCGTGGGAATAGACCCTGACGGGAACGGAAATCCCGTGCGCAAGGCGCTTGATCTGGTTGTCGTACATCTTTCCCACATGGAAAAGACCTTTCCTGGCAAAAAATGATCCTGTAGCTTCAAGGAACGCTATCTCGTGTTCAAGAACCGCCTTTTCAAATGCAATCACGTCCCGTGCGATCTGATTCGCGTATTCGCGTGATATTTCCCGATGGTACTCACCATGCTGGTTGAGCCCGCTAATCTGCCTCCAGTCCACCCTGCCGGATTCGTCTGGTTCCCGATGGAGCATATACGGATAAATCCTGCACACGCGGGGCCGGAATTCGTATACCGTGCATCTTCCCCGTTCAAGGAACCAGCATGAACCGACCTTGTCCTTCACGGTGCGGATGGTATAACCGGACACGTAGAATGTTCCTTCCTGATCGCAGAAGTCAAAAAACGGAACCGGTTCGAGTGCGGCAGGGTATCGATCTTTGATCCGTGCAGCTTCGTCATCGAGGAGAAGCACGTGACCATTGAATGCCCTCGTGCAGCACTTCGCACACAGGTCGCATGAGAACCCCACGTCCATGATTATATTGACGAGTTCTTCCACCGGGAACTTCAGGAGGGCTTCTTTTTCCCTTTCCCTCTCCCGGAGACGCCTTGCGGGGAGATCGTTTTTCAGGGCTGGGGGCATTGCAGGAGTTACAATTGTATTCTCCCGGGGGGAAAAATGTGATTGATGGGTTCTATCCTCCGCTGTCGGTTCATATCCCGTCCCGGCTGATGGGGCAGGTCAGGCAGTGACCACCCCCCCGGCCCCGGGAGAGCTCGGATCCCTCGATCTCCACCACGTCAATTCCTGCCTTCTCGAAATTCCTGTTCGTATGAGAGTTCCTGTCGTATGCGACCACGAGACCGGGTCGGATGGCAAGGACGTTGTTCCCGTCGTCCCACTGCTCACGGGCCGCATCGTATTCATCCCCCCCTGTCGGGATCACGGTGAGCCTCTCTGTTCCCATCGCAGAGCCCACCTGGGAGAGGAAGTCTCCTTCCTCTGACACCCGGAACGGTCTGTTCGCCTCGCCGGGTTTAATGGTGAAGGTCCGCAGCGTTTCCGTCACCTTCGGGTAAACGGTGACCATCCCGACGTCAAGCATGGAAAAGATGGTGTCGAGGTGCATATGGGCACGATCGGGGGTCATCTGGGCCACGATGACCTGTTCCACCCCGCCTGCTGAGAGAAGTGTGCCTGCCAGCCGCTCGATCATCGGGCTCTGGGTCCGCTCACCCATCCCGACGAGGAGGGTTCCCTTCCCAATCGGCATGATGTCGCCGCCTTCCATCGATGGAATAGCCAAAAAAGGAAGCGGGTTCTCCCCTGTACTATCGACGCATGTGTACCATGTCCGTGCGCCGCTGGTCTTGAAGAGGGGATGGAACCGGTAGATTGCCGCCATATTGACCGCCTCGAGCCTTCGGACAGGCCAGTGCATGGGGTTGATCGTAAAACCGTTTCCGATCCACGATGATGAGTCGCGGGGGAAGAGAGTGTTCGGGAGCGGCGGGAGGATGAAAGAATCGGGCGGTGTCGAGGCGACCTGCAGGGACGACCTGTTCATTCCCTCCAGGTGAATGCACTCGAGTTCCCGCCGCGTCAGGCCCCCGACGAGGTGCGTGGCAAGCTGCGCGGGTTCCATCCCCGACAGGCATAACCGGACCGGCGTACATGCAGATATCCCGACTGTCATCGGGCTGACAACCCTGTTCACAACCCATTGACGGCACTCCTCCTCTTTGAGGACTTCTGCCAGAAGATCCCGCAGGTAGTAAACCGCCACCCCTTCCTCCCGGAGGACCTCAACGAATGCATCATGCTCTCTCTGGGCCTTCTCGACCCAGAGGATATCGTCAAAGAGGAAGTCACGGCAGTTCGCGGGAGTGAGGCGCCTGATACTCAAATCCGGACGGTGCACGATTACGGCACGAAGCCTGCCAACCTCGGAATATACTCCGGTTCTTACCACGGTGTTCTGTCACCCCCCTGCACTGCTGCCGGGCGTAACCTGCGTCCCGGCATCTCCGCTGACGAGCTCCTGTATATCCTCCAGTGCACCGATTGCAGCCCTCTTTCCCGTGGCCTCCACAAAACGGCAGGCCGCTTCCACCTTCGGACCCATGGATCCCGGCGCAAAGTCAATCTTCCGCAGGCTGCCCGGTGTTGCGTGTTCGATCCGCCGGGCCCGGGGGGTCTTCCAGTCGAGATAGACGCCGTCGACATCGGTAGCCATGACGAGGAGGTCGGCATTGACTTCCCGGGCAAGCAGGGCACTGGCAAGGTCCTTGTCGATGACTGCCTCGACTCCGGAAAACCTCTGTGAGGTTCCGGGCACCCGGACAACCGGGATACCTCCTCCTCCTGCACAGATGACAGTCACTCCCTTTTCAATGAGAAGGCGGATTGGCATGATCTCAACGATCCTGCATGGGTTGGGGGATGGAACGACCCGCCTCCATGAGTCCCCGTCCATCCGAAATATCCATCCCTTTTCCCGGGATATTCTCTCCATTTCTTCTTTTCCGTATACCGGTCCCACGAATTTCGCAGGGTTCGAAAAAGCCGGATCTCCGGGGTCTACCTCGACCATCGTGAGAAGAGTCGCACACGGGCGTTCATGCGGCAGGTGGTTCATAAGCTCCTGCTCAATCATGTAACCAATCATCCCCTCCGTCTGGGCATCCAGGACATCGAGGGGATAGGGCTCTACACGGGTATAGCATGCAGCCTGGAGGGCAAGGAGTCCCACCTGGGGACCATTCCCATGGGAGATGATGAGTTCGTGCTCGTGTGCAAGGGGTGCAATATGGCCTGCAACCGACCGGATATTCTCCCTCTGGATGTCTGCCGTCATGGGATCTCCCCTTTTCAGGAGAGCGTTTCCCCCGAGTGCGATCACGATGCGCATGTATATTCACTGCTGTCTCCAGGACTCCCGGACAGACCACTCTTTGTCCCGTCCGGTATTATCCCTTGCCCCTTTCCAGACAGTTTTCCTGGTCTCTCCGAACCAGATGGATTGGAGCAAACGTATATGGGAGCCGGTTCCCATACACCGCACAAGGTGCATTTTTCAGGGAGGAACCCGGGATGGCAGGACACGGCAAAAAAGGTGGAACGACCCTGACAGAAAATCTGGCAACAGGTGCAGGCGAACCGGGATATGAAAGCCGGGGCGAAGAAGACTTATCCTGCTTTCTCCGGGCACACCCGGTCAAAATAAGGAGATTTGCGCGTGCCTGCGGATGCCGCTGCGAGCACTGCGGGTTTTCTTATCCCATTAACCTCCTCTCTGTCCACATCCTGGATCCGCAGAATAGTCCACTATCCTCTGAATCCGACCCACAGAGCTTACTCCTCGTTCTCTGCCCGACATGCCTGTCGCTCTTTGCAACCCCGGGCGTGAGCCGGGAGCAGAAGACAGTCCTGGTTCGTCTCCGGCCGGACGATACTTCGCAGGCGATGCGAAAAATCCTGATGACGAGGTCCCGACCCTACTCTCCCCCGGAGTCACGCGACTGGGCAGAGATATTCGGGGAGATCATGACCGGTTGTGCCCCCGACCTCTGCCTTAACGGCGGATAACACCCGGACAGCCCTACTCCCGTGCTCTTTTCGACAGGAACCTTTTTTTGACCGGTTCAACCCTGCCCTGAATGATGAGGTTACGCAGGGCTCCCTTCAGATCCCGGCGGGCCGGCACCATGTCATACCTCTCCTTCAGCCTGGAAAGGATATCGTCCACGGATACCGGCTCTCCTCCTATCACGGACTCACAGAATCCTGCCAGATCTTCGTGGAGAGCCCAGGGATAGACTATCCATCTCCAGGAGTTTTCCACAACGACGTGGTAATCGGGGACGAACGCTGAACATGTCTTGTGATGGAGGACTGCTGTCCTGATGCCCGCCGGGGACTGCTCCCGAAGGTATCGGACGGCCACTTCGAGCGTTTTTCCCGTATCGGTCACGTCATCCACGACGAGAATGTCCATATCCCGGACCGGAATCGGGAGGGGATACCGGATGGTTGCAGACTCCAGGCTCCGGGCTGCCACACCCCAGTGTTCAACGCGTATCGAAGTGAGCGTGGATAACATCAGGGAATCACAGACAATCCGTGCCGGGACAAAACCTCCCCTTCCGATGGCAACAACGAGGTCAGGGGTATCGGAATCCCGTATCATTTCGGCGAGAGCACGGGAGAGCCTGACAGCATTTCGCCACGATACGAGACAGACGGGAAATGACTTTTCAACGACCATGGGATGAACACCTGTCAAATCCCTGAAATGAACAGCCTTTCGGTCGGGCTTGCATCCATGTGTCTTCCGGGAACCGTTTCACAAGCAACAATTATGGATTTCCAACCATGGATTCGAGAATTTCTGCCACCTTCTGCAGGGTGCTCTCCTCGATGAGGAGGACGATATTTCCCTCTATCCGGTATTCCGGCGAGGTCAGCTGGATACGAAATACGAGAATATCATCGAGATCGACCCCCATCCCCACGACCAGCGACTGGACTGTCGCATGCAGGATATCGGTGACGAGGTAAGGCGGCGAGGGGAGCATCATGATACCCAGCAGTTCGGAAGAGGCGTTCAGAAACGATGAGACCATGATATTTCCAGCCTCGACCAGTGCGCTCTTCATGAGCTCACTCATGGGAGAGTCGCATGAGGAAACGCCACACATGACCGCTGCCATCTTCGATGCAGATTCCCGGGAAAAGTGCAGGAGGAGAAAGCCCCCATGGGGAAGGTCTCCCTGGAGCTCAAAGACGACCATCGTGGCTACTTCATCGCCCATCACGGTTCCCAGATCTGATATATCGAGGAGGCTGACATCGGGGACGGTCATATTGACACTGCTCCCGATGATCTGCGAGAGCGAGGTTGCCGCATGGGCTGATCCGATATTGGCAAGCTCTTTCAAGGCTTCCAGTTGCATCCGGGTGAACTTCATGCGTACCTGTCCGGGGTGGAAGTGGCCCTTTATGAAGATTCACCCAACCGGGATAAAAAATGCACGGTTCCGGGAAAAATCCGATTCTCCCCAAAAAATTGGATTTTAATCCTGCGAACAGATTTCGGGGACAATTTTCTTTACAATGAACCCTGTTCCCACCAGGAGAACCCCATACACCACAAAATAGATCCCGACCATGTACCCAAAGAGTATTATGGACCCAAAGACGGGATAGAACATGAAAAGGACGGCAAAAAGGATGGAGACCACCCCGAGGAGGAACATGCTCCCGCGGCCACGGCGGTCCTTCTCGGAGAATCCCATGGCAATAGTGACGACCCCGGTCACAAGCAGTACTGCACCGAGGACAATCGTCAGGAATGCCCCGAAAAGGAGAGGGGATATAATTGCGGCCATTCCGGCGAAGAAGCCGGCTATCCCTCCGATGAGAAGAAGTCCCGAATAGGTGTCCCCCACCCGGCTCAGGAGGGCAAGGACGATGGCAAAAATCGCAAGGACGATGATGATAATTCCAAGCAGCGTTACAACGACCTCTGCAGTCAGTGCAGGAAAGAGGAAAAACAGGATTCCAAAGACCAGTGACATGATCCCGGTCAGGACAAACGTGGACCACTTCATCCTGCATAGTGATTCTTCGGTAGAGACTTCCGTCATGGAAAAGTGACCTCCCTTTTCTCTTTTTGGCGCGATACGATAATTCTATGCCGGCACCGGCGATGTCCTTCTCTTTCATCTTTCGCCCCCCCCTGTTAAATATACCAGCTGGAGGAGAATACAATGCATGCACCGGATCATCAACTGGAACGAGATGTGGAAGGCAATCCATGTCGCATCTCCGGGTCGGGTGAAAAAAGACCGCGATCCTGCCGCAATATGGGATAAGAAAGCAGGAGCGTACCAGAAAGTCACGAGGGGAGAGAAGATAGGGACAGAGAAGGACCTTGAGTTCATCCAGCTCCGTCCTGACGATACCGTCCTCGACATGGGTGCCGGGACGGGGAGGCTTGCCGTTCCGATAGCCGGGCGCGTTGCACACGTGACTGCCCTTGATGCATCGGGGGGCATGCTCCGAATCCTCGAGGAGAACATGCACAAGGAGGGACACTCGAACTATTCCTGCATCCGGATGAAGTGGGAAGACGTCGTCATCGGGAGAGACATAGAGCCCCACGATGTCGTGATCGCTGCATTTTCCCTTGGTTTCTATGACCTTGCAGCTGCCCTTTTCAAACTGGACGCCGCTGCACGCCGGGCTGTCTACCTCTTCTGGCACGCCGGTGAGTGGCGGGGGAAAGAGGAGATGGATCTCTACCGGGCCGTTTTTGGTGAGCAGGGTGCCCTGCAGAAAGGATACCCGGACTACATCTTCCCGGTCAACATCCTGCACGATGCCGGGATCTATGCCAATGTCAGGATCTATCCTGCGATATGGGAAACCATGCATGAATCCGTGGACGAAGCCGTGGAGAGCTGGGTTACGCTGCACTGTCCGGACCTGTCTGATACGACACCGGTGAGAGAATTCTTCACGAGGGTGCTGCACAGGGAAGAACCGGGTGGTCCGCTGGTCTACAGGGCCGTCAGGCCGACTGCTGTGGTTTGGTGGGAGAAAGAGAACCAACACGCCTGGTCATAGTATTCTTCCATCCACTATTCCATGATGGTTTGAAAGGGTTAGTTTCGTCCCGATAGTGTTACCGGAAAACATCAAACAAGACGAAAAAAAGGAGAATGTGAACCCGTATTCAAAATGCCTCAGCCCGGCGTCCAGACGGAGCGTAAAAATCGCTCCGATTTGCACAAGCGCAAAAAGAAGTTACAAAGTATAAGTATCTGTATCCAATAATTCCCGGACCTGCCGCACTTCAAATTTTTCTTTGAAGAAGAATGATTATCCTGAGTGAGTCCAATCAAAATTTTACAACAGCTAATTTACCTCCCGGCAAGATCATGAATATAATAAGAGAGGCCCGTCAGCAACAATGGAGCCCTACGTCCCACAGACCCTACCGATCGAGACCATAGACTGGATACGGCACGTCCCGCTCATAGGGAAAGCGAACCGTGCGCTAGCACGGTATGACGGGCTCGTCCAGGGCATCGTCCATCCCGAAATCCTCCTCTCCCCATTGACGATGCGGGAAGCGGTACTGTCTTCACGTATCGAGGGCACCCAGGCATCCCTTGAGGAAGTCCTGGAGTTCGAGGCCCAGGCACAGGCGAAATACGAGACCGAGAAGGAGAAGGACATCCAGGAGATTATCAACTACCGGCTCGCGATGAATTCTGCTCTTGAACTTCTCAATGAGCGACCTATCACCATCAACATGATCCGCGAGCTTCACCGGATCCTCCTGACGAGTGTCCGCGGGCGGGACCGGGAGCCCGGGCAGATTAGGCGCCTGCAGAATTATATCGCCGCTCCAGGGACACCCATCGAACGGGCGATCTTTGTCCCACCCGCTCCTCCGCAACTGATGGATGCACTCACCAACTGGGAAATCTATCTCCATGCTGATGAGAAAGACCCGCTTGTCCAGCTCGCCGTCCTCAAGGCCCAGTTCGAGCTTATCCATCCGTTCCGCGATGGCAACGGGAGGATCGGGCGGATGCTGATTCCGCTGATACTGTATAGCAATGGGGTCCTGTCCCGGCCGATATTCTATATCAGTGCGTATCTCGATCACAACCGGGATGAGTATTATGCACGCCTCCTTGGAGTATCTCGCGACGAGGACTGGGATGGATGGATTGCATTTTTCCTCAATGCTCTCGTCGAGCAGGCTGCCGACAATACCCACAAAGCCAGGGCCATCCTCGACCTCTACGAGGAACTGAAAATCAGTGTCCCAGAGGCTACCCGCTCTCCCTATGCAATCCAGGCAATCGACGCGATGTTTTCCCGTCCTATCTTCAAGAGGACTGATTTCATTGCAGAATCCCACATCCCGAAACAGAGCGCTCACCGGATCTTGCAAAAACTGCAGAAGAATGGAATCCTCACGGAGATTCAGGAGGGACGCGGGAAACGTGCAGCCATCTATAGCTTCCCGCGTTTACTCGATATCACGGAAGGAACGATTCCATGATCCACTTGCCAGGATACACTTGTGTAACACTTGTGGCACATTAAACCGCTTGTGTAACACAATACTATACAATGTGTTACACAACGAGAGATCATATCGAAGGGGTAAGGCTCTTCTTTCCCACTTCTGGCTACTCTTCTGGCCAGCCCGCCCTGATACCTATTCCCGGATTTTTTTATCGGGAACATAAAGGATCGGCTGAGAGAAGGCCAGTCCAGATTGACCTTTTAATTTCCTTTATCCGATACAGTAACGCTTTTCCTGACCCACTTTCAGAAGCTCCCGTTCATCCTTATTTCACCCATCAGGCCATGCTGGTGTGCATGTAACGACATCGATCGCCTACATGCAGGAATGAAAAACATGGAACAACTCGTGGTCACACGGGAAGCAGTCAAGGCCTACGAACGCCGGACAGGATTTGTGAGCATCGGGGAGTTCTTTCTGCGAAAAGGGCTCTTTGTCCTGAAGGACGGTGAAGCATGCAAAGAGAAGTAGTGGGCTCCTCCCGACTTGACGTATCTTCCACAATAGCCAGTAAAGAGGAACCCAGAATATCCTCTCATTTCAGAATAAAAAAGGCATGGTTATCTGAAAATTCCGATCGGCTTTCAAGGGTGGCCTGATGCCTATGGCACAGCACTCCACCTCACCGGTCCCGCTCTACCTTCTCCCCTAGGCACTCTCTGACGAGATCAAGAAGTACGGGGATGCCATCGCAGAGGTCAGAGTCAAGCGGACCGCTGGCCACAATTACATCCTGCGGGTAAAACACGAGATTCGGGGTGAACGCGGTGACTGAACCCGGGACCCTCGCACTCGTCGAGAATGAGATCCTTCGCGTGGAGATTGACGGCGAGTCTTACCGGATTGAACCAAGGGAGGTCCGGGCTCTTCTCTTCCATGGCCGGGTCGTCCCGATCATCCAGGTCCTGCGGAAGAGTTCAGGAGATAGAAAAGATGAACCCGAGCAGATGTCCATCGAGGGGCATACGGCCATCAACAGAGCCGGGAAGGCGGTGATCCTCTACACACGGGCCGGTCATTTCATCATCCCGCTCGTGAGCTTCCAGCGGGTCGCCAGGGGAAAAGCGGTCTCGGCCACCATCAAGTGCCACGACCCGAGCGGGGAGATCTACTACGTGGTGTTCAGCCGCGAAGAGGTCCGCGTCACCTCCTACGAGGCCGACGCGATTCTCGCCACCGTTGAGGCATGGGCCGACACCGTTGCCGCTCTGGCCTGAGCAGCGAGCAGTAGTTTTCCCTTTCCAGGGAGGGAGGGGCCATGGATGAAGGATTCATGTTCCTTCTCGGCTTTTGTCTCGGGAACCTTACAATGCTCTTTGCCATCGTCAGGATCATCATCGAGATACACGACCAGATGGAGCTGAATCTGCGGAGGCGGTGAATCCTTTCACCGTCTTTTTCGTGGACCGCTCTCCCCTCAGGGTGATTTCATGGAACAGGATTTAATCCAGATTTTTGAGATGTTGGTGGCGTTAGTGGCGGCTCTTGTCGCCTACTGGCAGCACCGGCAGAAGACCCAGGCTATCGAGGAGAAGGAAGAGGTCCTGGTGGAGAAAGAGGTCGCTGAGGCCTTGCAGTTCGCTGCAGAGTCCGAGAAGGAGGAAGTAGTGTCTTACTTCGGATCCTGAAGATGACAAGGTGACCATTCCACCGGATGCTGTCCCGTCCAGGTCCTGGAAGATGAGCGAAGAGACCAAGCGGTGGGTGACAATCGGTTATAATGCCGAAGAGCAGGCATCCCTTCTTCGTCAGATTGCGAATGCAGAAGATGAGAAGAAGATGCAGTACTTCATCTCGATACCGACTGCGTACTACGAGATTAAGTACGGACTGGTGAAGGGAGGAGGGAAGGGGGCATGACCATTCCTATGCCCTCCTATCCACTTCCTTTTTTGATTCAATTCATGTTAAGCTAGCCAGCAAATTTTGAAATGCATCGAATGATTATTCGTTCATCACGATATGAAACTAAATAATAGGCGGTCGAATGGAGGCATCAACACAAGTTCCGGAAGCTATTCTCAAACTCGTCGAGAAATATGAATTTCACCAAGCGGCCTACAGACGTGGCCAATTCAATGAAACCCAGCTACGAAGGGAATTTATCGATCCGTTCTTCAAGAGTCTTGGTTGGGATGTTGACAATACACAAGGTAATTCAGAACTCTACAAAGAAGTAATCCACGAAGACCCCATTCGAATCCGGGGCTCGATAGAATTTATCGATTATGCCTTCCGGATTGGTGGGTCCCGAAAATTCATCGTGGAAGCCAAGAAACCGGCAGTGAACATCAAGGACGATGCCGGTCCTGCTCTCCAAATCCGTCGTTATGCTTGGAATGCCCGCCTCCCCTTAAGCATACTGACAGATTTCGAGGAATTTGCAGTCTATGACTGCACAAAGAAGCCGATGCCTGGCGATAATGCTTCCACGGCCCGGATCGCGTATTTCACCTTCAAGGAATATCCTGAGAAGTGGGGTTGGATCGAATCAATATTTTCACAAAAGAGTATCCTGCGAGGTTCCTTTGATAAATTTGTTGAGGGAACGAAAGGTAAGAAAGGGACCGCTACCGTTGACGAAGCAATCCTCGCCGAGATTGAAGAGTGGCGGGACCTGCTGGCAAAGAATATCGCCCTCCGGAATGCGGCTCTCTCCGTTGAAGAGCTGAATGTTGCCGTCCAGAAGACCATCGACCGCATCCTCTTTCTCCGTATCTGCGAGGACCGGGGCATTGAGGAGTACGGTTGTCTTCAGAAATTGCTAGAGGGGCAGGACGTATATCAGCGACTCCTCACGCAATTCCACCGCGCTGACACCCGCTACAACTCCGGGATCTTTCACTTCAACGCAGAAGCCGGCTGGGACGAAATGCCGGACTCGCTCACACCCAGCATATCCATCGATGATGCGGTCCTGAAGAAGATCATCAAACGGTTGTATTACCCGGAGAGTCCGTATGAGTTCTCGGTCATCTCCCCGGTCATCCTCGGCCAGGTCTACGAGCAGTTCCTCGGCAAGGTGATAAGGCTCACAGCCGGCCACCAAGCAAAAGTTGAGTACAAGCCGGAAGTGAAGAAGGCAGGCGGGGTCTATTATACGCCGCAGTATATCGTGGATTACATCGTCTCGCACACGGTTGGGGAACTTGTCAAGGATAAGACGCCTCGTGAGGTAGGAAAACTCCGGGTCCTCGACCCTGCATGCGGTTCCGGCTCCTTCCTGCTCGGGGCGTACCAATTCCTCCTCGACTGGCACCTGAACTGGTATATCCACAACCTGGTCCCGGTCATCGCCGAGAAATCCGCGACATCGCCCGAAGTTCAAGCACTTCTTCCCGAGCCTATCCCAAAAACCGGGAAGAAGAAATCAGCAGTAGATACTTCTCTCCCTATCTACAAGTCTGCGAACGGGAGCTCGTCCCGGACCCGTAGTGACTGGAAACTGACGATTGCCGAGCGGAAGAGGATCCTGCTGAACAATATCTACGGAGTTGATATCGATACCCAGGCAGTCGAGGTAACTAAGCTCTCGCTGCTCCTGAAGGTGCTCGAAGAGGAGAGCCAAGAGAATGTCTCGAAGCAGCTCAAGCTTTTCGATGAACGGGCACTCCCCAGCTTGCACCAGAACATCAAGTGTGGGAACTCACTCATTGGGACCGACATCTTCGCCGACATGCTGGTTCCGCTTGACAATCCGGAGGTGGTGAAGCGGATTAATGCCTTCGATTGGGACCGGGAATTCCCGGAAATTATGCAGACGGGTGGGTTCGACGCGGTCATCGGGAACCCGCCGTATGTGCGGATTCAACGAATCGACTACATTCAATCAGATTATTTATATAAAAAATATTCAACACCCACAAGTAAAACGGATATTTCAATTCTATTCATTGAAAAAGCACTCTCATTGATTAAAAAGTCCGGATTAATTGGACTCATCTGTACATCACAATGGATGTCAACAGACTATGGAAAGAATATCAGAAAATTTCTTTGTAACGGAAAAATTCAGGAAATTGTAAATTTCGGATCTTTACCTGTTTTTCAAAAGGCGAATACTTATCCCGCTATCTTGATTTTGAGTCATAGCATCAATAAAGATCTCCGGTTGAAGATAATAACTTCATCAAATCAACTTACTTTAGATGGAATACAGGCAGAAAAGGCAAAAATTATCTCTTTTAGAACATTATCTGAGACTCCTTGGAATTTTGGGGATATCAATATTGAATATATCTTAAATTCTCGAGAGATTAAATGGAGAAAATTTTCACAATTTGGCCAAGCCTACATTGGTGTTCTAACAGGAATGGACGAGGCATTTATTGTAGATAAGAAGATAATAAGCGAAAATAACCTTGAATCTGAAATTATTTTGCCTTATGCATACCAAGGTACAGAAGTATTCAGATACACTACAGTAGTTCCAAGTGCTGCTGTGATTTATCCATACCTAGAAAACAATAATGGCACTCCATCTTTAATAGATGAACAGAATTTTAAACAAAAATACCCCAATATTTTCCAGTATCTTTTAAAATTTAAAGGCAAATTGCAAAAAAGACTTGATAGCAGAAAATTATATGCACAAGGAGCAGAATGGTATCGACATTTACGCCCCGGGTCTTTTAATTATATAAGACCAAAAAAGTTCATTATAAAAGGAATTGATAAAATATCAAAAGTTGGGATATTAGAAGGTAATTCTGCTTTTAACGGCGCAAATTGTCCCGGTATAATTATTAACGAATTAAAAGAGTATTCTCCCTCCTTTTTCTTAGCTTTACTAAATTCCAAATTGATTTCCTATCACTTAAGAATGGTTTGTCCCCCAAAATTGAGTGGATATTGCAGATATAATTCAACTAATATTAATCAAATCCCCATCCGCACTATCGACTTCTCCAATTCCGCCGACAAGGCTCGCCACGACAAAATGGTCGCCCTGGTCGAGCGGATGCTTGCCCTCCACAAGCAGAAGGCCGATGTGAAGACCGACCATGAGAAGAACCTAATCGAAAGGCAGATTGAGGCAACCGATAAGCAGATCGATGCCCTGGTCTATGAGCTGTACGGGCTAACGGAGGAGGAGATCCGAATAGTCGAGGGTGAAGGGAAGTGAAATACTTTTCTCGATATATTTCAAAGAGCCCGGTAATTCTTGGAAATAAATCAGAGTATGATAAAAAAATCATCACTTCTTACAAATTCAATTACCCTTCATTAACAATTGGAATGCGAGATTCGTTCCAATATGCAGAAGGCCACATAAAACACATTGGTTTAGAGTTTATCATTGAAGGTGAATCTCAAAATAAAGAAATTTTTATTGAAACCTCCAGAAACAACCTCGAATTGCTCCTTAACCTTATCAGCTTTTCTTCAATGGGCTATTGCTACCCTGCAAAATTGGTAAATGTGACAGAAAATAATATTGAAGGTGCCCGATTTGCGTCGATATTTTATGTCAATCCTTTTGAAGACGAAAGTTCATTTGAATTTAAAATTCCGTTCGATGCATCTTTGTTTGGTGAAATATTCTCTCACTACGATGCATCGGCTTGTCAACATCTAGTAATGAGGACACTTACTTGGTTGCGGAAGGGATTGAACGAGGATGGGGTAGATAGATTTTTTTCATTTTGGCTTGGTCTCGAAGCAATTAAACCGCTTATTGATGCCCGACAAGAACCTACCGAGAAATTAGATGAATGGGAGGGAATTAAGCGAATATTTAGCGAAAAACTAAATAATAACGATTTCTTGCGGATAAAATATGAACTTAAGGACCCATTGTTCAATGGAACCCATGAATTAAATGCTGAATTTATTTCTGAAATCACCAATTGTAACGAATTCCTCCTAAAAAGTCTTATGTTCTCCCTATTCGAAGTTCTTAATCTGGATGATAGCGCTATTGAGAAAATACTTCCATATGTGAATATAAATCATATCGAGAGAAACGCCAGAAACGCCAGTATCGTTTTAATAGGAGAACTTGAATCATTCCCTTCTAATTTTGACAATTTAATGACGAATTATCCCCATTTAGGAATAAAAAACCTATTAAGCGGAGGCATTGGCTCGTCTCCTTATGACTTCAAAAAATTAACTTCAACAATGAAATTGGAATTGGGCAATATGCCAAATAATAATTTTTGGCTTAAAGAACGTCAATTTTGGATAAATCAACAATCAATGGTAGATCAACAAAAATTGTCGATGTCTGTCCGATTAAAAGATTTTAAGAAAGACAATCTTGAAATCAAATTTAACGTCGGTAAAGAAAAAGTCAATTCAAATGAGAGAAGCGTTATTTTCAAACCATGGGGAAAGGTGTTCGATAGCTGGACATCTCCTGGAAAAATATCATATCTGTTTCTTAATAATAAAAAAGACGATTTGACTAATATTTCGGTTCTCGGCGGGCTATGCTATAGTCCTGGGGGGCATATCATATTTTTCCCTGGCTTTGAATACGAATATCTTACTAAATTTGATAATACATTTCAAATCGCCGACAAAACAAAATTTTTCATCAATCATTTCACTTTACTAAAAGAATATCAAAAATGGCATATTACCGGGTTGGATGCTAATAATCAGGTTGCGAGATTTTCTTATCCCACGAATGAAATTTCCGAAAATTTGTATTATTGGTTCGGGATGAATATCCGTGAGGATGTTTTTTTTGAAACTTTATGTAAAACCAACATATTACAATATAATTGTCCGACTTCAATATTCGATTCAATAAAAGGAATCATTTCGGAATCACGAAAAGAATGCGACGATTATGTAATATTTCCAAACGACGCTCGAGAAGATAAAGGAACTGCGTTTTATCATTTTGATTTTTATTTTTCAAAATCAGAATCAGTTAATTATCCGCTTGATTTGATTTTAGAAAAGAATAAACTCATAAAGCCCCGGCTATCATCAGAAAATGTCCCAACTACATATTACGAGGTTAAAATACCCACTCTAGAAGGGAAGATTATTATTGCTTCTACTGTAATTTCAGGCGAATTATCCGATTTAATCATTTTATCAATGAAGAAAAAATAGTACCCAATATTACCCACTCCCCCGCCCTTGCATCGCGCCGGGGGATAGGCAAGTATCCCCCCCTCTCTCCCTGACTTCCGGGTGATTTAAGCACATAGTCCGAGCGCATCCAGGATAGATCTCTGTTTTTTTGAAATCTCCGTCGTGATCGTATCTCCACTGACCAATCGAATCTTTTTGATCTTCGAGAGTTCAAGAAGAAGGCCCTCGAGGGTATAATCTTCCAGGAGCCCGGCATCCTTCATCTGTTTCAGCAGTTTCATCCTCAAAATGAGGCTTATAAAGGTAACAAAAAGGAATCCCCTCATTGTGGACTCTTTCTTCACATTCAGAGGCAGAACCTGGAGATCCTGTTTCAAGGTTCGGAATGTTTTCTCGATATAATCACGTTCACGATAGACGGTGAGACATTCCTTCCAATCGAGTGGCCCATGGGACAGAATGATCTGTTTCCCCATTCTGTTCACCCTCTGTGATGCAGCATTATTCCGGATTTCAACCACAAACTGGTTACCCTGCACATGCCAGGAGAAATAATTCGAGAACTTTCCTGCCCACTCCTTAAAGATCTCATCAGGTTTCCGCCACCGTGGTATTTTGAGACTCTCAAGTTTCTGTTTCAGGTCATGGAGGCGAATGTAGAAGAGATTTCGTTCATCCTGCTCCCGTTTCAGGTCATAATAGCAGAATCCTTTGAGATTGTGTCCATTTACCTCGAATGAAATAGGTTTCACAAAGATGGGATTCTTCTGGTATTTTTGCAGGTATTGAGGGCTTTCCAGGTCACGTTGAGCCTCGGTGAGCACCACCTTGACTTGTTTGAAAGTGAGGGGAGCCGGTATCACGAACGAGAATCCTTCCTGGATCAGCTCCTCCAGGTTCCCCTGGCTGAAAAAACCACGATCGAGCACCAAGGTGTAATTGTTGACACCAATAGCGCCGATTTTTTTGATGGTATTTTTCAAGGTTACGACATCGACAATACTCCCCTGGTAAATGTCATACATTACAGGAATGGCCTGATGAGTGTCGAGAATGAGAGAGAAATTGACTTGTGGAAGGTCCAAACCATCACGATTGTATCCATATTCCAGGAGAGAGATAAGCTGCGAGTAACTTGAGAGACTGGTAATATCATAGATAAGTGTTGCATCGGTGCCGAGGTTTCGAATGAGGAGACGCATGAATTCTTCAGGGACGCCGCTGTCGCCAATTGTGGAAAGAAGTTCGCTGATGACCTGGCTGCTTATATGGAGGTCTGGATTGGTGAGGTAGAGTGAGCTCTCTTCGTACCAGGTCGATACGAGGTGCATCGCGACGGGATGAAGGATCCGGTTGATGGCAATGGCGAGAATGGTCTCTTTCTCACTCTTGTTGGCTAGTGTGGAGAGATATTCATCAATACGCAGGTCCTGGATGATCTTTTGAAGGGGAAGGAGATTTCCATGAGTGAATGCTTCTTTTGGAACCGCAGAGATGCTTGGACCGGGAATACCCTCGGTTCTTACTTTTACAGGAACTCCATTGACATTTTTCCCCAGATAGGTTGAGGTATGGCGGGTTTGTTTCTTCACCGGATCGTAGTAGGGAGCATCCTCATACCAGTATTCTATCCCATTGATCTTCTTGATCCGGCGAATGGGTTTCATACGCTTATAATATAAGCGCATTATATTATTTAGATCTTGTGGTTGGTGGTCGCATTATGATATCGGACAGTTATTTGAGAGCTTCATGTGCCTAAAACTCGGGAGGTCAGG
>ENA-UOWE01002491-UOWE01002491.1-activated-sludge-metagenome-genome-assembly--contig:-NODE-2491-length-20241-cov-6.083523_pt1 | contig 20241 bp, 18 predicted proteins | sample MGYA00249841_ERZ761562 | MGnify/ENA primary metagenome ERZ761562 (study PRJEB28883, sample SAMN05720200) | activated sludge metagenome | isolation source: Anaerobic digester | place: Japan... | reverse complement strand
CGGGCGGGTGATCCCGCAGATCTTGACGAAGGTCACCCGGTCTCCCTGTGCCCTCTCGCGAGCGCGGATATCCGTTCGATCACATCCGAGAGGCGAAGGATGCGGTCCTCCGTCTCCCGGACCCCCTTCGTCGCGGCCCGCGCCTCCTCCGCCGTCATGCCGACGATCCGGCCGACCTCGTGGATCGAGGCGGCCACCTCCTCGGTGGTTGCCGCCTGCTCTTCAGCTGCCGCGACCACCTCCGCGGCGGACCGGGCGACCCCGTTCGCCGCCTCCTCGATCCGCCGGAAGGCGGCGAGCGCCTCGGATGACTGGGCCGTGCCGCGTCCGACCAGGGTCCGCGCCTCGACCATCGCGTCCGCCGCGGCCCGGGAGGAGCGGATCAGGGCGTCGATCATCTCCTCGATCTGCTCCGCCCCCGTCTTGGACTCCAGCGCGAGCGCCTTCACCTCGGCCGCCACCACCGCGAAGCCCCTCCCGGCCTCGCCGGCCCGTGCCGCCTCGATCGCCGCGTTCAGGGCGAGCAGGTTCGTCTGGGTCGCCAGGTCCCGGATCATGGTCAGGATCCGGGAGATGTCAGCCATCCGCCGTTCCAGGTCGGCGAGTGAGTCGTGGACCCTGTTCACGGACTCCTCGATCGCCGCGTTCCCCTTGGCGACGTCGACCGCCAGCCCGGCCCCCTCCTCGGCGGCCCGGCTCGCCTGCCCGGCCTGCTGCGAGACCATGTCGATGGCCGCCGTGATCTGCTCGATCGCGTTCGTTAAGTCCTCCATCGCCTTCTGGATCTGCTCGACCCCGGTCGCCGAGACCCCTGCGTTCGACGAGACCTGCCCCGAGGCCTCCGCGATCGACTCGACCTGTGCACCGATCTCGGCGATGCCACCGGCCGCCTCCCTGACCGCCGCGATCAGTTCCGTCATCCGTTTCCGGTCACCATCCCCTCCCGGTGTCTCATCCAGCTCGAGCCAGACCACCGGTCGGACGGCATCGGACCCCGGGAGCCGGATCGCCCGGACCAGGAGGGGACACCCGCCGTCCCGTCCGGGAAGGACGACCTCTCCCTCGGCCCGCCCCCGGCGGGCGGTCTCGGAGACGATCCCCGCCAGTGCGGCGGGCCCCCCAGCCCTCGTCCCGTCGGGGGAGACGCCGATGCGGTGAAAGAAGGCGTCCGATGCGGCCAGGACGGCGAGTTTCCCGTCCAGGACCGCCTGGGGGTACCGGGATGCGCGGATGACGGGTGCGAGGAGTTCGAGACCGGGTACGGGAGTTACTGGCACGCAGAGATCATCGGTGATGCTGGAGAATAAGGTTGATGGCCCCATCACCCGAGGAGGGCGGCGCCGATCACGCACTGGCCGAAACTGATACACCCGTCACCGAGGGGGAGGTGGCGGTTCGTGATGCAGTCGAGGCCGTTCTGCCTGCACACCTCCTGGATGGTGGACCGGATCGCGGTGTTGATCGCCACCCCCCCGGAGAGCGCCACCGTCCCGATCCCCCGTTCACGGGCCGCATCGACCGCCAGCTGCGCGATTCCGCGGGCGAGGTTCGCCTGGAACGACGCCGCCAGGTCGGCAACGGACGCCCTTCCCCGGAGCGCCCGGTCGGCGAGCTCGCCCATCAGCGCCCGGGTCGAGAGGACCGATGCACCGCCCGAGCTGATGAACTCCAGAGGCCAGGCATCGGGCCGGCCCCGCGCCGCGGTGGCCTCCAGTTTCATCGCGGGCTCCCCGTCGTAGGTCCGCTCCCGGCAGAGCCCGAGCAGGGCCGCCGCCGCGTCCAGGACGCGGCCGGTGCTCGATGCGAGGGGGGTGTTCACCCGCCGGGCCGTCTGCCGCGCGAGCACGTCGCGCTCGAGCTCGGTCCAGCCCCGTGCGGCGAGGAGGTCCAGGACCCGGTCTTCGGGGAGAATCCCGTAGAGCATCCGCTCCGGGAACCGGGTCGCAAGGTCGCCCCCGGGCATCGGGACGGGCTCGAGGTGGCCGACGCGGTCGAGCGCGGGGACCTGTCCGGCGAAGACCTCGCCCCCCCAGACCGTGCCATCGTCGCCGTACCCGACCCCGTCGATCGCAATCCCGATGCAGCGCTCCCGGGTGACCGAGGCGATGTGGGCCCGGTGGTGCTGGACGGCGAGCACCGGTATTCCGAGCCCTCCCGCGAGTTCCCGGGCGTACCGCGTCGAGAGGAACTGGGGATGCAGGTCGTGGACCACGGCGTCGTACCGGGCACCGAGCCAGTCACCGAGCTTCTCGATCGTCTCGACCAGGTAGGCAAGGGTCTCCGGGTTCCTGACGTTCCCGACGTGGGGCGACGTGACCGCATGCCCCTCCCGGTAGATGGTCGCATTCGACGAGAGCTCGGGCCCGACGCCGAGCAGGCAGCGGTCCCCCAGGTCGACCGGGGTCCGGAGGGGCGCGTAGCCCCGCGAGAGCCTGATCAGGTGCCCGTCGCGCACCACCGAGTCGTCGCAGCGGTTCACGATCGGGCGGTCGTGCGTGAGAAAGGCGTCGACGACCCCGGAGAGCACCCGGATGGCCCGGTCGAACCCGGTCACCATCGGGTACCCCGGGGGGTTTGCCGATGTCATCACCAGGAGGGGGTGGGACAGGTGCTGGAAGAGGAGGTGGTGGAGCCCCGTGTACGGCAGCATCATCCCGATGGTGTGGAGGTTCGAGATCGCGGGGAACGCATCCGGGTTCCGCTTGGCAAGGACCACGATCGGCCGCTCGCGGGAGTGGAGGGCGTCCCTCTCCGCCCGATCGAGCACCGCCACCCTTTCGACCGTATCCGGGAGGGCCATCACCGCGAGTGGCTGCTCGGGCCGTCCGAGCCGGCGCTTGAGGACTTCGGCCGACTCCTCGATGCAGGCGATGTGGAAGCCGCCGATCCCCCGCATCGCCACGATCGCTCCCTCATCCAGGCGTTCGGCTGCGGCGCGGATCGGGTCCTCCACCCGTACCGTGTTTCCGCGAGCGTCGTGGAGCGAGACCCTCGGCCCGCAGACGGGGCAGGCGATCGTCTGGGCGTGGTGCCGCCGGGAGGCCGGGTCGGCGAACTCCCCCGCACACCCGTCACAGAGGGGGAAACGTTCCATCGAGGTCATGGGTCGGTCGTAGGGCAGGTCCCGGATGATGCTGTACCGGGGGCCGCAGTCGACGCACGAGGTCGCCCAGTACCCGTGGTACCGGTTCGAAGGGCAATCGATCTCCTCGAGACAGCGTTCGCAGGTGGCCACGTCGGGCGGGATCAGACCAGTCCGTGACCCCTCCGCCGAGGGGAGGATCGCAAACCCCGCGGGGACGACCCCTTCGAGCGGACGGACCCTGACCTCATCGATCCGGGCGAGCGGGGGGCCCCGCCACAGTGCCTCGACCAGCTCGTCGATCCGGTCTCCTGCAGCACGCACCTCGACCTCGGAACCGAGGTTCTTCACCGTGCCCGAGAGCCCGAGGCGGACGGCCTCGGCGTATACGAACGGCCGGAACCCGACGCCCTGTACCACTCCCCGAACCGTAATCAGGGCCTGCTTCATCGTCGTGAAACCTTTATCGCCGAATCGCGACAATATATACTGGGGTTCTCCGTGACAGGGCACATCCGAATAATCAATGACCCGGTAGAACTGGTCCCTCTTCTCATAACCTTCAATGACGCAAAATATAAACAGATCTACGAACTCCTGAACCGGGCCTGGATGACGGAGGCGGAGCTCGCGGCGGAGACCGGGGGGGATTCGGTCGACGACTGCATCACAATCCTCAAGAAGGGGAACCTCGTCGAGGAGCAGTGGCGGATGCCGGCACCGGGCCAGAAGCCCGAGAAGGAGTTCCGGGCGACCTATTCCAAGTTCCGGGCGAATTTCCAGTGCGGTATGAACGAGCTCTCGGACCTCCTCTACCTCGCCGTCTCCAACGACGAGACCCTGAGAACGACGGTCGAGGCGATCGAGTCCGAGCTCTCGAACGGGAACGTCTCCATCAACGACCTGGCGCGCAAGTTCAACGTCTCTCCCATCTTTATCCGGGGCATCGCGAAGCGGAGCCGGCGCATGGATGTCAAGGGGCAGGGGCTGGTCTTCCTTGACCGGGCTCGCTGACGACCCCCTCGCCACGATTCTGAGGTCGAAGCGGGAGTCGACCCGTTTCCAGTGCCTGGTCGAGATCGCCGAGCACCAGCCGGCGGTCCGGCAGCTCGAGATCGCGGAGAGACTCGGGATCACACCCCAGGCCGTCTCGGAGTATATCCGGGAACTGGTCGACGACGGCATGGTCGCCTCCCAGGGGAGAGGACGCTACGAGGTGACCCGGGAAGGGATCGAGTGGGTCCTCACCAACGCCGAGCAGCTCGAGACGTACGCCCGGCACGTCCGCCGCGACCTGATCCAGCAGGTCTCCGTCTGGGCGGCGATCGCCTCGGTGGACCTGGAAGAGGGCGAGATCGTCGGGGTCTTCATGCATGACGGTCTCCTCTTTGCGGGCCGCGAACCCCGGTCGGCCAACGGTGCCGTGGTCCGGTCCGCCCGGGCGGGTGAGGACGTCGGTGTGACCCGCCTCTCGGGGCTGATCGATCACCGGGAGGGGCTCGTCCACGTCGCGAAGGTCCCGAGGGTCGAGCGGGGAGGTTCCACCGCGGTCGACCTCGCCGCCCTCGGGGCCCTCGCGTCCGAAGTCACGGTCGTGGGCGCCGTCGGCATCGAGGCGCGGGTGGCCCTCGAGAAGGCGGGCCGACAGCCGGACATGTTCTTCGGGGCCCGTGAGGGGGTGATCGAGGCGGCGTTCCACGGGCTCGACTGCCTCCTCTGCTGCGTGGAGGACGAGTTCACCGAGTTCCTCAAAAGGCTCGAGGGTGCGGGCCTCGCCTACCGCATCCACGACCTGGTGCACCGATGATCACGATCGTCTCGCCGACCCGTGGGGGTGCCCACCGCCTCCTCTTCTTCGACGGTCGGCACGTCACGGCGGTGGGCCAGGTGGAGCTCGTCGAGACCCCGAAGGGGATCCGCCCGAAGGAGTACCGCGTCCGGCAGGTGGACCGTCGTCAGTTCAGGAACACCCCGACCCGGGAGCTCGTCAACCTCCTCCGCTCCACGGAGGTGATGCTGACGGCCCCGTCTCCACCGTTCGAGGCGTTTCTGGCCGATCTCCAGCTGAAGCCCCGCCCCCTGAACGCGTGCCGGCTCTGCCTGCTGGAGGACCGCGTCACCCAGGTGCGCGAGAAGGACGGAGTGCGGTACGGAAAAGAGACGATCTGCCTCTCCTGCGCCCGGCGGGAGCTCCGGCGGGAGGTCGCCCATTTCGGTCGGATGGCCCGCGGGGCGATCGGCCACCTCGACGAACTCCTCTACCGGTACCGGGACGTCGACCGTGTCCTCGCCTCGATCCAGCCGGAGACGACGCGGAAGCGTTCGACCCTGTACGACCGGGTCGAAGCCCACGCGGTGGAAAAGACGCAGGCGCTCGAGGAGCTACCGCTGCCGCGCCCGTTCGTGGAGGCGAGCGGCGTCGAACGGCTGATGCCGGTCCAGCAGCTCGCGGTCGAGGCGGGCCTTCTCTACGGGAAGGACCTGCTCGTGGTCGCCGCGACGGCGTCGGGCAAGACCTTCATCGGCGAGATGGCCGGGATCAAGAACTACCTGGAGGGACGCGGCCGGATGCTCTTTCTCGTCCCGCTCGTGGCGCTCGCCGTCCAGAAGCACCAGCGGTTCGCCGAGCGGTATGGCGGGTTCGCCCGGACGTCGCTCCAGATCGGGAAGGCGCGGATCCGTATCCCCGAGAACCGCGGCCCGATCCCCTCCGACCCCCGGGCGGGGCTCGTCGTCGGGACGTACGAGGGGGTCGACCACCAGCTCCGGCTCGGGCGGTTCCCCGAGAAGGTCGGGACGGTCGTGATCGACGAGGTCCAGATGCTGGAGGACCCGGAGCGGGGCCACCGCCTGGACGGGATGATCGCCCGGCTCAAGCATCTCTTCCCCCAGGCCCAGTTTCTCTATCTCTCGGCCACGATCGGCTCGCCGAAGGCGCTGGCGAAGAAGCTCGGGGCGACCCTCGTCCGGTACGAGAACCGGCCGGTGCCCCTCGACCGTCACCTGGTCTTCGTCGAGAAGAAGGAGAAGATCCCGACGATCAAACGGCTCGTCGAGGAGGAGTACCGGAAGCGGTCCTCGAAGGGCTTTCACGGCCAGACGATCGTCTTTACGAACTCACGGGCACGCTGCCAGGTGGTCGCCGAGAAGCTCGGAAGGCATGCGGCCGCGTACCATGCCGGCCTGACCGCGCAGGAGCGCCGGGAGGTGGAGGAGCGGTTCCTGAAGGGGAAGCTCGCGGCGGTGGTGACGACGGCGGCACTCGGGGCGGGGGTCGACTTTCCTGCCTCGCAGGTGATCTTCGACGCGCTCGCGATGGGTATCTCCTGGCTGACCGTCCAGGAGTTCCAGCAGATGTCCGGGCGCGCGGGCCGCCCGGACTTCCATGACGAGGGGCGGGTTGTGGTGCTGGCCGAACCGGGGGCGACCTACTCGCGCGACTCCTCGACGACCGAGGAGGAGGTGGCGATCCGCCTGCTGAAGGGAGAGATGGGTGAGGTGGCGCCCACCTACGACCTCGAGCAGTCCAGCGAGGAGTTCGTCGCGAACGCGGTGGTCGCACGCGGTAATGCGGCCGCCATCAACGCGATCGAAGAACGGATGGTCGGGGCGATGGAGCCCGTGCTCCCCGACCTGATCGCAAAAAAGCTCGTCCTGGAACGGAACGGCCGTCTGGAACTGACGCCGCTCGCCCGGATCATGGCCGAGAACTTCATCGGGGTCGAACGGTTGATGCGCATCCGGGACCTCGTCAGGGAGAGGGACGATCCGATCGATATCCTGGCCGAACTCGAGTGCACGGTCGACTGAGACGGCGATCACCCTGCCTCGGTCCTCTCCGGGACGCCATCGCGCCGTCGATATAATGTGGACGGACCACCAACAACACCAGGCGGTATTCATGGGATCCACGCTTGTAGAGAAGGTCTTCTCGGCCCGATGCGGGACCGCCGTCCGGGCCGGCGAGGTCGTGATGGCGCCGATCGACGCCGCGATGATCCACGACATCACCGGGCCGCTCGCGGTCCGGACCTTCCGTGAGATGGGCGGGGAGCGGGTCCACGATCCCTCACGGGTCGTCATGCTCTTCGACCACCAGGTGCCGGCCGACTCGATCGCTGCCGCCGAGAACCAGGCATTCATGCGGGGGTTCGCGCGGGAACAGGGGATCCGGAACTACGACCTCCGGGAGGGGGTCTGCCACCAGGTCATGCTGGAGAAGGGGCATGCCGCGCCAGGCGAGATCGTGATCGGCTCGGACTCCCATACCTGCATGTACGGCGCGGTCGGGGCGTTCGCGACCGGCGTCGGCTCGACCGACATGGGCTTCGCGCTCCGGTTCGGTGCCCTCTACTTCCGGGTGCCCGAGACGATTCGGGTGACCGTCGAGGGGACCTTTCCCGAACGGGTCGGGCCCAAGGACCTGATCCTCTCGATCGTCGGCGACATCGGGGCCGACGGAGCGACCTACCGGGCGGTGGAGTTCGGGGGACCGGTGGTCTCGGATATGTCCCTTCCCGGACGTATGACCCTCTGCAACATGGCGATCGAGATGGGGGCCAAGGTCGGGATCGTCCCCCCGGACGAGCGGACCTGGGCATACCTGGGAGAACGCCGTCCCGGGATCACCCCGTTCGACCTCGCCTCCGATCCCGATGCGACGTTCACCGAGACCCGGCACTACGATGCGTCCTCCCTTGAACCGCAGGTGGCCGTTCCGCACAACGTCGACCACGTGGTTCCGGTCTCGCAGGTTGCCGGGACGCGGATCGACCAGGTATTCATCGGTTCGTGCACGAACGGCCGGTTCGAGGACCTTTCCGACGCGGCAGAGGTGCTCGGAGACCGGGAGTTCTCGAAGGACGTGCGGGTGATCGTGATCCCGGCATCGCGTGAGGAGTACCTCCGGGCCCTCCGGGCCGGCCTGATCGAGCGGTTCGTCGAGGCGGGTGCGCTCGTCGAGGCGCCCTGTTGCGGACCCTGCATGGGGGGGGCGTTCGGGCTGATCGGACCGGGGGAGGTCTCGCTCTCGACCTCCAACCGGAACTTCCGGGGTCGGCAGGGCTCCACCGACGGCGAGGTCTACCTCTGTTCTGCCGCGACTGCGGCGGCGTCGGCGGTCACCGGCGTGATCACGGACCCCCGGGTGATTTGACGATGACACAGCAGATGGAGAAAGAGACGATCAGGGTCGTGACGCTGGAGGCTTTTCCCCGGGTGTGGAAGTTCGGCGACGACATCGACACGGACGCGATCATTCCCGGACGGTTCCTGACGATCAACGACCCCGCCGAGCTTGCGAAACACGCCTTCGAGGGCACCCGCGACGAGTTTGCCCGGGAGGTCCGGCCCGGAGACGTCGTGGTCGGGGGACGGAACTTCGGCATGGGCTCCTCACGGGAGCATGCGCCGCTGGCGCTGAAGGGCGCCGGCGTCCGGTTCGTCGTCGCGGAGTCGTTCGCCCGGATCTTCTACCGGAACGCCGTGAACGTGGGGCTCCTCCCGCTCACGACGGCATCGACGGCGGCGTTCGAGGACGGTGCGACGGTCGCAGTCGATCTGGTCGCGAACGTGATCTCGGTCGACGGCGTGAGCTACCTGCTCGACCCGGTGCCCGGCTTTTTGCAGCGGATCGCGGATGCCGGCGGACTCGTCGAGTATGCCAGGACGATCGGGGAGGTGGAGCTGTGCAGCACCGGGTCGCGGTGATCGGCGGCGACGGCATCGGCCCCGAGATCGTGCACGAGGGATGCCGCGTCCTGGAGGCGGCGGGCGAGCGGTTCGGGTTCGATCTGGAGTTCACGGAGTTCCCGATCGGTGCGGACCGGTACCTTGAGACCGGAGAGCTCCTGACCGAGGACGATCTTGCCGAACTGGGACGGTTCAGGGCGATCTACTTCGGTGCGATCGGCGATGAACGCGTCCGGCCCGGGATCCTCGAGAAGGGCATTCTCCTCGCGCTCCGATTCCACTTCGATCAGTACGTGAACCTCCGGCCGATCAGGCTCCTCTCAGGGGTGACCACGCCGCTCGCGGGAAAGGGGCCGGACGAGATCGACTTCGTCGTCGTCCGGGAGAACACCGAGGACTTCTACGTCGGGATCGGCGGGCGTCAGGCGAGGGGACGGGGGCACCAGGACCTGGAGGTCCTCCGCTCGCTCTACTCGGTGAAGTTCGGGCTCGACATCGAGTCCGACGCCGAGGAGCTCGCGTACCAGATCGGTGTCGTCACCCGCGAGGGCTCCCGACGCGTGATGGAGTACGCGTTCGACCTCGCCATGCGCCGGAAGAGGAAGGTCTCGTCGGTCGACAAGGCGAACGTCCTCTCCGACGTCTACGGGCTCTGGCGTGATCTCTTCACCGAGGTGGCCAGAGGCTACCCGTCGGTGACCACCGAGTTCACGTTCGTCGATGCGGTCACCATGTGGTTTGTCAAGAACCCCGAGTGGTTCGATGTCGTCGTCACCCCGAACATGTTCGGCGACATCATCACCGACCTCGGCGCGATGATCCAGGGTGGTCTCGGGCTCGCGCCCGGAGGCAACATCAACCCCCGGGGCACCTCGATGTTCGAGCCGATCCACGGTTCGGCACCCAGGTATCGGGGGATGAACGTCGCGAACCCGATCGCAACGATCTGGGCGGGATCGCTGTTACTGGATTCGCTCGGGGAGCACGAGGCGGCGGCGGCGATCGTCACCGCGATCGAGCGGTCGATCGCCGACGGCGTGGTGACGCGCGACATGGGGGGGACGGCCTCCACGTCGGACGTTGGTGATCATCTCGTCCGGCAGCTCGGGGGACGGAGCTCACCATAGATGTCCGAGATGGTCCGCTGGATCGCCGAACACTTCGGCGATGTCCCCCCGACGCCGGCGCTCGTTATCGATGCGACCAAGCACATGCGCAAGAACGAGCGCAAGCAGCTCTTCTCCGAGGACCTGCCCTCCATGAAGACGGCGGAGGGGCGGTGGTTCGAGGGGGTCGTCTACGAGCGGATGCTCCGGCTCGTCGAGCGGACCGACCTCGTCAGCGGGATCGCGCGGAAGGGGGCGGATGCACCTCCAGTCGACCAGAACGCGGCACTGGGCCAGAACGGCCTCTTCTATTCCAACATCGGCGATATCAAGATACGGGGCAACGGGCAGGATCTCGCGGAGTTCGACCTCCTGCTCAGGGACCGGGAGGGGAATATCGCGTTCGCCGAGATCGTCACCTCACCGACGGACATGAAGGAGTTCGAGGCGGAGATCCGGTTTAAAAAGCGGCTGATCGGGTTCATCTACGGCCAGGCGCAGGTCCCGTTCCTGCTCTACTCCTCCGTCGACGTCTCGCGCCACCCGATCGTGAAGCGGATCATGAAGGAGCCCGAGAACGCCCTGATCGTGACCGGTCCCTGCGAGGAGTTGAAACGCCTGATCGAGGGTCATGCGGTCCGCCACCATACCCGCAAGCCCCCGAAGAACCCGAAGTTCTTCCGGGCCGACGAGATCGAGGCCCGGCGTCCATTCGACTTCAAGGCCCTGCACGAGGAGAGGAGGCAGCGGCTCTTCCAGATGATCGGGTCGAAGGCGAAGAAGGAGGACTTCGCCGAGCCGGACGACCTCCCGCCCATCGTTCGGAAGATCATCTGCGGCGGGCTCTACCCGTCCGCTGCGCGGGCGCTCTGCGCGAGCTACCCGCTCACGGTGCGCGGAAAGCCGATCCCCTGTGCCGAGGTCCCGAAACGGTTCTCCAAGATCGTGCTCGCTGTCAACCTGCCGGAGGGTGAGCCGATCATCTACCTGCGCTCGCGGCACCGGAAGGAGTACCTGAAGATGGTCCGCGACAAGCAGGGGGGGTTCAAGTTCGAGTCGGCCCGGACTCCCCACATGGCCGGTTTCTTTCTCTGGCTCGAGACGATCCAGCCCTCCCTCGGGTCGCAGATCGCGCACGAGATCCTGATGACCTTCATCGGTCCCGGTCGGAACAGCGCCCCCTTCGTGCCGGCAACCCCCCAGCAGGGCGCGAGGGGAGGGTCCGGCCCGGCGATGGGGACGGCGACGGCCAGCAAGGATGCACGCGGACGACCGGCGGGCAGACCTCCCGCCGACCAGGCGTCGGAGGCGCCGGCCGAATCGCCCGCTCGACCCGCCGCCCGCCGCCGCCGTCGCCGTCGCTCCGCGCGGCGGCCCGCGGAGGCCTCGCAACCGCCGGACCCGATCGACGCCCCGTCCCGGTAGGCCCGCTCAGCCCCGGAGGAACAGGAACGCGCCCAGGTGTGCAAGCCCCCAGGCGGCACCGACCCCGAGAACGACCAGGAGACCCGTGGTCCCGAGCGCCGGTGGGAGGACGAGGGGATAGGCGACCAGGACGAGGAGGGCGATCCCCAGCCAGAGGGCCGCCCCGACATAGAAGAGGGGCCGATGGCCGGCACCGGGACGCCCGGCCCCGGTGGTGGCGGGTGCCTGCGGGATGATCCCTTCCCCCGCGTCGCCCTCGCCCCGTGCGCCCGTCTCCATCCGGTCACCGGCGTCGAGAGCGTGGAGCAACCCACGGGCCTTTTCGAGCGCCTCGTTCGCCGCACGGTCTTCCGGCTGAAGCGCAACGGCCCGTTCCAGGTCCACGATCGCCAGCCCGACCTCCTTCCGCCTGTCGCCAGGCTCGAGCGGTCCTCTGCCCCCCTGCTGGACCCCGTCGAGCCTCTCACCCGCCCGGGCGACGAGGGCGGCACCCAGCAGGCGGGTGATCGCCGGGTCCTCCGTGAGGGTGCCGGCCCGCTCCAGCAGCCCGATCGCCGCCCCGTGCTCACCCCGTGCCCGGAGCGCTGAGGCCTCCTGGGTGACAAGGCTGGCGATCTGCTCCCGTATCGGGCCGACAGGCCTGCCCGCGCGGAGCGCCCGTTCCCAGTGGCGGACCGCGTCCTCGATCCGCCCGGCCCGGAGGGCCTCCTCGGCGCCCCGGAGGAGCGCGACCTCCTCGAGCGCGCTCACCTCCGCCTCCTCCCGTTCGGCCGGTTCCATCCTCTCGATCGCCCGGAGCGCCGCACCGTACCGTTCCTCCCGGACCAGTCGCCGGATTCGGGCATGCGGGTCGAAGAGGTCCAGAAGATCGGGTCGCTGCGGTGCGATCGCCTGGCGGACCTTTTCGAGCATCCCCACCTCGGCGAGCAGCACGGGGCCGGCGACGATCGCGGCCGGAGAGAGGCCCCGGCCCGAGAGGATCCGGAGGGCCGGCAGGCTCCCGGCCGCCTCGAGCTCCGAACGGAAGAGGGCGAGGTGCTCCTCGAACCGTGCGGCCGCCGGGTGGTCCCCCCCTTCGGTCAGGCGAGCGGCGATCGTCTCGAGTTCGCGGGAGAGGCGGTCCGCCAGGGCGGCACCGAGCCTGCCGCTCCGTGCCTCCTCGATCCGGCCCGCGAGGACCCCCCACTCGATCCAGAAGGCGTCGGAGGCGCAGAGGGCCGCAAAGCGCGTGAGTGCCCCCGTCCAGAGGCGGTCCGTGCTGTCCGGGGGTGACGGGAGCTGCGCCCCGCTCCGGCCGGATGCACGGGCCTCCCAGTAGAGGAGGAGCGCGAGTGAGTGCGTGGCCCCCGGGTTCGGAAACGTGCGCTGCTCGCGGGCCCGCCAGAGGTCGGCGACCCGCCGCCGGTTGGAGGTCTCCTCCAGGGTCCCGACGGGGTCGTCAAACCCGAGGTCCTCCAGGTACCGTTCCTGGTACCGGAAGAGGTCGTCGAGCGCGCGCACCTGGGGGTCCCCGGCCCCGTCGACCGTCTCCGGCATCGTTGCGAGTGGATCTGCGATCATGGCCCCTCCTCCGATCCGCCTGCCGCAGGACGATGGTCCCCTCCCGGAACCACGGGTCGGATCCGGGAACCGGCGAGCGGGGTACACCTCTCCGGTGACGCGATCCCCGTGCACCAGGGGACCCCGCCGGTCGTCGGAAGGGGGTTGATGGTATGAAGGAGGAGGGTGAATTCCCTTCCATCATGGACGATCTTTCCGCGGGCACGTGCGCCTCCCGGATCCGGTTCACCGTGCACCATGCGCATCGACAATGTGTTCGGTACCGGGCCTTTATCAAACCCGCGTCGTGTCTCCCCCGGCAGAACCCTTGATACCGGTGGACGGAACAGTAGGATCTGTCGTGTCGCCCCGTATCCTGCTCGTCCCGGTCGAACCCGTGCCCACTCCCTCCCTGGTGGAGGCGCTCGCCGAACGGATCGCCGCCGTCCTCTCCGGGGAGGTTCGGACCGTGGAACCTCTTGTGCCCCCGGCCTCCTCGCGAACGGACGACGACCTGCTCGACCTGCAGGCCGTCTGCTCCGCCCTGGGCGCAACCTGGGGGTGTGGTTGCCGCACCCGCATCGTGGGGGTGACCCGTGCCCGGCTCCGGGGCGGCTCGATGGTCGCCGGGTACGGGTGCGGATCCCCCCTGCTGGTCTCCCTCGGCCCCGGCACGATCGGAGAGAGCGTCCGGGCGATCGCCGCGACGCTGGGCCTCGCCTCCTGCGATCAGCCGGACTGCGCGATGCATCCCGGGGCAGAGACCCAGAGGCTCTGCCCCGGGTGTCGTTCCCGGCTCTGATCCGGCCCGGCAGATCGACGCATTTTTCTCCTCTTCCGCTCCTTGAGGGAGCGATGAGCCCCGATGCAGCGACGGGCCGGGTCCGTCGGTACCGGGTGCCCGTGCGCCTCCCTGCCCCGGGGGAAGAGGTCCCGATCGAGGATGCCGGAGGCCTGCCGGTCTATCGTCTGGAGACCCGTGTCTTCGCCTTCAGGACCACCCTCCTCGTCCGTGACCTCTCCGGCCAGACGGTGGCGCGTATCCGCAGGCCACTGCCGGCCCTTCGCGAGACGGTGGTGATCGAGCGCACGGGGTACCCGACGGCGACCGTCCGGCGGGCCCTCTCGTCTCTCTTCCGACCCCGGTACCGGGTCGATTCCGCCGGGGGAGACCTCGAGGTGGTCGGGGATATCATCGGCCGCGAGTACGCGATCCGCCGGGGCGGGATGGAGGCGGCCCGGATCTCCCGAGGCCCCGTCTCCGTCCGCGAGTGCTACGGCGTCGAGGTGGCACCGGGTGAAGACGCGGTGCTCATGCTCTCGGTTGCGGTCGCCCTCCAGGCGTTCCGAACCGGAGCGCAGGCTCCGCCGGTCACTCGAGCAGGACCAGACCTATCGAGATGATCTCGGGCCGGAGGATCCGACCGTATTCCAGGTTCTTTACCGGGAGCGTCCTGAGTTCCCAGCCGACCTTCCGGGCGGTCGCGAAGACGTCCATCCCGGCCGCTTCCATGGATGGCCGGACACGGTCCATCTGCCGGCAGCACCGGCGGAACGACTCGTCGACGGCGCCCTGCTGCTCTTCGGCCACGCACTCCTCGCAGAAGGCGCAGGGATACCCCCCGAACCCGAAGGCCTTGTAGAACCCGTCGTAGAATGCGGTCTTTTCGAGCCGGTGGACGGTCGTGTTCACCCAGAGGATCAGGTCACGGTAGAACATATGGAAGTCGTCCGGGATCTCGTCCGGGCCGAACGAGGGACGGCCCGGCACCCCGTCGAACCGCAGGAGGAGCCCGATCTCGTACTCTGCCAGCATCGCGCGTGTCTCCGCCGGCGAGGGGGCGTAGGGTGGGCAGGAGAGGTGCTTGGCGTACCCCTTGCATCCGTACCGGCACTTGAACCGGACCCAGTCGGCGACCACCACGTCACGGGCCCTGATCGGGGTGGCCAGCGCACCCGCCTCTCCGGCCAGTCCGGTCAGCACCCGGATCTCATTCTCGCAGGTCATCGTCTTTCCCCGGACGAGATGGAGTGCGTCGCGAACGATAATGCTTGCTGCCGCCGGGTCAGGGGGGTGCTCCTCCCACGGATCGGGTGCAGCCCCGCCAGGGCAGGGGGCTGTCCGCCCCATCATCGAGATGGAACGCCGGGTGGCCCGGCAGGTTCTAACTCCCGGGGAGAGGATACCTGATCGATGGACTGTATCGTGCGCCCGTACCGGGATGAGGACTTCTCCGGCGTCTGGGCGATGGAGCGGAACGGGTGCGAGGCGGGGTACCCGTCCGCCGTCGTGGTCCGGCAGGCGGCGGAACTCTTTCCCCGCACCTTCCTCGTCGCGGCAGACGATACCGGACCGGCCGGTTACGTGATCGCCGCGCCGTCCTCAGACCCCTCCGTCGGGTGGATCCTCCGCCTGCGGGTACGCGAGGACCGGCGCCGGATGGGGTACGGCAGGGCCCTGCTCAGGGAGGCGATCGCCCGACTCGGGGATGGCGGTGCGGCGTGCGTCAGGCTGACCGTCTCGCCCAGCAACGAACCGGCCCTCGCCCTCTACCGGGGACTGGGTTTCATCGAGGTGGACCGTCTCCCGGACTACTTCGGTCCCGGTGAGGACCGTCTCCTCCTCTCGTTTCGCATTCCCTGAGCCTCCCGGTGGGAGCCCTTCCAGTGCCCTTCTGATCGCGCGGACCCTGGCACCCAGGGCGTCCAGCATCACCCGCTCGTCTGCGAGGTGGGTCTCGATCAGGCCGACGAGCGCGGAACCGACGATCACGCCGTCGGCACCCAGTCCGGCAACCGCCCGGGCCTGTTCCGGCGTGCCCACGCCGAAGCCGACCGCCACGGGGAGCCCGGTCACCCGGTGGAGCCGCTCCAGGAGGGGACCGATCGTCACGGGGACATGGTCCCGGACCCCGGTCACGCCCATCGTCGAGACGGCATAGACGAAACCCTCTGACTCGCGCCCGATCCGGGCGAGACGGCGGTCGCTGGTCGAGGGAGCGGCCACGAGGATCCGGTCGATCCCCGCCTTCCGGCAGGCGGATCGGAGCGCCCCGCCCTGCTCGACCGGAAGGTCGACGCAGAGAAGCCCGTCGACCCCCGCCGCCGCTGCGTCGCGGCAGAAGCCCTCCAGGCCGTAGCGGAAGAGGTTGTTGTAGTAACAGAGGAGGACGATCGGCACGGTGGTCCTGCGGCGGACCTCCCGGACGAGAGAGAGGAGCCGGACCGGCGTCATCCCGGCCCGGAGCGCCCTCGTATCCGCGCGTTCGATCACCGGTCCGTCCCCGGTGGGGTCGGAGAAGGGCATACCGAGCTCGAGGATGTCGGCACCGGCGTCCGCCAGGGCCACTGCGATCCGGACCGATATCTCCGGGGTGGGGTCGCCTCCGACGACGAACGTCACCAGCAGGGGACGATTCCGGTCCCGGAAGACTCCCGAGAGGCGGCTCATACCGCCACTCCGCGCCGCCGGGCCAGGTCATGCATGTCCTTGTCCCCCCGGCCCGAGAGGGTGATCACCATGATCTCGTCGCGGTCGAGACTGCCGGCGCGCTGCCGGGCCCCGGCGACCGCATGCGCGGACTCGAGCGCGGGGATGATGCCTTCGCGCCGTGCGAGGTACCCGAGGGCATCGACCGCATCGTCATCGGTGACGGCGGTGCACTCGATCCGGCCCCGCTGGACGAGGTCCGTGAGCTCCGGCCCCACGCCGGGGTAATCGAGTCCGGCCGCGAGGGAGTGGGTTTCGGCGACCTGCCCTTCCGGGTCCTGGAGGAGGTAGGAGAGGGTACCGTGGAGCACGCCCGGGGACCCGCAGCAGAGGGTCGCCCCGTGACGGCCGGTCTGGAGCCCCTCCCCTCCCGCCTCCACGCCGAGCATCCGGACGGATGGATCGGAGAGCGACGGAGCGAAGGTCCCGATCGCGTTCGAGCCGCCACCGATGCAGGCGATCAGCAGGTCCGGCAGTCGTCCTTCGGCCGCGAGGCACTGGGCCCGCAGTTCGGTCCCGATCACCGACTGGAAGTCCCGGACCATCGTCGGATACGGGTGGGGGCCGGCGGCAGTCCCGAGGAGATAGTGCGTGCTCTCTGATGTGGCGGCCCAGTCGCGGAGCGCGGCATTGACCGCGTCTTTCAGGGTGCGGGTACCGGACTCCACCGGGTGTACCCGGGCGCCGAGCAGCTCCATCCGGAAGACGTTGAGCCGCTGGCGCTCGATGTCGGCCGCTCCCATGTAGATTTCGACCGGCAGTCCGAGCGCCGCACCCACGATCGCGGTCGCGACCCCGTGCTGGCCGGCGCCCGTCTCCGCGATCAGCCGTGTCCGGCCCATATACCGTGCCAGGAGGGCCTGTCCGAGCGTATTGTTCAGTTTGTGCGCCCCGCCGTGGAGCAGATCCTCGCGCTTGAGATAGACGCGACAGCCCAGGTCCTCCGAGAGCCGGGGTGCGAAGGTGAGCGGCGTGGGACGGCCGGCAAACCCGGCAAGGAGCCGGTCGAGCTCCCCGCGGGCCGCCCTGTCCTCGCAGAACCGTGCGTACCCGGCCTCGAGGGCGAGCACCGCCTCCATGAGCGACTCGGGGAGGTACTGACCCCCGAACGAGCCGAACCATCCGTCGGGGCTCATACGGAACAGAGCTCCCGGAGGGTCCGGGCCGGCGACTCGGCCCGCATCAGCGTCGTCCCGATCAGAACCGCGTCGCAATGGGGGGCGAGGCGGACGAGATCGGCCCGGGAAGAGACGCCGCTCATCGAGATCACGGTCCGCCCCTCCGCGCGGAGCCGCGGGCCCAGGCGTGCCGTGGTCGAGAGATCGACTTTGAGCGTCTCGAGGTCGCGGTTATTGACGCCGATCAGGGAAGCGTCGGTGGTGAGCGCCTGGTCGGACTCGCGCACCGTCCTGACCTCCACGACCGGCTCGAGACCGAGGTCGAGGGAGCGCTCGACGAACTCCCCGAGCCGTTCCCCGAGGACCCGGGCGATCAGGAGGACCGCGTCGCCGCCGAGCGTCCGCGTCTCCGCGAGCTGCCGCTCGTCGACGATGAAGTCCTTGCGGAGGATCGGCACGCCGACTTCGGCCCGGACCTCGCGGATCCGGTCGGGAGCGCCACCGAAGAACGCCGGCTCGGTCAGGACCGAGAGAGCGCACGCCCCGGCGGCGGCGAGCTCCCGGGCGAGGGCGCCGTGGTCGGGCACGTCCCGGATGCGGCCGTGCGTGGGCGACGCCGGCTTGATCTCCGCGATGACCGCGGGGGGGGTGGGGGCGGCCCGGATCGCATCACCGAGCGATCGGACCGGAGGAGCGGCTCCTGGTCCCGGGTGATCGGAGAGGGTCGCGCTCCTCGCCCGGGCGGCCCGGATCACGTCGTCGAGAAACATGGCATACCTCCGGTCGCGCGGACCAGTCGTTCCAGCCTTTCGAGTGCCGCCCCCCGCTCCACGGCGCGTTCCGCGGCGGAGAATCCGCCGGAGAGGTCGCGGGCCCGGCCGCCGAGCAGGATCGCCGCGGCCGCGTTGAGGAGCACGACGTCCCGTGCCGGCCCTTCAGTCCCCTGGAGCACCCCCAGGACGATCCTGGCGTTCTCCGCCGGTCCCCCTCCCCTGAGGGCGACTGCCGGCACGCGGGACAGCCCGAGCTCCTCTGGCGCGATCGAGAAGGTCTCGATCCGCCCCCGGTCGAGTGAGGCGACCACGCTCTCACCGGTCGTGGTCAGCTCGTCGAGCCCGGACCCGTGGACGACCCACGCCCGCTCCCGACCGAGCGTGGCGAGTGCTCCCGCCACGGGGAGGACGAGGGCGGGGTCATACACCCCCAAGAGCTGCACGTCCGCCCGGGCCGGGTTCAGGAGGGGCCCGAGGATGTTGAAGACGGTCCGGACCCCGATCTCCCGACGGACACCGGCCGCGTGCCGCATGGCGGGGTGGTGGGCCGGAGCATGGAGAAAGACGATCCCCGCCTCGGTCATCACCCTTGCCTCGTCACCGGGTGCGAGAGGGAGACGGACGCCGAGGGCCTCGAGGACGTCGGCGGAACCGCAACCGGACGAGACGGCCCGGTTGCCGTGCTTCGCGATGGGGACTCCTGCGCCGGCGGCCACGATGGCGGCGGCGGTCGAGATATTGAAGCTCATCGAGCCGTCCCCGCCGGTACCACAGGTGTCGACGAGCGGGCCCTGGACGGGAAGCCGTATGGTGCGGGCGACCTCCCCCATCACACGCGCGAAGGCGGCGATCTCGGACGCAGTCTCCCCCCGGGTACGGAGGGCGGCGAGGAGTCCGCCGAGCTGGCCGTCCGTCACCTCCCCGCGCACCACGCTCCGCATCGCCCGGGCCGCCAGATCCTCCGGGAGCTCCCGTCCTCCGACGACGGTAGCGATCGCGTCCCGGATCACGATGCCGCACCTCCTCCGAAGAGGAACCGGCGGAGCAGCGCGTCCCCGTCCCGGGTCAGGTAGGACTCGGGGTGGAACTGGACCCCCTCGATCGGAAAGAGCCGGTGGCGCAGGCCCATGATCACCCCGTCCTCGACCGCCCGTGCCGTGACAAGCAGCTCCGAGGGAAGGGTCGCCTCATCCGCGACGAGCGAGTGGTACCGAACGGCCGTGATCGGGGATGGAAGGCCTGCATAGATCCCCCGTCCGTCGTGGACGACGGTTGCCTCCTTTCCGTGCACCACCGCGGGCGCCCTGACGACCCTTCCTCCGAAGGTGGTGACGATCGCCTGATGACCGAGGCAGACGCCGAGGGTCGGGACCCTGCAGGAGACCTGTTCGAGCACCTCGCGAAAGAGAGGGACCGAGGCGGGGCCGCCAGGGCCGGGGGAGAGGACGATCCGGTCGCAGGGCACGGAGATGACCCGGTCGATCGAGCCCTCGGCGGTGATCACGTCCACCCGCGCTCCGAGCCGTCCGAGCTGCTGGCAGAGGTTGTGCGTGAACGAGTCGAACGCATCGAGGACCAGGACCCTCATGCCGCACCCCCCGCACCGGCGGCGAGCGCGCGCAGGATCCCCGATGCCTTGACCTCCGTCTCGGCGTACTCGCGGGACGGTACCGAGTCGGCGACGATGCCGGCTCCCACCTGGACCGATGCGGTGCCGTTCTGGATCACTGCCGTCCGGATCGCGATCGCCAGGTCCAGATCGTTCCCAACCAGGTCGAGGTGCCCGATCGCCCCGGCGTAGACGCCGCGTGGTTCGTCCTCGAGCGCCTCGACCAGCTCCATCGCCCTCAGGCGTGGCGCCCCCGAGACCGTTCCGGCGGGATAGACGGCGGCGAGGGCGTCGAGCCGGTCCAGGCCGTTCTTCAGGGTGCCGGTGACCGTCGAGACCATGTGCTGGACAGAGGAATACTTCTCGACCGCCATGAACCGCTCGACCGTCACGGTCCCCGTCTCACAG
>ENA-UOWE01002483-UOWE01002483.1-activated-sludge-metagenome-genome-assembly--contig:-NODE-2483-length-20262-cov-11.051022_pt1 | contig 20262 bp, 20 predicted proteins | sample MGYA00249841_ERZ761562 | MGnify/ENA primary metagenome ERZ761562 (study PRJEB28883, sample SAMN05720200) | activated sludge metagenome | isolation source: Anaerobic digester | place: Japan... | reverse complement strand
CTGCTCGGTAATGTCTGCTTCTTCGATTTCTTCTTTCGTCATGTGAAAGTAACCATAAATACACTTCATTATTTATCTCCTTTGCCGGATATGCTCTGGCGGGCGAGTTATGCTAGTTCCTGTATTCTTCTTCTTTTATAACTTGTTCAACTTTCATACTTGACCCATCTGGATAAAAAATCTGTTCGCTTACGATTTCTCCGTCAACTTCTAAAGAGTTTATAAACGTTCCAGCAACTTTACGAAAAATGTCCTCGATTGCCATAATTGCTTCAACTGTGTCCATACTTGCATGGCTTTTTCTTTTCCATTTAGATAAAATTATTCTGCGATTAAGTGAATCGATTGCATAAAAAACGTTTGTTACGCTCTTTCCTTCGTCCAAATAGTCATTAACTGCTTTCATGTTCCTTTCCTTTGCCGGATAACGCTCCGGCGGGCAGATTATAATTCTTCAAAGTCTTTGAGCATTTTCTTAAGAGAGCTGTTGAACTTCATATTTTCTTTCATCATCATCCTCATTTTAATACTTAGGGTATAACCATTGATAAGATAATAGAATATCTCATTACCACTAAGCTCATTTGAGTTCATCAGGTCCAAAAGTGCTTCAAAAGAGTCCCATGGCTCATCGTGCCCTTTACCACTTTGTTCCATGGTCTTTTCAGCCAAGTCTGTGAGATACTTAGCTCGCTCTTCAGATATGTTTAACATGTCCAAGAGCTCATGACCTTCTTCATCGTATTCCAAAGTCATTATAAATGTTTCTTTCTTTATCATTTGTCATTTATCTCCTCTCTCATGCTTACACTCTTGAACATCATTTCTTATAACACTGAGAATGCACATAAGCTCATTAGGCGTTAGTTGAACATAACCCATGGTGCCTTCTTCCATTTCAGCAGTGAGTTGATAGCATACACCAACATCCTTACCACCATAGTAACGGGTAATGGATAATGGCACGTTGCGTGAACCAGTACCTCTCATTATCATTATTTGTTGACTCATTTTGTTCTCCTTTCATACACAACTTCTGCGTTTTTCCCTGAGTGAAGTCTCCATGTTTCCCCATCGAAGCTCGACACGAACCCTGAATTCCATAGCTTTACTGCTGAAGCAAAATCGTACTCATACTTAATCTTGAGAAAACTGCTGAAATATGCCCAGACCGAATCCAAGACCGAATTCCAGACTGAATCACAGGCTGAATCACAGATAGAAGCCCAGACCAAATCCAAGACCGAATCCCAGACTGAATCACAGACTGAATCACAGACAGAAGCCCTGACCGAATACCAGACCGAATCCCCGGTCGAATCCCCGACCGAATCCCTGACCGAAGACCAGATCAAAGCCCTGACCGAAGACCAGATCAAAGCCCTGACCGAATACCATGCCTTTATCCATTGATCGAGGAGTGCAATCTCTTGCTCACTTACGTTCTTTGCTTTTCCTGTAAGTGGATTCCGTATTTTCTTGATTACAAGCGGTTCCACTACGCTCTTGAAGTTCAGGTGTCGTACCCAATTCTCTGCCGCTTCGTGGTCATGTCTCTCGATACCTTGGTCAACGGTGAACTCCTTTGTAAACGGATTGTATTCATACTTTGACCATCGGTCTTGCATCTTTGGTGGGACCTTAAAATGAGTTAAAATTGTAGTGTGTGAATCCCAATTTGCACGCAGCCTCGTTTTTCTTAAATTCCAGTCTGCATACAAATAGTTCCCATAACCGTCCCCTACAAAACTGAAAAACTTGCACATTACATACTCCTTAGGAAGTTCTCTTCTATTTCATTGGTGAGTCTTTTCATTAGCATAGCTGTAAAAGACTGGACTATCTCAGCTTCTTCAACCGTAGTCAAAGCATAATCGCCCTCCTTTGTTTCGGACTTGTGACCGAAGCTGTGGTTTACCAAGCAGAGCTGAAGCCCTGCTTGTCACTCGCCTATGAGTAGTCGGTTTCCTTAATTGTTACCGTTAGGCCACAATTAACCTGGAGCATGATTGTATCAATAGCCAACTCAATCCATTCCTTAAACTTCATAGCTTCACACAGAAGTGGGAGGAGTAGACAATTCCTCCGCTGTTCCATCATCCTCATCATCTTCTATTTCGATAGACTCAACGTTTAAAGTATACTCATCTTCGCTTATGCTATCGTTATTATAATTGTCTATGACTTTCTGCTCAGCTTCTTGACTAGAGCTCGCGTCTATGTAGTACGACCTTTTTTCAGTTGTTATTACTTCGTATTTAGCCATGACTTACCTCCTCCGCTTTTCCAACGTCATCTCCTTCATCACTAAAGATGAATACCTCAGTGTCACCTCGCTCAAGTGTATTGAGATTGTTATCAGAGTAATGCCAAGCGACGATGCGTCGAGCTTCCTCTTCATTTTGTGCTTCAACAAAGTATTCATCTGTTACCTGCACCATTACTTTGTACTTAGTCATGACTTACCTCCTGCTATTTTCTCAAGCTGACCAGCGTACTTGGTCATCTTCCGTCGAGCGATAGCTGACTGCTTTTCACTTAGCCAGTCACGTACTTGAATCTGCCGAGCGAGTGAGCTCAGGAACGGAGCATCAACGCCATTGAATCCAATGCCATTGTCTTCGATGGTCGTATTTCTTGCTTGTTCTGCTTCTGTCTGTCTGCTGTAGATAGCAAGTATTCCACGCCTGAGCCACCGGTCATCTTCCAAAATCTTCTTTTTAATGAAGTCTTTAGTGTATGTCATTTTACTATCTTTGCCGGATACGCTCCGGCGGGCGTTATTGTTGATTATTCCACAATGTAATTGCTTCATTAACAAGGAATAACATCTTCAAGAGATTGCAAGTAAGCCACTTCTTGAATCTCCTCGTCGGTTGCGATTTCATTGAAAACGCATTGATTGATGAAGTCCTTGTTGATTCGGAACTTTCCGTTACAGTTTTGTGTTGCCATCGCCCATAACCATCCGGCTTCATCCCGAATGCTTTCAATAGGAATCCCGTTTTCTATTTCGCAACCAGTTTCCGGATCGATAAATCGCTCTTTGGTCGATCCGAACTGTCTCAACCAAAAAGTTTTAACTAACCAAGTAGTTCGTTGAATGCCCGAAATATTCTTTCCATAGTACTTCATATATTTCTCCAGTGTATGTCATTTTACTATCTTTCCATGACGCACAGCGCCACCGATATTCTTATGATGTTCCTTGAGTATTGAACTCCATGCTTTAGCGCCGTCTTCATCACTGCGAGGTCTACCGTCAGTATTCCACTGACGTATGACTGCTTTAGCAAGGTCACTGAAACCGTTCTTGTAGACCTTGAGCTCACGTTTCTTGTAACTCATGTTTCCTCCTTACTTCACAAACTGGGCATATTGTTGGTCCAATGTGTTTCAAAGCAATCTCAATCTTTTTTGGATCGAGATTGCCTCTTGCCTTGTACGTGGCTGTATGGCCACAAGAATGCTTTACTGTTATAGTCGTGTCGGTGCTGTAAGCCATGCATTTGTTCCTTTTGCTGAGTTCATCCAAGGGTCAAAGGCTCGTTCGAGGGACCTCTTGACTTTCTCAGCTTCGTATTTCGAGTCACGCCTTGCTATTAAAAGCAAGCCCTTCATAACCAGATATTCCGTTTTTCGGGTGGCTCTATTCCACCGTGAGACTATCACCATTTTCATGTCATCTCCTTTATTTGAGTGTCACCTCGCTCAACTGTGTTGAGATTGTTATCAGAGTAATGCCAAGCGACGATGCGTCGAGCATGCTCTTCATTCTGTCATCCATATTATATCCTCACTGTTTTAGTGTTTGTATGTATATATCCATAGCCATTCGGCTTGAGTTCAATTTCACAAGCATGTTTACCGCGTTGCAGGTAGAAATGCTCGTTGTTATTGCTATCCATCTCATATCCCATCAATATCCATCCTGAGCGAAGTCTTCTGTTTAGTTCTGCCATTGTACACCCCTTGTTATATAACGAGAAAAGCCTCGAGCTTTTGCCCGAGGCTTTTTCCCTTATTTCTCTTCGACAGCTTCGAAGCCCATCATTTCATTATCATTATCTGCTGACTCATGTTCTCCTCCTTTCATATACAATTTCTGCAGTCTTCCCAGAATGAAGTCTCCATGTTTCCCCATCGAAGCTCGACACGAACCCTGAGTTCCATAGATTTACTGCTGAAGAAAAATCATGCTCATACTGTATTTTGAAAAAACTACTTATATATGCCCAGACCGAAGCCCAGACTGAATCCCAGACTGAATCCCAGACTGAATCCCAGACTGAATCCCAGACTGAATCCCAGACTGAATGCCCGACCGAATCCCAGATCAAAGCCCCGACCGAATCCCCGACCAAAGACCAGACCGAATTCCCGGTCGAATCCCCGACCGAATCCCTGACCGAATACCATACCTTTATCCATTCCTCAAGTAGGGCAATCTCTTTTTCACTTACATTCTTTGCTTTTCCTGTAAGTGGATTCCGTATTTTCTTGATTACGAGAGGTTCCACTACATTCTTGAAGTTCAGGTGTCGTACCCAATTCTCTGCCGCTTCGTGGTCATGTCCATCTACACCTTGGTCAACGGCGAATTCCTTTGTAATCGGATTGTATTCATACTTTGACCATCTGTCCTGTAGACGGGGAGGAACTTTGTTCCTTGTAAGGATTGTTGTATGTGAATCATGGTCTTCTGTCGTGTTCTCTTTCCGTGTATTCCAGTCCGAATACAAGAAGTTCCCGTACCCATCCCCTACAAAACTGAAAAACTTGCACATTGCATACTCCTTTTGTTATATAACGAAAAAAGCCTCGGGCTTTCGCCCGAGGCTTTTCTCTTATTTCTCTTCGACGGCTTCGAAGCCGAGGTATTTGACGGTAGCAGATGCCCTGTCATTTTCGAGTTGGTAACCTTTTTTCTTGAGGTACCAGACAATTGAAGCAATTGAGTTGGCATCGTACTTATAGTCGGCGTCGCCGGTCCGCTTCACGAACTCGCCCAGAGTTTCGTTCTCGTTCATTCGTTCGCCTTGAGGTCCACGAACTCCAATGAACAGATAGGAAACAGTCTGACCGATTTTCGGCTCTTCGGTCCCGAACATCTGGACCAGGTAACCTTCGCGACTTCCCATACGCGGGCCTTTCTCAAATCCTGAACCCTGTTTGATTTTCGTCAAGAGGTCCATGACTTTCGGGCCGGCCTTAAGAGCGACAAGTTCCTTTTCGAGTTTTTTGAAGTTCTCGATTGTTTCCTCGCGGCGCTTGTCGTACATGGCCTTGCGCTTGGCACGATTTTCTGCCTTCTCTTCCGCTGTCCATTCAGAATACTTCTTTCCCTTTGCCATAGTTGTCTCCAGCCGAGCATTGACACTGTTCGAGTGCAGGCCTACGGCCCATGTCGAACTTGGTATGACTTCGACTTATATATTCACGGACATAGTCTATTGGTCCGTTGAACAACTATTTTGCTGACACGGAATGTCGTGCATATGTCAAAGAACCCTTCGGGGAGAGGATTATCTCCCACTCACCTTTGCTTGCTCGCCTCCTTTCCTTCAATCTAGGTTCATTATACTTGATATGTGGGATATACTGGGCGAAAGAATACAAAAGGAGACACGGAAAAATTTTTCCACGTGACTGGTCTCACAACCCAAAGCAGTTGCTTACAGCTCAAAGCGGCGCGTCTCTCTTGTCACGTACACTTCACAGCGCACACTTCAGCGCTTCACTCTGGTCACGCACACTTCAGCGCTTCACTCTGGTCACGTACACTTCAGCGCTTCACTCTGATCACGTACGGATCATCATATATCATGGAGCAGTGGTCCTGCCTTCGGCCTTGCGGCCTCAGGCTCTTACAACGAGTGTAACTTTACGTGTCGCGTGTTTATAGGTTATCGACTTAATCGCCGTAAAACATCGATTTCCTTGTGAATATACTAAGTAAAAAAATACCATAAAAATTAACCTAAGTAAACAATCCTCTGGCATGTCGTAATACCATAGGGTTACCTAAAGGAAAAGGAAATAAGGAATAAAATCCACTTAGTACATTCACAAGGAAAATATGCCGACCGGTGTTTACAGCTGTTGCTATATGATGGTCGTGGCAAAATTTACTGTAATTAGTACATTCATAAATTAGACGTTGTAAAGTATAATGGTACTATGACAGAGAAGAATATCAGAGCAAACATGACGCAAGAAGAGATTCAGCGAAGGAACGCTGAATGTATGTCCACGCAGCGTATAGCAAACCTGTTTGGATATACGGATAAATACATTCGTAACGTCATATACGCAAACAATATCCAGAACTGGACAGTTGCACCTACGAACCATAGGAACGGCAAGCCACGGCTTCTTTATCATCCTGATGATATACGTAAATATCTTAAACCTCGATTTGATCTCAAGGTTTTTAATCTCTTACACAACAAGAATCTACTGAGAGAAATACTCAGAGAAAATAAAATACTGTTAGACACAGTACGAGAAATAGTAGCGGAGTTGTCATGATACAGATCAAATGCAGCGATACCGGTAATACCGCGTCGCTTACTGAACTGATCGCTTTCCAGGGAGAAAGCAAGAAGCGATCTGAACAAGATGTACGTGATCTTGGTCAGAGTCTTTTGGAAGATGGTCTACTACAACCTTTTAGTGTCTGGCGCAATAGTGAAGGCGTGTTAAAGGTCTTAGATGGTCACGGCCGTAAAGCAGCTTTAGAGCATCTCGCTCTTGAAAACCCGGATATCCTCGATCAGTTATTCCCAGTGATTTTGATCGAAGCTGACACTGAAGAAGACGCGATTAAAGCTTGTCTTCAGATGATGTCTACTTGTGGCAAGATTAACAAAGCAGGCGTAGTGAAGTTTGCAGCGCCTGTTATTGGCTATAAGGCCCCTATTGTCATGAAGTCTACAGCGAAAGCAGTAAAGGTAAAAACCAAGACTGAGAGTAAACCTAATAAAGTAATCATAGGTGTTGAGGTTGACAAAGACAAAGTTAGTCAACTAATCGCTATACTGAAAGATGTGGAAGGCGTTAATGTCATTGTATGAAGACGATGAAGACATTATTGAGGACTCAACATCAGGCCAGTCTTTAACTGCAACCGTTAAAGCTTTCCTTGAGGGAGACGTAGATGGCTATTATCAAGAGCTGATGATAACTCCTGATACAGACTCCATCTACGCGAAGTCTCAAGCAGCAGGTCTCACATTACAACAGTACGTGCAGAAAGACCCTGATAAAGCTATACGTGAAGCTGAAGGATCTCTACAACAGTGGCTTGAAATACAAGCCGCAGGTTCTCTTGAAGGTGTAATAACCACGACTGAAGGCAAAAGAGTTCTCAGTCGTAACATGGCAAAGCTTCTCGATAACCGCGTAGCTTACGCGCAGAGAATGTTAGACCAGGTTAATGAGTTTGCATACACGGCATTTAAGGATGGTGAAAAGAGAAAAGACCATCTTATACGTACAGCATACACGAGAGCTACAGTCAAAGGTGACACTCGTATGCTTATCTATCTAATGGACCGTGTTGATGGTCGGCCTGGTGAGTCTAAAACAGTCGACCTTGATTATGACAATGCCTATAACGTGTACCAGATTATACACACGCTGTTTGATAAACAGCTTGAAGTATTGAACTCTGGCTCTGGTACAAAGCTCATTTGTTGTTCTCGACGAGCAGGTAAAAGTCATTTGTTGACAGCAGCTTGTTTCATAGAGGCTCTTAGGCAGTCAAATACGACTGTACTATACATTGGCCAGACGATGGAAAACACTGAGTACATCTTCGAAAGCGCAGCCAATAAAATTATTGATAAGTGTAAGCTGAGAGACAAAAGAGGCAAGCGCCTCAATTGGCGACGTCTTGATAACGGCAGTCGTATACACATCTGTGGTCTAAGTAACACTCAAGACCCAGACAAGATTCTTGGTTTTGGAGCCAAGATCATCGTTGTTGACGAATTCTTCGCGCTGAAGGACAACCTCCTTGATTACCTTATAAAGGAAGTCCTTCGTCCAATGCAAATGGACTACGCGACTGAATATAAGTTTATCTGTGCAGGTACTCCCCCACGTATAAAAGGTACGTACGGTGAATATGCATGGAAGAATTGGAGCGTGCCTCACTACTTCTGGACTTATAAGGATAATCCATTCCCTGTTGACCCTGAAGCAAAAGAAGCTTATGTATTGAATGAACTCGCTGAAATGGGCTTGGACATGAACTCTGTGTATGCACGCCGAGAGTATGGTGGTGAATGGATATACGACGAAGACCTTCTGCTGTATCCTGAGTTCCATACATACGATCCAAGAGAAGTTTATCCTAACTATAATATCGATATGGTTCTGTTTGGTATTGACTACGGTGTATCTGACTCTGATGCACTAGTAGGCATCGCTTGGGATACAGCTGGACGTCGTGGCTATGTATTCCATGAAGATAAGTTCAGTCGTCTTGACATCAAAGACAGGACCATCTCTCAGCTGCAGCATCTTGAAGGTCAGGTTAAGTATGCGTGGGGTAGAGCCTTGGAGTTCTTTCCAACGCTTAGTCCCAAAGAAGCTAACAAAAGAATCTTGTGGGACGCCGATGACAGCGACCAGAAAATATCTGACCATTTCAATATGAACATACGTCTTGATGACTATCCTGATCTACGTCTGAATATACAGAATGCGCATAAGACAGGCAAGACGATAATGTTTGATAAGATTCGTGACCTTCTCAGGACAGCTGGACTCCTTCTTATAAAGGATGGGAAAACAGCTAATGAGTGTGAAAAAACAGTCCTTAGAAGAGGCCCGAATGGTCAGATATATCCGGAGGTAGACATGAAAGTGTACCACCCAGATATTCTTCCTGCATTGCGTTACGCTCTGTGGAACGTAATTGGTGAAGAAAGCGCACCGAAACAAGGAATGTAAGTATGAGAAAGAAGAAAATTAAACAGCCGTCTTTTATTCGACAGGCTTGGGATATCTACGTTGAACGACATAAGACTCGTAAAGCGCTGAGACTCTTAAGCAAGCAAGAATGGTCTGTTGAGTTTCTCACTGCGATGTTGCTTAAGGCAGCGAATTTAGCTCATCAGCCTTTAGAGATGACTATCACGAATAATAACACATCTATAAGGATAAGTACTGTTGACAATATAGACTCGCCGTATCGTGACGATAGTATTTTCAACCATCTTGATGACAATCTTAGAGTAGAGCAGTTCATAGCGAGTGTGAATAAATGACAAATAAACAAGCTCTAAAAATCTATGACGATTATCTTCCTCAAATACTTCATGTTATTCATCAGTACTATAAAGACTTGCCAGTAGACGAGGGTGAAGACGCTAACTTTTTTGGTGAGTATGCAACAAAGCAAAAGTTAAGAGAGATGAGAAACGATCCTCTTCAAGAGAAACACGCGAAGTCTATGACGTCTCAGAACATTGATGCTCTAAGTGAAGAAGAGTTTATACAGACTGAAATTATTGAAGCGATAGCTTCGAAGATCGTTGATCGTTCTAATGGAGAGCTTAGTGAAGAAGAAGCTATAGAGCTTCTTAAACAGGCTCTTAATGAACGAGCACTGGAGGAGTATCTCGATGAGCTACCTGAATACTTGTACCGTGGCACCAACGAGGAGGTAGACTTTGAGAAAGAAGGATTTGAAGGAGTCGAAGAAGAGTATCCTGAAAGAGATGATGCGTCGCCTACAGGTAAAGTGGTCTTTGTGTCTTCAGAACCCTCTGTGGCGTCGTCCTATGCTCGGAAAGATAAATTTGATCGTGCAGGTTATTTGCCTACTAGTCATGGTGATTTTGTTTATCGTATTAGGACACAGGGTCTAGATCCCTCTCTATTTAAGAAAGATGTCGGAGCTACTCATGATGAAATAATGTATGGGCCACAGTATCGCTATAACAGTTCTATACCTCAAGAGCAGATCACTATTGTAGATTCTAGTGGTACAGAGAGAGTGGTGCCTCGCATAGAGAAAATATCTTACTTAAGTGACGCCTTATGTAAGGACATAATTTTTCCACCTCATATCATTGATGCGATAAACAAGAGGTTCTAAGATGATAACAGCAGCTAATTACCAGAAAGATAAAATCTCTAAGCTATATGTGCCTGGTCGTTATCCTGGAAAAAATAATGACGAATGGGTTTTGCCTGAAGAGATACGCACAGACTATGCGAAGCTTAATTCTATTATAGAAACAAAGTATACCAGAGAGTACCTGAAGATTTGCGCGTTCTATAATAAAATACTTCCTACGCTACGTTCTGGTGGCTACGTTACTTCTTCTTATAACGTGCCTTCATTCACGACGATGGACCAGGAAAGAACTGATACTGGAACAGGCATGTCAAGTAATTACTTGAAGCAGATAGTTGACCAGGTTGTAAGCCGAATAGGCACTGTTACTTTCGAGCCTACTCTCATAGCTGATGTGCCTACACTAGAATACATCGTGTATAAAGACGAAGTTGAACGCCTCATGCGTAAAGCTATACGCAATGAAAAAATAAACCGTATGTGTATGGAAGTATTCCATGACGCGTCTATTGTATGTTTCAGTCATGTGTTTATCGATCCGATTACACATAAGCCTGTAAAAGCGAATGACTACGAAGTCGGCATGTTTGAATCTCAGTTCACTTCTGACGACGTTAAGCAGATGTTATATCGTAACTATAAGTTCCCAACTACGTCTTTAACGCCATATTTAGCTAGAGAAGACGACGCGCTTAAACAAGCTCTCTTAGATGAGATAGACAACAAAGACAGCGTAGACTTCAAGATGTACTTTGACTGTCCTGAGAAAAGAGTGATCATCACGATTAACGGTAAGACATTGAAAGAGGTTAACTATCCATTTGATACTGTACAAATGGTCACTTTTGGCTGGGACATCGGCTTTAGCAAGGTTACCGCGTCCTCTCTGTTTGACTTACTTTATCCTACACAGAGAGAGCTTAATAAGGTTAACGCAAAAATACAGCAGCTTATACGTATGTATAAAGGCGCTGTACCTGTATTCAATAATGACGTAGACCTCGCTATGAAATCTATCTCAAATGGTTCTGGTGAAGCTCTGTACGTTGACTCTTCAAGACCAATAGACTCTTTGATGACTGTTATAAACCCAACGCCAATTGACGCACAGCTATCTGCTACAAAAACAGAACTAAAGACCGAGATGTATGAGCTCGCTGGTTTGCAGCAAGTCTCATTCAACATGGAGAACATGAGAAGCGCGGCAGCTGTCATTGCTATAGACCAGACTAGAGACACCGTGTTCCAAGCTCAGTTGGATGGTATCAGTCGTTTTGTGTCTCAGCTTTTTAGAACCATAGTGAACTATAACGCAGAAGTGTTTAAGGATGAAGACTCTTCAATGAGTTGGGCTGACGTTAAGAAGCTAATAGACGAAGCAGAGGTAGACCTTAAGCCTGTTACGATAACGTCGCCTCTTGGTAATAAGAATGAAGCATTGAAAGAAGAACCTGATTATAAGCAGATGAGTGTTGCTCGTACGATTACACGTGTAATTAAAAATGAAGTGTCTTGGGATACTGTATCTTTTGCTGTAGACAAAATGTCTCTTAAGATGATGGCTGCGGTTACAATAGTTAAGTTTGAAGCTCTAGGCATTGAAGTACCTGACTCTTTACAGAGATTTATAATCAGTGCCTTTATTGAAGATATACAACTAGGCTTAGTAAGCTTAGTAGGAGATGATAGTGAACGAATCTCAGAGCTTTAACATACCTTTAGACTCTCCTCTTGACATCAATAAGTCAGACATGCTTGTTAATGTTAAGCAGCCGAAGTTCTCTTTCAATAGACAGAAGCTGCTTGGTGGCATTTTACAGACGTCTGTTCGTTATGAAGATGACGGCTATTTCGCTGGATGGTGGCGGCATAACTTTGACTTAATTTCTATAGGCGATAACTCTATTCGACCGAACTTGTATGGCTTAGACGACGTAGAAGATTTGCCACAGATAATTGAACTTGAAGCTCGTAATCTTGTTATACACAACAGAGAGACTTCTCGTGGTGTTCCTTTTTATGTACTACAAGAAAGACAGACAGGCCTCAAGTTTTCATTCGCTCTTGAAGACTGGGCGTACTGGTCTACTGGGTTTCCTGTAACAGGCCTTGGCTTTCAAAGGCTCAACGATACTGATATACGTATAGCAGGTCTTACTCAGAAAAATGTACCTTTTTCACTAGACGTAGATATATACACTGGTGAAGTAAAGTCAACATTGCCTGTCGCTCCTACTGATGAAAGTCTTTTACCGACTGTTCTTTTTGAAGACGACTCTCTTCATGTCATTGTAAGTAGAATACTCGAACCTAAAAATGACTGGTTCATATACAGAGCTAACTCGCCTTTAATTATCAATGGGAACACTCTCAGCTATGAAAGAAGAGAAGACGTATCTATATGGGGAAAAGGCTTAAGCAGTTCTGGTGAATTCATGCTCACAGACGATGGTGTATTAACATCTATAGGTGAAGAATTTTCAATTAAAGAAGACTACGAAGTAGTAGACGCAGGCACCTTACAAGAGCATGTTCTTGCTACAGGTATGAATAATACTGAAGCTGATCTTGTTGCGACTGTTGAATACGATGAAGTTTGGACATCTCTTAAATACTCTGACGTAGAACCTTTGAACGAATTTATAGGTAATGCTTCAAGTAACACGAGCATGAATAAACAGACAGTAGCTACGCATGCTACACATGGAGATGGTACATACTATGCTGAGATAGATATAGCTCACGGATTGCCTATTTGGTACAGCTATGCTATCAAAGGCATCAGTATGTATGTATCTAACAGCAGTGTAGATGCTTTCCAAATAACTCTTGAAACTGCAGGTTGCTCTCATGAAGTGTTACTGCCTTCAAGTACAGCAGCAGCTCTTCCAAGTTCGTACGTCAAATGGCAGTTTGGGCACGCTAATAAAGGTGACGTAATAACAAACTGGTTCGACTTTGGCGGAACTACCTATCTCATAAACATACCTAAAGATGTACACTATGTTGTAGCTATTCGATGTATTTCTCAGAGCAATAGCTTTATTGTTCCTGTCAACGAAGCTTGTGTTACTTTGTCTCACGAGTTTTATATAGACTCAGAAGCTACAGCGACAAATTTGTATAGAGAGTCTTCTCACTACAGCGTGTATGATCTTAACGTATTAAAAGATGTTGAAGTCTCTAGCTATGAATCTAAGTACCATAGAATGTTGAATAAGCTTAACTATAAACAAGACATGAATCTTGCTAAAAGGCAGAGATATAGCACTTCAGACAGAATCTTAGAACTACGTGTACCTGTGTGTATTCTTGGTTACGCGTTCTACAGAATAAGGCCTACACAATCTCCAGGGCTTATTTCTTCAAATGCGAAAGCTTTTGAAGTAATAACATTGACTCAGCAAGAAGCTTCTTACCCGAACTGCGTACGTATAGATAATCAAAGCTCAGGTTATTTTAGAACAAACTTCGTTAAACCAGTATTAGCGTCAGTTAGTACAGGCAATAGTCTCAATGAACAAATAATCTCTGTTGCTTTAGAGTCATTAGATGATTCTTTACCACTATATATTACTAACGTACCCGAAAATGCTGTAGATGATGACGGTAATAGAATAGTGTCTCCAGGTATGTACCCTGTATGGACTATCGCAGGCGACCGTCCCCCAGATGCGTCGTCTAACTTTTTAGCTACTTCAGAGGAAGTGAAGCCTTTTTATCCTTCTCAAAGTATGGGTACAGTATCTCATATAACAGGACTAGTCACGATATCTAAAAAGATAGTTGACGTGTCATTTAGTACCGAGTATAAACGGTCTTTATACAACACAAACATTTTTGATAGACTTAAGCCTTCGTTTTCTGTGACTGAGCTATATTCAGGAGATTCTACTCAAACATTAAATATCTACTTAGACACAGGTAAGAGAGAGCGCATATCATTCACGTTTAATGTTTTAACAGGCTTTACTACTAGTGTAACGACAGAGCTACTCACGTATGAAAATAGTAGTAATGTAATGCCAGCTTATGACGCTCAAATACAAAAACTTGTTGTAACTCTAAAGTCTTTAGAAGAGTTTCCTTTAGTATTCTGTCCTGCGTTTATACACAGCGTAAGTGGCTTTACTACGCCAGATTTGCATATACTCTCTCAAACGAGAGACACCGTAGAGTTGTCTCATGGTTATGGACAGATTGATTTAGCTTTGTCTAATCTACACAGTTCTAGAGAAGTATCATTTATAAATGTTGAAGACGTGTCTGCTGATGAAGGTATAGACGTCATGTATAGACTTGACGAAGATTGCAATCTTTTTGTCACTACAGAAATACAGTCGATAAAAAATACTTCTTTTAGAATAGATGAAACTGGTAACATATACGTGAGATCTGAAAACTCTGACGTAAAGTATGTCGCAGACACTGAAGGTGATTTTTACGCACGTAGTGACGTATACACTATTGCAAAAGAAAGTAGTCTCAAGTTTACTTCTTCTCGTTACTACATAGCAGAGAACAATACGGCTTCAGTACGCTTGATACCTCAAGGTATTTTTCAACGGAAAGGTGACGGCATTGTCAGTGGCCCTCGTAATGTCAGCTTTAATGAAGATGAAAAGTATTGGCATATAGCGTTCGATCTCCCAGGAACAAACACAGGCTCTGAAGTAGAACCAAACTATCTTTATGATGATCATAGAACAGCTCATGTAGATAAAGAGACTAAGCTTAATTTGCTATATGAGACTAAAGACATACGTGATAAGTCAAGTCCAAAGTCTATATACAAGAATGATCTCACAGGAATGAGGCAGTTTGTAAAGCAGTTCTGGTCTAATGACGATGATACTGAAAACTACTGGTGGATCAGTCAAGACTACGTGCTCGAGAAAACTCAAGACGAGCTTGTTTTATGGAAGAAGAACGTAGACGAAATAGACGATTGGATGGGTAATAAATGGTCTGTGTACAAGCATGGCCCTCATCAGAACTTTTTTGGCATAGAAGATATTTATTACGCTGTGTCAAATGCTAAAGAATCGTATCCAGTACTATACAAACTTCAAGCATCGCACAACTACAGCATGAATACAGGCTCTATACGAGTGCTCTACATGAGTCTGGACCCCACTACACTGCAGCGTATTAACTTTAGTAATCCTGAAAGTTTTTGGCAGTCGACTAATATCGACGTAATCACTCTGCCTTTTGGAGAAGCGCTACGCACAAGTCAAATCTCTGCTTTTATTGAGCTGAATCCAGCTTCAATAATCAGCTCTTCAAGCATAAGTTCTACTGTTGTAAACGACGTGTTCATGCTAGGCTTCGCGTATAGTAGAGGCTTGTTACAGTGGACTATCCGCTTCAAGCCATCAGGTGCATATGACATAGTCAATGGTTACGGCTGCGTTGGTCTTGATGGCAGCCTTACGGGTGGCCAGATACCTGTATTTTCTTCTGGGCTTAACGGTTTTAGTGAAGTAGTGTATGATATTAAAGACTTAGAAAGTTTTGAAACACGTCACATAACAAACGAGCCTAATGTCACAGCCTCTATATTGCCTAACAGGTGCTATGGTTCAGGTTCTACAGTATGGTTTGTGTACAATCAAGTTAGTGGTATAGTTTCTCATTATACTTGGGAAGACAATAGACATGTGGCTCAAGAACTCAGTCTAACGTCTAATGCTTTACGTAGGTATGAGTCATCTTCTTTCCAAGCCAATGGCTTGTTTGACTTAGTACTACCGCCATTGTCATTTGGTAACCTTATGGAGTCTTTATTTGACTATAAACCTCTACGTATAATAGCAGACATAATGCTGCCTATGCTTTTCTATCTTGATCTAAAGTATGTCATGCTGTCGTACATTAATCACAGCTTTGGCCAGTACGCTTACACGTGGAGAAACTCTACTAAAGACCACTTACCAGACGGGAAAACTGACCAAGATATCAAGTTCCTTGTAGACAAGTACACTCAAACATTCGAGCAGTCTGCTGATAAAGCTAGTGCTTGGGTATCTATTATATTGAAGTCTGTAGAGTTTGCAGACTCACAGCCTACTGAGTATAGAGCAAATCCCGCTCAGAATCAAATGTCTACGGACGATAGTAAAGGCCGTAAGTTTAGTCAGTTCTTTATAGATAATGTTACAGACTCTATCATTGATGGCTTGATTTCTACAGGCTTCAATATCTCTATGAAATCGACTATCTCTCAGTCATATACGTTAGATATGTTCTACTCTATAAGTGACAATTGTCAGTGCTTTGCTGGGCCAGGCTTCGTTAACCATAACTTTATCGGCCAGTGTGTTGCTCAAGCTGTCACAGACACTCAACTGATAGGCAAACGTGTTGGATACTGGTGTACTCTTAAGACTCTTACAGAGGTCGTAGTTGCTTTTAAGGTTGCTGTATTTGAAGCTGTACAGAGAATACTGTTGAGCACCGCAGATAAATGGACAGGTGCTACTATCGGCTCAATGCCTGGACCAATTATTAACATCGGTAGTGCAGTTGGTACAGCGTTAACCGCAGCTGCTGGTGTTATGAATGCTCTTATTATCGTAAATAAACAAGGACTTCATGTTATAGGACAGCTAGCTGACGCTGTTGGACCTTCTACGGGTAAAGCGTACAACGCAGGTACTCTGCAACCGAAGACTGTCGGCATGTCTATTGAAGGCACTCACACGTACGGCAATAAGCCAATGAATTTTTTCTGGCCAGCTTTTGGTATTTCAAAGCCTGTTCGTTATACGAATGAAAGAGTCGATGCTCAAGGTGATAGTAATGAACAATACATATCTTTTACTGGCTGTGCGCATGAAGTGTTTTTTAACAGAACTTCTGGCTGGTCAAGAGGCTTTAGTAATGAAGCTTTCTTAAAAGGTAAAGGCCGCCTGCCTATGAAAGGCAAGATTAAGTCTGTTAACATCAAGTGTAGAGGCGTATCTACAGAAGCTATAGCTCCAGAGAACATGGCTGTAGTAGAAGGAGCCAAGTCGTTCTTATCTCCTGATTTGTTTAAGAATGAACAAATAGGAGTATCGCCAGCTGTCTTTGCCCCGCCGCCGATACATGACTACATGCTAGACTCACAATGGCTTCTTGGAGTCACAGCTAGTGGTGGTGAGATTATCTGGGTAAGCTGCGATGATACGAAGCTTGTAGATGGGCCACCTTCTAATATAGTCATATCGCCTACATTCTGTGGCGTAGCGTCCTCATATGTAGCTATGGAAATAAAGAGTCTTTACGATCATGCTTACTTGCGACCATACGCTGTAACGCCTCAAGCGATAGCTTTGAACATCAATAAAATGAACTGTGTACAAGACGCGTCTGTGTACCATGGCTTTGATGGACAAGGTAATCGTATAGTGAAGTGGTCAGGTGGCTCTGGCATGGACAAAGCTGTTTTATATCAGCAGTATCAGTTCCAGGTTAACGACCACTTCAAGAGAAGTAATATCTTGCCGCCATCTCAATTCTTCGGCATCTTTGAAGGCCCTCCTTCTATTGCTATGCGGTCTCTTTCACCAGGGGAAAGAGTAGCGAATCTCATTCAATCTTTTGCTAAAAGAGAAGGCCTTGAAAATGACATTCCTGGTGAGCAGAAAGATCTACAGCGGTTCAGTATCCCAGTGCATAGTTATCAACTGAGTACTCTTCCTGCAATGGTAAGAATGCTAGCTCCTTATAAGCTGCATGTTGTTGAAGGTATTACGTCTCTGTGTACAGACGTTAGAACGACACAAACACAATATAAGGCGCCAAACTCAATAGACTTCAACATATACGCAAAGCCTTACAGAGCTACTGACGAGTTCTTGTGTGAGCTTAATGCTCAAGATGGAGTAATAGCTGTACAAGACATTTGCGCTACAGCAGGCTTGACGTTTATAGGTGCAACTACAAGAGAAGCTTTCTTCTTTTCTCCAGCTACTCGTATGTACTATTCTTTCTCTGATGGTCGTGAGATAAGAAAAGTTGATATCATGAACCGCTTCCTCGATCTTAAAGAAGGTCGTTGGGACTACGTTAACCAAGAAGTTATCTTCAAAGCTTTACTCAGTGAAGATGAGACGATAGTCGTACGACTAGATGGTGACGTTCTTGGTGAAGTATTTCCACCGAACAAGACCATTTACTCAGAAAAGTCTGGCTATAAGCTGTTGTCTATGGCTGGTGGCCTTGTGTATCAAGGACCTAAACGATTTATCGTCAATCGTTTTATAATCCTTGACTACATGATAGAAGACATTGTATACTATAACCGTCGAAAGTTCAGCGCGATATTCCCTGAAGAATATGACAGAAAGAACTGGAGAAGAGTGTCTCGAGACTTCTACGATCAGAAACGAGACTACGGCTGGGAGTACTATGACTTCTTAAACTACTTCGATGTAGTTGGAAATGTTCTTGAAGACTCGATAATCGCTCCTTCACCATGGTATGCAATACATGGCTGGACGCATAATCCAAAAGGTCTTGTTACAACAATGCTAGGCATAGACGATATAACAGACTGTAAGTTTGAATGGTCTGTCACATTCGCTTGGACAGAGCAGATGGACAAGATATATAAACAGAATGAGTATGCTACTGTCAATATGAGAGCAGAGACAGTCACACAAGGCGGCACTGTTCTTAGTGAAGTAACAAGAGTGTTCTTATTCAAAGAGTGCTTTACTCGTTCAGATAACGCAGGTTACTACACTTTCAGATTCCAGTCTAATAATGGCACTGGCAATCGTGAGAGACTGTATCTATGGGGTGATGGCATTACAGCTATACAAGACCTTCGATTAGCTTGCAAAGATATTACGTCTAGGCGCACACAGCCTCTGCACACGCAGGTAGATGTACAGGATTTGACTGAGCTATAACTGGTACATTCATAAAGGTTCTATTATAGAGTATAATTGACTGTAAGTAGGAGAACTATGACTACGAAAACAAAACCAACAAAACCAGGTACCACTGTCGGACAAAAGCTAAACGGCTTTATGTGGAATGGTCGTAAGTGGGTAGAAGAAAAAATACAGCCTCTGCCTCGACAGTCTGTAGTTGGACGTATCATGTCTACAGCTACGCCACAGCAAATCATTGGTGGAGTGCAAAAAGGTGATACAACTGCTGCTGCGTATCAGAAAGAACTCGCAGCAAGGTCATCTAAGCATGCTGGACGTGTTGAAGCAGACGAACAAAAAGCTCGCCAGAAAGCTGGTAGAGATTTTCGTGTTGAAGCAGACAAGGATGCAGCAGCAAGAGCCGCTTCAGAGTATAATCAAAAAATGTCTCAGATATCTGGTGCTGCAGGTGGTGGCGCTGCAGCTCTGGCTTCTATGAACGTAAAAGACCCTACAGCTACACTACAGACTCATATGGCTCGTCAAGATGAGCAACAGACGAGAGCTGAAGACTTAGCCTCTCAAGCTGAAGCAGAGAGACAAGAATCTGTACGTCGTCAATTCGAAGCAGAGAGACATAACGAGATAGCTAGAGATGAGTCACAGCACAACTTAGCAGCTCGTAGTTTATCTACAGCGACGTCTGTAGAGCCGGCAGTTTCAAAAAACCCTGAAGAAGTAGTAGAAGAAGAAGAGACACCTGCAGAGCCAAAGTCTCCACAGATTCAGGATGTACAAGCTGTAAGAAGAGCTAACAATGCTGTTGGTGGCATACGAGGTAAAGTGACTGATGACGAGCTGCAACAGGAAATAGAGAACTTCTCAAAAGCTTTTTCAGAAGGAGATGAAGCTTGGAAAAAATACGCGGCTGACTTTAATACGAGATATCGTTTAACAGGCAAAAATGCAGCTAGTCTTTCTCGTACTGAGTCTACGGCTGGAGCTCATGTAGGCAAATGGTCAGGAGAAACTGGAGAAATTGTTCCTTCAGACTCTCGTATTAAGCATATTATAGAAGCAGTTAATAGGAGGTTCTAATGTCGCCAGCATTAGCTATGATAATGTCTCGTATCACTACAATGGGACCTTCTGCTAAAGCTACTACAACAAGAGTAGTAACGACAGCAAAAGCTGCAGCCGCAGCAAAACTCGCAGCTATGATAGCAGCCAAAGGTCCAAAAGTAGCTGAAGGTGTAGCTAAAGGTGCAAAAGCAGCTAAAGGTGTAGCTAAAGGTGCAAAAG
>ENA-UOWE01002469-UOWE01002469.1-activated-sludge-metagenome-genome-assembly--contig:-NODE-2469-length-20330-cov-4.620567_pt1 | contig 20330 bp, 21 predicted proteins | sample MGYA00249841_ERZ761562 | MGnify/ENA primary metagenome ERZ761562 (study PRJEB28883, sample SAMN05720200) | activated sludge metagenome | isolation source: Anaerobic digester | place: Japan... | reverse complement strand
GTCCGACGACGACTCCGCAAGCCGGCGACAACTGGCCGAATATTGAGAGCGCCAACGTAGCGATGAGAAAGGCGCTTGATTTGTTTGCGAATATGCGCCCGGTCAAGGTTCCGTCAGAAGGCATTGACTGGACATTTTTCCGCGAGAATACGGAAGGCGCTTACGCGGTAGGTTCCATGGGCGTGAACGTAAGCGACGACCTTGCCATCGACTTTGTTGTAACCACGACAGAAGGCACCAGGCGCATCGCGAAACTCGCCTATGAATACGCAAGAACAAATGGGAAAAAAAGGGTGTCCATTGTCACAAAAGCCAATGTAATTAAAACAACCGACGGCAAATTTTTGAAAATCTGCCGCGAAATTGCCGGCGATTATCCCGAAATCACTACCGATGAATGGTATATCGATATCCTGACCGCAAAACTCATCGATCAAAAAAGAAGAAAAGATTTCAGCGTATTTGTACTGCCCAACCTCTACGGAGATATTATCACCGATGAAGCCGCCGAATTTCAAGGCGGCGTCGGAACAGCGGGCAGCGCCAATATCGGTAAGAAATACGCTATGTTCGAAGCCATTCACGGTTCGGCGCCCCGCATGGTGTCGGAAGGGCGGGCGCAGTTCGCGGACCCGTGCTCGATGTTGAGGGCCAGTGTGATGCTGCTCAACCACATCGGCAAGGTGCAGCAGGCAGCTGTTTTGGAAAGGGCGCTTGATATTTGTATGTTCGAAGAAAAGAAAATTGCCGTCACGGGAAGACCGGACGGCTGCACATGCGACGAATTTGCCGATTATGTATTGGAAACCGCGGAAAAAATAGTCAAAGTATAAGCCCTTTATTATCTTACTTGTTTTTAAAATCCCGGTTGTCGCGTATACCGGGATTTTTTGTTATATGTTGATAAATTTTGCAATAGTTCGCATACCGCTGGTCGGGAATCTTTCCTGTTTTCACAGCGTTCGCCACAGCGCAGCCTTCGTCGCCCGTATGGGAGCATGAGGTGAACTTGCACCTGCCGAGATAAGGCAGAAATTCGATAAAGTAAAACGCGAGGTTTTCCCGGGTCAGTTCGTTGATATCGGCGTAATCGATCGACGCGAAGCCGGGCGTGTCGGCCACATAACCGCCTGCAATCTTATATAATTCCACCTGACGCGTCGTGTGTTTTCCCCTGCCGAGTTTTTCGCTGATTTCTCCCGTTTCAAGAATCGGCGAACCGAATATAAGGTTGAGAATCGAAGATTTGCCCACTCCCGTATTGCCGGCCAGGCAACTGACATGACCGGCCAATGAGTTTTTGAGCTCCTGCGCGCCTTCGCCGGTTTCGCAGGATACGATAAAAGTTTCGAAACCGGCCTGCCGGTAGACCTCGGGCAGGTCCGCCGGAACAAGCAAGTCGCTTTTGTTGAAAACAATAACCGCCTCGATACCTCGCGAACAAGCCGCTGCGGCAAGACGGTCAATCAGGTAAGAGTCCGGTTTAGGTTTGTCGCAAGATGAAACAATATATAATCTGTCTATATTCGCCACGGGCGGCCTGGGCAGCCATGTGGTTCGATCAAAGATATCTTCAATCACCCCGCCGCCCTGCGGCTCGGGTTTGATAGCCACGATATCGCCCGTCAAGGGCTTAAGCCCCTCTTTTCTGAAAATACCGCGCGGCCGGCATACAAACATACCTTCGGCAGTTTCCACCGTATAGAAGCCGCCAATTCCTTTGATGATTCTGCCTTCAAGGTGTATGAACGTTCCCTGCCTTTCTTCCGACGCGCATTGTTCCGGTTAAGGGGAAGCCGTTGTGGGAGGAGCTTCATACAAACCAACGGTAAGAACAATTTCCGTGTCCAAAGTATATTTCTTAATGATGTCATAGACCGGTTTCTGTTTCAAAACAATGCCGTCTTCTGCGAGGTTGCCTGTCGCTTTATATTCCACCGATACGTTTTCAAATCCCTTGGCTGCCAGGGAGGCCTTGGCAGCCGATTCGCTTTGTCCAACCACATTGGGAACCGTTCTGAAAATAACCGGCGAAGTTGTGGTGATTTCATATTTCTTTTCGCCGGAAATCATATTCGCCGGCGGTTTGGTGAAGTCTATTTTACATTCGTAAAGCAGGGATGAATTGACAAATACCTTCAGCGAATTGGTCGCGCCGGAGCCTTTAACGTCAAACGAGTAAGCGCTTCCGTCGAGCAGCACGTTCTTGCTGAATACCTCCTCGTTGTTGAGGGAAGCGATCACCGTTCCGAATGTGACGGAACCGAAATCAGGCAGGTCGATACTGATTTTCACTGTAGCTTCCGGCGGTATTCCGCTGCTGACGGTCACCGCGACACTGGTGCCCGCAGGGACTTTTTTGCCCTTTTCAATACTTTGCGCGATGATCTCCCCTTTTGTCTGGGCGCTGTCCTGCGTCGTCACTTCATTGGAAAGTTCCAAACCCAGGGATGCCAGAAGGGATCTTGCGCTGGCAATATCCCAGCCGACAAGATCGGGGACCTCGACCAGATCTTCGTCGCTGGCATAATAGATAATAACGTTAGAACCTTCCGGAGCTTCGACACCCTGTTCAGGCGATGTTCTCAGGACGGTACCGAACTTTTTGCTCATATCAATTTCCGGCACCACCGTGACGGTAAAGCCGAGGTTTTTAAGCGCGGTCTGCGCCTGACCATAATCGAGGTTGTAAATGGGTGGTATAACGACCAGTTTCGTCCCCTCTGCGATAGAAAGAGTGATTTTGTCGTCCTTCTTGATTTTCGTTCCCTTTTGGGGATCCTGGGAAAATACGACACCGTCTTCATACGTACTGTTTTGAACGTATTCGGGGACAAAAGTAAATTCGCTGTGTTCATCGTTATTTTTGATTTCCTCTTCATAGGATTTTCCGATGAAATTCGGGACTTCCAGTTTTTCCGGACCGATAAGGTCGGTGAACAGCGAAAGCAGCACGATAATAATGACAGCAAGCACGGCCAAACCGGAGCCGATACCGATCACGATGGGCAAAACGCTTTTTTTTCGGGGCACATCCGGTTCATCGACCTGGTTTTCAATATGATTGACGACGTTTGCCGGCGGGATTCCTTGGTTGTTTTTCTTGATGGTTTTTGTCGGCTGGCTGTCGATAAATGGGGCATGTTCGAATTTCACAGACGGATTTCGTTTGAATTCCTCAATATCCAAGAGCATTTCCGCCGCGCTTTGATATCTTTCCTGCAGGCTCTTTGACATGGCTTTGAGCGTTATCTGTTCCAAACCGGGCGGTATGGTGTCGTTAATTTCGCGAGGCGGCTTGGGTTCCGCCTGTGTTTGCATAATCGCCACCGCGACGCTGTTGTCGGCTTGGAAAGGCAACTGGCCCGTCAGCATTTCATATAAAACGATCCCGACAGAGTAAATGTCCGTCTTGTTATCGGTGATGTCCCCTCTGGCCTGTTCGGGGCTGATGTAATGAACCGAGCCGATAGCGCGTTCGGTAACGGTTCGGTTCTCACTGCGCCAAAATCTTGCGATGCCGAAGTCCGTTACCTTAATTGTGCCGTTTTGGAGAAGCATGATATTTTGGGGTTTGACGTCCCTGTGGATAATCCCCTTGTCGTGCGCGTTCTGAAGGGCGCGAAGAATCTGAGTGATAAAATGCACCGCTTCTTTCCAGTTGACTTTGCCGCACTTCTCAATATATTCCTTGAGCGTGATTCCCTCGACGTACTCCATGACAATATACTGCAGTTTATCGCCGTAACTGACGTCGTACACCTTGACGATGTTCGGATGCGAGAGGACTGCAATGGCTCTGGATTCGTTTTTGAAACGCCTACGGAACTCTTCGTTGGCAAGATATTCTTCTTTCAGTATTTTAATGGCGACGACACGGTCGTCGATGCTGTCATAGGCCTTATAGACGACAGCCATTCCGCCGACACCGATAATCTCCTGGACCTCATATCTGCCGTCTAGTTTTTTGCCGACATAATTTTCCATAATTCACGCTCCGTGTTTCTGGTCAGTGTGAAACGGTGACAGCCGTAATATTGTCACCGCCGCCTTTTGCGTTTGCCGCTTCTATCAGTTTATCCGCCAGTTCATAAAATCCGGCTGTTTTAATCAAACGCAATATGTCCTCGTTGTCAACGAAATTGGTTAAACCGTCTGTGCACATCAGGCAAAGATCCTCTTGACCGAAGTATTCCTCGAAATAGTCGGCTTCGACGCTCTCATCGGTACCAAGAGCGCGCGTGATGATGTGCTTGCTTGGATGCCTTTTTGCCTGCGACTGGGTGATTTCGCCGTTTTCGACCATGGCTTGCACCAAAGAATGGTCCCTGGTTAATTGGCTCAGAATGTCCCCCGAGCGGATATAGGCGCGGCTGTCCCCGACCGAAGCAATAAATGCGGCCTCCTGCCTGAATATCGCCGCCACGGCGGTTGTTCCCATTCCTGTCAATTCAGGGTTGGACGTGGCTTTATCATAGAGCATAATATTGGCCGCTTCCATGGATGACAGCAGCATATTCCGGATGGCGTTGATTTTCATTTCTTCGCGGTATGTGGCGTTTATTTTCGATGACAGGATTTTTACCGCTTCTTCGCTGGCTATATTCCCTGCGGCCGCACCGCCCATACCGTCGCAAACGACCACCCAGGCAGCGCCGCCCGGCAGTTCCCCGAAGCCGAAACTGTCCTGGTTTTGTTTTCTGACCTTGCCGATATCCGTCCTCGCTGCTATTTTCACTGGTCGCCTCCGGGCCGGCAGCCGATACGGCTGCATGTATGTTGTTGTTTTAACTGGCCGCACGCCGCCTGTATATCGGTGCCTAGGCTTCTCCTGATGGTAGTGTTGATGTTATTATCCGCCAGCATTTTTGCAAACTCCCTGATTACGGCCTTATCGCTGGGCTCAAAAGTTTCGCCGTCGATGAGATTGGCGGCAATCAGATTCACATGGCAAAGCATTCCTCGAAGTTTTTCGCACAGAAGTTTCGCGCAATGCGGCGAATCGGTCAGGCCCTTGATCATAATGTGTTCGAAAGAAATTCTGCGCCCGGTTGTTTCACTGAAACTCCTGCATGCCTCCAGCAGTTCATCCACGCTGTATTTTTGTGCAATGGGCATCAACTGCGCTCGAATCGTATCATCCGCAGAATGCAGCGAAACCGAAAGCGTGACAGGCAAAGCTTCCCTTTCAAGCTGCCGGATGGCATTGACAAGGCCGCATGTTGAAACAGAGATATTTCTTGCGCTGATATGGCGTCCTTGCGGGTCATTTATCAATCTGACGAAGCGAAGCGTGTTATCGTAATTATCGAGCGGTTCTCCCATCCCCATGATAACGACATGCGATATTCTGCTGCCGATATTTTTTTCCGCGGCATACACCTGCCCGAGCATTTCAGACGCGGCCAGATTTCTGGAAAAGCCGCCTTTCCCCGTTGCGCAGAACGAGCATCCCATTTTGCAGCCTGCCTGGGATGAAACACATACCGAGTATCCGTGTTTGTATTTCATCACGACCGTCTCAATCATTTCACCGTCATGGAGTCTGAAAAGGTATTTTTCCGTGCTGCCGTCGGCAGATACCGCTTTGCCGGCTGTTTCGCAGCCGAATATCCCAAATGACTGTTTGAGTAAATCGCGTTCAGCCAGCGGGATATTTGTCATCTGGCAAAAATCGGTGACACCCTCGCGGTGCAGCCATGAGAAAATTTGAGAGGCCCGGTAGGGCTTCGTGCCGAAGCTCTTCAGTTTTTCCGCAAGTTCACCCGGCGTTAAAGACGCTATGTCGGCCAACGGCATTCCCTCACCCCGCTTTTCTGAACATTGCGAAGAAAAAACCGTCCGAATGGAATTGCTGCGGGAAAATTGTGACAAAACCGTTTTCGCAACATGTTTCCAGCGTCTTGCCGGCAGGCTTTTCGATGCTGTAACCCGGATTTTCCTGAAGGAAACGTTCGCATATATGCTCATTTTCAGCCGGATTCAGCGTGCAAGTCGAGTAAACAAGCAAGCCGCCCGGCTTGACATAGAGGGCCGAATTGCACAAGATAAAATACTGCAATTGCCTGAGATTGTCAATGTTGCCCAGTGGTTTATAGCGTATCTCAGGTTTCTTGCGTATAGCCCCGAGGCCGGAACAAGGCACGTCGCAGAGCACTTCATCCGCCATGCCGACGGCGGCATCAAACACGGTGGAATCACCCTGCGCGCATTCGAGCGATTGCAAGCCCAGCCTCTCCGCGCCTTTTTTGACGAGGCCGACGCGCGAAGGGTGAATTTCGAACGCTTTCAGGACACCGGTGCCTTCCATGAGCTGCGCCAAGGTAAAGGACTTCCCTCCGGGAGCGGCGCACATATCGAAAACAATGTCGCCGCGGGCCGGGGCTATAGCTTCGCACAGTAATTGAGAAGATAAATCCTGCACATGATACAAGCCTTGTGAGAAGGCACTTGTCGCTGCGGGATTGACTGCCGGCTGAAGTTTCAAGACGTTGCCGCAAATATCGACTGTTTTCGTTTCGATTCCTTCCCGGGCTAATGCTTCCGAGAGGCGCGCCGTGTCACATCGAAGGGTATTCACTCTGATATAGGTCGGTGCCTTCGAGTGAAATTCAGACAAGATGCCGTTGGCAGACTGCTCCCCATAAGCGCTGCAAAGCAGTTTGTACAAATCCTCCGGCACGGAATATTTCACTGACGCAAAAAGGGTCCCCTGTGACGGTTCCGGCAACCTCAATCCGTTTTTCGCGACTTTTCTTAAAACGGCGTTCATCAACGAGCAGGCGTATTCAAGGCGGTTGCGTCGTGCAAGTTCGACACTTTCGCAAACACAGGCGCTCGCAGGAATTCTGTCGAAATAAAGCAGCTGGCAGGCGCCGATTCTGAGTATTGTCAAAACCTCAGGTTTCAGTTTTTCGATGGGCTTTTCCAGATAAAGCGAAAGATTGTAATCAATCGTAATAAGCCTCTCGAGCACCGTGCAGACAATCGCGGAGGCGAGAGCCTTGTCGCGGTTGTCATGAAACACTCCCCTCAGTTTTGCTTCGGTTATAAGGTTGGAATAAGCTCCCGAGCGCTCCATTCGGGTCAGTATTTCGAAGGCCGCCTGCCTGGCGTATGTCATACTTGTTTTATCTCCTGCCGCGGAATCGCAGCACCAGCCGCAACAGATTAGCCAGCGATACCGCCAAGGCCGCCACATAGGTCAAAGCCGCGGCGGCGAGCACTTTTTTCGCGCCGCCCTTCTCATCGTTCTCCAACAGCCCTCCCGCTTCAATGGCATCCAAAGCCCTTTTACTGGCGTTGAACTCGACAGGCAGCGTAACCAACTGGAATATGGCAACGAGCGAATATAAAATCAAGCCGATTGTAATGAGAGGTTCAAACCCCATTATAAAACCGATGAATGCCAGCGGAATACCCATGGCGGAGCCGATATTTGCGACAGGGAGAAACGCGTTGCGCAATTTAATGGGGCCGTAATTTTGCTGGTGCTGCACGGCGTGGCCTGCTTCATGGCAGGCAATTCCAATCGCCGCAACCGAAGTGCTGTCATAAACCCCCTGAGAAAGGCCGATAACGCCGGTTCTCGGATCGAAATGGTCGCTGAGCGTACCGGCTACCGGGACGATCCCGACATTGCCGACGCCATGCATCGCGAGCACCTGCGCGGCTGCCTGTGCTCCGGTTATGCCCCTGGCGTTATAGACAAGAGACATTTTTCTATATGTTGACTTTAAGTAAAATTGGACAGCCAGCGACAGAATAAAGGCCGGGATGACGAGTATCAGAAAATAGATATCATAGCCCATGAGCATACCCATTGCACCCATATCAACAACCTCCTTGATTTTTTTCGGCACGGTTATCAAACCTTGTGCCTGTTGTCATTCTGCTGCCTTTCAGAAAATCGCGCGCCGGTAATACTTTTTTACCCGGAGTTTGGATACGCAGGATTTCTAAAGCCGTATTCCCTCCGCATGCTACAATCAGCCGCTGTCCGGCTTCCAGCACCTGGCCGGGTTGGGCATGCACTGAATCTTCGATAACAGCGCTCGCGTGAACTTTATAATCAGTGCCGCCGCATCGCGCTATTGCGGTCAAATAAGGGTAAACTCCTCTGATAAGATTATGGATCTCCAATGCGGCAGCATTCCAGTCGATAAGGCACTGTTCCCTTGTGATCATCGGCGCATAAGTCGAGAGTGAATGATCCTGTGAAACGGCGCATAAACGGCTGGCGGAAACAGCCTGCAAAGTATCGACGATTAATCCGGCCGCAAGCGAAGCCAGCCGCCCTGTCAATTCGCCGGCGTTCTCGTCGCAGCCGATTTCCGTAACGGCCTTGAAAAGCATATCGCCCGTGTCGAGCCCTTTGTCCATCTGCATGGCCGTGACGCCGCTGATGCGTTCGCCGCGGATGATCGCGTTTTGAACCGGCGCCGACCCCCTGTAACGCGGAAGCAGCGAGGCGTGCAGATTGATGCAGCCGTAACGCGGTAGTTTCAGCAGATTTTCGGGCAGTATTTTCCCGTAGGCGGCGACGACGATCACATCCGGCCGCATGCGGTTGATGGCTTGATAAACTGTATCATCTTTCAGCGTTTCCGGCTGAAATACCGCTATCTTGTGTCTCTCGGCCTCGATTTTTACGGGCGGTTTGGACGGTTCATAACCTCTGCCTTTCGGACGGTCCGGCTGTGTGAAAACCGCCTCGACATCATGCCCGGCATCAAGCAGCGAATCCAGTACCGCTACGGCAAAATCGGGCGTCCCCATAAATACAGTCTTGATCTTGCTTCTCCCCTATTCTTCCTCGGGAATGCGGCGGATAATCCGCTCTGTAAACAGGATTCCGTCAAGATGGTCGATTTCATGACAGAAGCAGCGGGCTCGCAGGCCCTCGGCTTTATAGATATGCCACTTTCCTTTTCTATCCTGCGCTTTGACCTTTACAACAGCCGGCCTTGAGGTAATGCCGTATTCGCCGGGGACCGAAAGGCAGCCTTCTCCCTCTTCCTGTACTCCTTCCCGGTAAATCAGCAGCGGGTTGACCATATCGATCACACCGTTCTCTGTCTCCGCGACAAAGGCCCGTTTCAATACGCCGACCTGAACCGCGGCGAGTCCGGCGCCGTTTTCCGCCCTCATGGTATCAGCCATATCGTCCAGCAGCATGGCAAGACGGGCGTCGAACCGATCGACCTCTCTGCTTTTTTTCAGCAGCAGGTCGTCGCCTTTTTTTAATATATTTCTGATGGCCATTCTCGGAGAACTCCTTATGTTAATAAATAATTATAACATACTCTTTGGATTCATGTCAGCAAAAACCGTGACGGCCGAAAAAGTCCGCATCGTCGAAACATTCAATATCAGCTGCCGCACCATATCGCGCAGCGGCTGGTTGTTTTTGCATTTGATGAGCAAGCGGTACCTGTATTGGTTGCTGACCTTCCCAACACGCGCAGGCATCGGCCCCAAAACGATGATGCCGCCTCTCAGGCGTGCGGACTCGATTTTTAATTGCTCGAAATAAGTTTGGGCGGCGGCTTTTACCGCCGCTTCTTCCGCTCCCGAAAAACAAACGGCGCAAATATCGCAGAACGGAGGATAAATCAGCATTTTCCTGATTTTGATCTCTCTGTTATAAAAAGCTTCATAATCCTGTTTCGCCGCCATAGCGATGATTTCGTTTTGCGGATTCATCGTCTGAATAATCGCTTTTCCTGCAAATTTTCCCCTGCCCGATCTGCCGACCACTTGTGTCAGAAGGGAGAATACCGTCTCCAGGCTCCTGAAATCATCGTTATTCAGCTGCTGGTCTACCGATATAACGCCTGCCAGTGTTACGTTTTCGAAGTCAAAACCTTTCGCGACCATTTGCGTGCCGAGGAGAATATCGTATTCGCCCGCCGCAAACCGCGATAGTTTGTCTTCATGAGAAAATCGTGATACGGTTGAATCCGTATCCATGCGCAGCACTCTCGCTTCTGGCAGACTGCTGCGAATATCCTCCTCAATTCTCTGTGTGCCGAAGCCCGAATAGCGTATAGCAGGATTTCCGCATTCGGGGCAGATGTCGGAATAAGGTTGCGAAAAACCGCAGTAATGGCACATCAGCCGGTTGTTGGCGCGATGGTAGGTCAGGGAAATGCTGCATGAAGGGCAGGTTACGACATGCCTGCATTGACGGCAGGCGGCGAAAGTATGATATCCGCGTCTGTTAATCAGCAGAATACACTGCCTTCCCGCTTCGAGATTCTCCTTCATTTCCTCTAAAAGCGGCGTGCTGATTTCGGAATTCGGGCGAATATTGCTGTCGTCAAGCATATCGACCGTCACCACATCCGGTAGATAGGCGTTACCGTATCTTTTAGTGAGTGTATTGAGTTGGTAGGTGCCTTTTTTTGCCGCGGCATAACTTTCGATGCTGGGTGTCGCGGAGGAAAGTACCAGCAGAGCGTTATGCTTCGCGCAGCGGAAACGAGCGACGTCCAGCGCGTTGTATCGCGGGCTTTTTTCGGACTTGTATGTATGCTCCTGTTCTTCATCCATGATAATAAGGCCGAGATTGCGAAAAGGCGCGAATACGGCGGATCTTGTCCCGACGGCGATTTTCGCCTGAGCGTTTTTGACGCGTTTCCATTCGTCCGCCCTTTCGCCGACCGGAAGAGCCGAGTGGAAAACCGCGATTTGACTGCCGTACCTTCTGCTGAATATCGTCAGCGCCTGCGGCGTCAGCGCGATTTCGGGAACCATGACAATCACGTCCCGGCCTTGGTCAAGCACCTCGTCAATGAGCCGAAGATAGACGCTTGTTTTCCCGCTGCCGGTCACGCCATACAGCAGAGAAGCCGCCGCCTGCCCTTTCGCCAAGAGGTTTTTCATGTTTTCAAGCGCGCGATTCTGTTCGTTGGTTAAAACAATCGGTTCCCGGCAACCCTCGTCCCGGTTTTGAGCGAAGCGGCTGCGGCTGATTGGCGTTTCAAAATACTCGATAATGCCCTTTTTTTCAAGGGCGGCAACAACGGCAGGCGTATAACCGGTAAAATAGCAGATTTCCTTAATGCTGGCCGCCCCTACATCCTCCAACAGGGAAACAATGGATTTCTGTTTTTTGGTCAGTTTCGGCTGCGCGCCTTTTTCCTGACCGCCCTCGTCAACAAGTCTCGCCATCCTCGCTGTTTGGTCGCCTACCTGTTGAACAGCGTCCACATTACGAAGCAAGAGACCTTTTTTATACAGCAGATTGAAAGCCGCGCAGTCGGGCGGCAAGCCGAGTGCGCGGCATACTTTGTCGGCTTTTACATAGTTGCCCTTTCGGGCGATAAATTCGAAAACAGCGCGTTCCTCGTCCGACAGTGGCAGAGTGTTATTTTCTTTTGCGGCAACGGCGTAACTGACGATTGTTTTCAGATTGATACCGGTCGGCAGGATGGCCTTTGCTGCTTCAAAATAGGTGCAGAACGTTCTGTCTTTCAGCCATTTGACCAGTTCAAGCATTTCCGCGTCAAGATAGGGTTTTTCATCCAGCACGCTGATAATGCGCTTCAGTTTTTTACCGGGCAGACCGGGCGCATAACCCGTAATCAAGCCGACCCGGCTGCCGTTGCCCGCGCTGAAAGGCACGGTCACTCTGCAGCCGGGCAAAGCGGATGATTCGAGATGTTCGGGTACCGAATAACTGTATTCCCTGTCATAAGAATAATTTGCGTTATCCAACACCACAAAAACAACAGTGTCAGGCACTTTTCAGGATACCTCCCGAAACGCGAGGTTTAAATATTCCTGATTTCTTCGGGTTCGACAATGATATATTTGCCTTGAATGATTTCATCAATGGCCATGGTGACGGGTTTTTCGTCGAGGAGAATTTTTCTCTCCTCGGCTTCTTCCGCGATGGCGCGCGCGCGTTTTGCTACGGCGGTCACCAGGGAATAACGGCTGAGATGGTTGACAAGCACTTTTCTTAAATCGGGATTAAGCATCTTTGATTACCTCGCAAATAATTTCTTTCATTCTCGATGTCCTGAGTTTCTCGGCCTTGATAATGGAATATATGTTGTCGACGGCTTCGTCTAGTTCGTCGTTAATGACAAAATAATCATACAGCGAACACTGTTCGATTTCAAATGCTGCGATGGAAAGCCTGCGGGCGACTTCATCGGGATCCTCCGTTTCTCTGCTTTTCAGCCTTTGTTCGAGAATCGCCATGGATGGCGGCATCAAGAACACGCTGACAGAGTCGGGATACATCTCTCTGATTTTTTGCGCTCCCTGAACTTCTATTTTCAGCACAACGGTTTTACCCGAGGAAAGCCACTGGTCGACAGGGGCTTTCGGCGTTCCGTAGTAATTGCCGCCATAGACGGCATATTCAAGCATTTGGCCGGTCTCAATCTTTTTTTTGAAATAGTCTTCCGTGACAAAGTAATAGGACTTGCCGTCGATTTCCCATTCGCGGGGCTTCCGCGTTGTCATCGAAACGGATACGACTATTTGCGGATCTTTTTGAGCCAGCCTCGATAGGATGGAATCTTTGCCCGAGCCGGACGGACCCGAGAGAACCGTAAGGATGCCTTTATGATTCATTGGCATCCTCCTCTTCCGCGTCCATTCCGCTATCTTCTTCGTTGAGCCTGTTGGCGACCGTTTCGCTTTGCAGATAGGTCAGGATCACATGGTCGCTGTCGGTAATAATAACGGCCCTGGTCCGGCGGCCGTGTGTGGCGTCGATCAGGGTGCCTTTTTCCTTGCAATCCTGGATGATTCTTTTGATGGGCGCGGATTCCGGGCTAACAATGGCCACCAGTCTGTTCGCATTCACCATGTTGCCGAATCCGATGTTAATGAGTTTCATCTCTTGCCTCCCGAAAATCTGCGCGGATTACTCGATATTCTGCACCTGTTCGCGTATTTTTTCAATATCGGATTTGATATCGATCACCCGTCTTGAAATCTCCACATCCTGAGCTTTTGAGCCGATGGTATTAGCTTCTCTGTTAATCTCCTGAATAAGGAAGTCCAGCTTTCTGCCGACCGCCTCTCCGGACTCAAGCATATCGTGCAGCTGGCTGATATGGCTCCTGATTCTAACCGTTTCCTCCGCCATGGCAATTTTATCCGCGAAAATGGCCGCTTCGGTCAACAGCCGCTGCTCGTCAATCCTTGCGTCGCCTGTCAATTCCTTGATTCTTCTGACAAGTCTTTCGTTGTATTCGGCAATGGTCAAAGGAGATCTCTCCTCGATATAGGCGACATGATTCAATATGTCCGAGCACCTGCGCAGGATATCTTTCTTCAGCTTGCCGCCTTCTTTGGCGCGCATGGCAAGAAAACTTTTCAACGCGTCTCGCGCCACCAATGCCACGCTTGACCATACCATTTCTTCGTCAAGCGCGTGCCGCTTGACTGTAAATATGTCGCTGATTTTCGTAAAATCAGAAACCGTTATGTCATTTTTTAGATTATTCTCTTGCGCCAGGCGCGTAAACGCTTCGAGATATCCCTTGACAAGTGGCGCATTAAGGACGACTTGTGTTTGTTCCTCGCCTAAAAGGTCGATTTGAACGAAACATTCGACTTTGCCCCTGGCAATCTTTTCCTGCAAAAGATTTTTAAGCCGTTCGTCAAGAAATAGGAAGGATCGCGGCAGTTTGGATGTGTATTCAAAATAGCGGTGGTTGACACTCTTGATTTCAACCGTGATATCCATCCCGGATATGTTTGCGGCGGCTGTGCCGTAACCGGTCATACTGCTGATGGTCATTTTCTTCTCTCCGGAATCCTATGATTGCTCGTTTTTCTGCCGTCCGCCGATGCCTTTTTCAGCTTTTCGACTTCTTCCGGGGTTAAATCGCGCCAATCCCCTGTCTGCAGCATCCCGAGTTTTACGCCTGCTATTGAAATCCGCTTCAGCCTCGCAACTTCAAGGTCTATCGCTTCGCACATTTTTCTGATTTGACGGTTTCTGCCCTCGGTCAACGTCACTAATAAAACAGCCCTGCCGGGCTGTGAGGCCGTCAATTCGATATTGTCAGCCTGCGCACGCCTGCCTTCAATTTCAACGCCTGTTTGCAGCGCGGCTAATTGTTCGTCTGTGATCCCCGGTTTGACCGTCACCCTGTACACTTTGGGCACACGGGAGGACGGATGCGTCAAATCGTAAGAAAAGGCCCCATCATTGGTCAGCAGTAAAAGCCCTTCCGAATCTTTATCCAGCCTTCCGACGGGAAACAGGCGCTGCCCCGCTTCGCCTAAAAGATCCGTCACGCACTTGCGTCCGAATTCGTCGCTGAGTGTTGTGACATATCCGCGCGGTTTATTAAGCATAATATAACGCAGCGCGGTTTCCGGCTTGATTTTCTTGCCGTCCAGGGATACGGTATCGACACCCGGAATGACCTGCGCGCCGATTTGGGCGCGCTGACCGTTGATTTTGACACGTCCCTGTGTGATAAGTGTTTCTGCTTTGCGCCGCGAGGAAATTCCGCATTCGGCAATATATTTCTGAAGCCTGATTTTTTTAGGACTCAAAAGGCGCCTCTTTCATCCGGTGCAGCCAAAACGGATCGTTCAACGGATTTTAGGCTTCGTCGGCTGCACCTTTTTGCTTGTCTTTGACGAGTTTATTGACAACGTCCGTCAGTTTATCAACCACTTCGGGCACCATGCCGATAATTCTTTCGGCAGAGGTATCGCCGGAAGAGATATGCTTAATGGTAACGTCTCCGTTGTTGACAATCAGAAAAGCGACCGGCGTAATCGTGATTCCGGCTCCTCCGCCCCCGCCGAACAGTTCGGCATTCGATCTGCTCGGGAAATCCGAACCGCCCGAGGCAAAGCCGTAAGTGACTTTTGAAACGGGGATTACCGATATCCCGTTTCCGACATCAACGGCGTTGCCGATAATGGTGCTGACATCGACCAAATCCCTTATTTTTTCGATGGCCGTACCGAGAATGCCCGAAGCTGACTGTTCCTTCATCTTTATGCCCCTTTCAAATGAGTTTGTTTGTTTTCACTGCCCTGCTTGCGCCTCGCGCCGAGGAACAATCTCGCAAGGACTTTGAACAGAAGTGCCAATGCAGCAGCGATAACTGCCGCGATGACGCGCAAAGGACGGACGTGCGCGCTGAGATAAAAAATCTGGTGCTGCGCCGAGTCAATAAAATCGGGTTCGACCTTTAATTCTAATTTCTTTACCCGCATGTTGGCGCAGATGAAATCAGCGAGCGGAAAAACAGCGGCGCAGGTCTTCCCGTACTTGATTGCAGTCTCAGCCGCGTCGGCTCCGCAAACGGCGATATCCACTTTGAAATGCTCCACGGTGACGGAGCGAAGGACCCTCCCGAAAAAACTATTGAGTATACGCAAGGTCCTCGATGCTAGATCGATGATGCCTTGCAAACCCTGGTTATGATAGAAATCTCCGAGCGCCGAACTCTTTTGCTTTTTTTCTTTTACTTTTTCAGGCGCGGGCTTTGCGCTTTCGGTTTTTTTAACGCTGTTTTCTTCGGCCGGTTTTTCCTGCTTCGGTTTCCTTGGAGGATAAAGGTCATATCGAATGAACAGCCACTTGATGCTTGCCGAAAACTTTACATTATAGTCTAACACAATCGACACCTTAATGCAAAGCAGCAACGTCAGAGCCGCGACGATTGATAGAATGACAATAAGTGCTGTCAAATAATCCCCTCCCCGGTGTTAATCGGTTTCTTCGGCTACCAAGCTCGAAAAAGACAGTTGAACATCCCCGCTGTCTTCACCCTTCTGCCTGTCTGGCAGTTCCGGCAAATCCGCAAGCGAAGAAAGGCAAAAACACCTTAAAAATTCGGGGGTCGTTCCGTATATCAGAGGCCTGCCGGGTAAATCGAGCCGGCCCATTTCCTGTATCAATCCGCGCTGGGAAAGGGTAGCGAGCACGCCTGAGCAATCAACACCCCGTATTTGTTCGATAAATGCTTTGGTAACCGGCTGGTTATAAGCGACGACCGCCAGCACTTCGAACGCTGCCGGCGACAGCGGCGTGTTTTTTTTGGTCTCCAAAACATCCCTGATCACTTCGGCATATTGCGTCCTGGCGCAAAGCTGGTGCATGTTGCCCAGTTTAAGCACGCATAAACCGCTTCCGTTTTCGTCTAACTTGTCTGAAAGGGATTTCAGCACCTTCTCTGCCGTAGGGCTGTCAACGCCCAGCGCCTGGGCGATCCTTTCGGTTTCGATGGCGTCACCGCAGGCAAAAAGTATCGCCTCCGCCGCGGAGCGCATATCGTCAATTCCCATCATATCACCTGTGTTTCGTCTTTAACGGCTAATATTTCGGTCGCGTCTCCCCTGCCTCTGATGCGGATTTTCCGTTGCTTGATTAAGGTTAACATAGCGAGAAACGTTGCGACCATCTCGGACCTTGAAGTGGATGACATAAAAACCGCTTTGAAGTTCAGTCGTTCTTTAACTGCCAGTTCGGCAAACAGATAACTGATTCTTGACGCCACGGAAACAATCTTTTTCGATATAATGCTTTTGAATGACTCGACGGGCGGCGGCAGTTTTCGCCGGCCTTTCCCCGCGGCAGAAATGTATGCCTGATAAATTTCCACCGGTTCATGGATCCTGGTATAGCTCTGGTCCGGTTCAATTTGCTGCGGCGGCCTGCAGAAGTAGTCGAACCCCTGCGTTCGCTTGGAGAGCATTTCCGCCACTTTTTTGCAGTCGCTGAATTCCGAAAGCTCGCCTCGCAGCTGCATTGAAAGCTCGTCTGCCTCTTCGTGAACCGGCAGGAGGGACACCGTTTTGATATAAATCAGCCTTGCCGCCATTTCAATAAAATCGCTGGCGAGTTCCATGTTTTCTACCTGCATTTGTCCCACATACTCGAGATACTGGTCCACCAGCTCGAGAATCGGGATGTCCCAAATGCTGAGTTTCCGCTTGCCGATCAGATGCAGCAAGAGATCCATGGGGCCTTCGAAATTATCCAGTTTGTAGGAAATGTCTTGCATCGGCCGCTCCGTATCAATGAATGAATAATGCCGCGAAAGAAGCCATCAGCTTCCATATCAGATTGGATAAAAACGACAGCGGCACGGTCAATATCCCCGTAAACAACAAGACCAGAACGCCGAGCATAATATAGCGTTCGTATTGCATGATTTTGTAATAATACCTGTCAGGGAGTACGACCGTCAAGAGCCTGGAGCCGTCCAACGGTGGCACGGGAAGCAGGTTGAACACGGCGAGATTGACATTGATGACTGCAGTAAAGCTAAAAAACATGATCGTAACGTCAACGACGGTGCCTGCATTTCCGCCCGTTTTTACAGAGATGGCGGTAGCGATAATAATACAAACAAAAGCCATCAGCAGATTGGCAAAGGGCCCCGCTGCTGCCGTCAGGGCCATGCCGAGTTTGCGGTTTTTAAAGTTTCTCATGTTGACGGGTACGGGTTTTGCGTAACCGAAACCCGCAAACAGGATCATCAGCGAACCGATCAGATCCAAATGCGCGAAAGGGTTCAGTGTCAAACGGCCTTTCAGTCGCGGCGTGTCATCCCCCAATTTCACCGCAATCAGGGCATGCGCGTATTCGTGAAAAGGTAAAATGCACAACAGGATAAACAACCGCGTCATCAGCGAAATAAACAGTTCCAGCCAGGATTTCTGGCGAATAAGGTCCATAATCATCCTAATCTCTCCGATATTAAAATGTTATCAGCAAGGCCCTGTCTTTACCGGCTGTATCTTGCAGAATTTCTGTTTTTTGTCCGTCTTTGCACAAGACTAAGGCCGCTTCTTCAGCCATATCGTCGGCGACTTCAATAACCGCGCTGGCACCAGGCCTCAGTTTTTTTATCCATTTCTCCTTGATAATACGATAGTAGTAAAGACCGTCGCTGCCGCCGTCAAGCGCAAGGGACGGTTCCGCGCATACCTCCTCCTGCAGCCCGGAAAGTTCCCCGGTTTTGATATAGGGAGGGTTGCATACAAGAATGTCCGCCTCGGGCAGTTGAAGGGGTTCGGGGCCAAGTTCAATATCTGCTTTTATCAGTGCAGTATTGGGCAGGCGGTGCTCGGAAAAATTCTTTGAAAGATAGGAGAAAGCCTCGTCGAATTTCTCTATCAGCCAAACAGAGGCCTCGGGCGCGTAATGGGCAACGCTGATGCCGATACAACCTGTACCCGCGCAAAGGTCATACACGACTTTTTTCCCGCCGCCCTCCGGCAGAAGTGAAATGACTGTGCGCGCCAGCAGTTCCGTATCTTGCCGTGGAATCAGGACGCCTTCGCCGACAAAAAACTCCAACCCCATAAACGCCCACTTGCCGATGATATATTGCAGCGGCCTGCGCTTTGAACGCAATTCGACAAGCTGTTCGTATGCGCTTTCAAGCTCTGCCCCGGCAAGATGCTGCCACTGGAGAATGAGGCCTTTTTGATCTGTCCCAAGACAATACTCCATCAGGCAGCGCGCGTCATGACGCGGCTCCAGGCAGCCGGCCTTTTCCAAACTTAACGCCGCTTTGAACACAAGCAAACCGATCGTCATGGAATATTCTCCGGCGGAACGGTTTCCGGCGCTTCGGTTTCGGCGGCAGGAGGCGGTTGCTTCAAACCGTTCAGCGCTGCCTTCAGCGCTTCAGCGGCAACCTCAATGATATCATCGGAAGGTTCTGCGGTAGTAATCCTCTGCATCCAAAGTCCCGGTGCGGCAAAGATTTTTACAAGAATATTATTGTGTCTTCCGGCATAACGGATAAACTCGTAACCTAAACCGATAATCAGCGGCGCAAGGCAGAGTTTGACAAAAATCCACAGAGGTCTGATACCCGTCAGAGCAGGAAACAGGAGCGCGAGGATCGAGGAAAGCAAAATGCTGATGATAATCATCACAAATATGAAACTGGTGCCGCAACGCGGATGAAAGCGTTTATGTTTTCTGATATGTTCGACCGTCAGCTCTTCCCCGTTCTCGAAACAGAAGATTGCTTTGTGTTCCGCGCCGTGATACATAAACAGACGTTTGACATCTTTCATTTTTGAAACAAGGAACATATATGCGACAAATATAACCACCCTTACACCGCCCTCGGCCAGGGCGCGCCATTTGCCGTCAATGACTCCGCCGGCGGCATTATTGACGGTATCGAATAAAAAACTCGGCAGCCAATAGAACAGGGCAAATGCGAGAGCAAAACCCAAAATCCCCGAAATAAGCCCGATAGCCGACAACATCTTTTCACCGAAGTGGTCAGTCAGCCAACGATCGATTTTGCTTTCGTTTTCCTGGTGGTCTTTGATATCGGGCATCGTTTTTTCAGCGGACTCCATCAGGCAGCGATAACCGAATACAAGCGATTCGATAAAGCCCGCAATTCCTCTGATCATCGGCCAGCCAAAAGGCTTAAACCTTTCCTTGAGCGGTTTTATTTTTTTTTCGTATGTTTCAATCGAACCATCCGGCAAGCGCAGCGATACATAAGAACCCGCAGGGCCGCGCATCAGGATTCCTTCCATGAGCGCCTGCCCGCCGACCGATACCGGATATTTCCTGTTTTTTTTGTTTTTCAAAGTATCAAACCTGGCTTTCTTCGATATATTCTTCTACGGGCAATTCAATTGTGACGGTCGTGCCTTCGCCCAAAATACTGTCGATATTTAGCGTGCCTCCGTGCAGCTTCACGATTTCATCGGCGATTGCAAGCCCGATGCCCGCGCCTCTTTCGGCGTTGTCCGCCTTGAAAAACTTTTCTTTGACTTTACCCAGCAGCTCCGGAGCGATCCCCCTGCCGCTGTCGGAAACCGAGATGGTCGCCCTGCAGCCTTGGACGATCTCCGCCCTGACGGTGATCGTACCGCCCTGCGGTGTGTACTTGATGGCGTTATCGAGGATATTGCAGAACACCTGCTGTATTTTGTTGGCGTCGGCCTGCATGGCGGCCGGAACGTGCTCGGCGTTATATCTCAGTTCAATTCCTTCCCGCGCGGCGCGCTCGGTGAAGGTAAACACTGCGTCGTCAAGTTCGGCAAACACATCGATTTTTTCCAGGTTCAGGTTCATTCGTCCGCTTTGCAGCCTTGAGAAATCAAGCAGTTCTTCGACCAAACCCGACAGGCGCGTCACTTCGCCCGTAATAACATCGAGACCCCGCTGTGTCAACGCGGCATCTGTTTCTCCGATGTTTTTCAGCGTTTCACCCCACCCTTGAATCGCGGTAAGCGGCGTTCTGAGTTCATGGGATATGGTTGAGATGAAATCGTTCTTCATCTTATCGGCGGCAGATAGTTCGGCAGCGAGGTTGTTGATGCGTTTACCCAGCCGGGTAATTTCA